>Ga0268262_10007233_pt1 | contig 10428 bp, 11 predicted proteins | sample TergutNc150P3_FD_190354 | JGI IMG/M metagenome (GOLD analysis project Ga0268262, IMG submission 190354) | Nasutitermes corniger P3 segment gut microbial community from laboratory colony in Florida, USA - Nc150 P3 (SPAdes) (version 2) | ecosystem: Host-associated > Arthropoda: Insects >...
TCCGCTATTGCCAACGTTATATATGTTTCCATCTATATCGTAGCTGAAATTATCACTAATTCTAGCACGTTTAGGTATATCGTTTGAATCACCCCACCAACATCCATAGCTGCCTACGCCATCGAAGTTTTCGTAGTAACTATCACCAAAAAAGCTGTATTCAGATGAACCACCTGGCAGGGCGGAAAAGCCGTAATTGTCTGTGCCGTTGCCGTTGTTATCCCACCCACTAGTAGCTTTGAGCTTATTACCAACTTCTTTATCGCCTTCCACAAGGGTTTTCCATTCAGTATCGCTCGGCAAATGCCAGCCCTTAGGACAGACTTTCTTTGCCGTTTCCCAGTCATAAAGCCGCCCATATTTGTCACAATTTGCATTATTCTTATCTTCAAGAAGATAGTATGTCCATTCACCAGATACCTCTCCTGTATCTTCATCTATCCATTTTTCCGTCTCAGAGACTGTTCCACCGCATGAGCCTCCCGCTTCGTAGTTCAAATTCTCCGCCATCCAAATCTGTTCGGCGATTTTGACGCTTTTGTAGGTTTTGTTGTCGCGTGGGTCGGTGAAAGTAGTTAACGGTGCCGCCGCTACCTCCTGCGAGGCTTCCTGCGTTGCTGCTGGTTCGGTCGGTTTTTTCGCCGCTTCTTTTTCCTCGCAAGCGGTGAAGGTGAGTGTTATGGCAAGTGCTAAGGTTGCCGTGAGGGCGAGTTTTGCGAATTGCTTTTTCATTGGGTTTCCTCCTTAGTTTTGTATGCAACGGACACTGTACAAGTTGCCCTTATCACCGATGTTGTTATTCACGCCATTTCTCTCGTCGTAGAAGTAGGCAGTCCAGTCCTCATCCTCCGATGCACTCCACCAATAGCCGACCTCGCCGACATCGTGGTAACCGCCACATTCACCTTCACAATCTCCACCGGAATAGCCGTAACCGCCAGACAGGGCGGAAAACTTCTCATTGGCTGTTTTATCGCCACTACTGAAATCCAAAAGTGTCTGCCACTCCTCTTTGCTCGGTAAATGCCAACCTTTTGGACAGGCTTCCTTAGCTGTGTTCCAGTCATAGAGCCGTCCGTATTTCTTGCAGTTGTCAGGGTTGTCGTCATAGCATACGGAGTAGCCAGTTTCTATGTTCAAATTTTCCGCCATCCAAACCTGTGTGCCGATTTTAACTGTTTTATACTGTGCAGTTTTCTCTGCCGCTGCCTCTTGCGAGGTTTGCTGCGTTTCCATTGCTGCTGGCTCTGCGGCTGGTGTTTCTGCTGGGGTTTGCTTTTTCTCTTTGTCTTCGCAGGCTAAGAGGGTTAAGGCAAGCCCAAAGGCTGCCGTGAGGGCGAGTTTTGTGAGTTGCTTTTTCATTGGGTTACCTCATTTTCCTATTTTTTTTAAAGATATCATATTCATAAAATCTACACACCCCATCTCGGAGTCGTTCAACTTAATCACCTTAACGTTTACGGAAACTTTATCGCCTTCTTTTACATTATCAGGTACTTCTCCGTCTAATGTTATTTCATCGCCGTTAGCTAAACGAAAAGCCAGAAGATACCCATCGGAGCCTTCATAACCTCTCAAAAATACCGCTTCTATTGTTTTGGTACTTTCTCCGGCACACTCTTTCTCTCCGCTTGGCTGGCTTTCGCTGGCAGTTTCGGGCGGTTTTGTGTCTGCACCGTCTTGCTTTTTCTTTTCCTCGCAAGCGGTGAGTGTTATGGCAAGCCCTAGGGTTGCCGTGAGCGCGAGTTTTGCGAGTTGTTTTTTCATTGCTTTACCTCATTGGTTTGAATGGTGAAAATTCGGTTAATCTTTGATGCAACGGACGCTTACAAAACTCTTGCTCCCATACCCATAGAAATTTCCGCTAGTGTAGGCATTTGGGTCTGTGCCAATATATCGAACGTTGACGTAGTTGCCGTCTCCTTCTTTGGAACACCACCAATATCCAGCGTAGCCGACGTCAGTGGTAAATTTTGAGCCGCTACCATAGCCGCCTGGCAGAGCCGCAAAGCCATACTTGTCCTCACCGTTGCCATCTCTCTCCCAACCACTCGTAGCCTTCAAAAATTTACCTGCCGTTGCGCTTTCATAAGGAATATCAGTACCGCTTGTGCCGTCTGCAAAACGATACAATTTGCCCCATTCTTTATCTGTAGGCAAATGCCAGCCGCTTGGACAGGCTTTCATTGCTGTTTCCAAGTCATAAAGCCGTCCGTATTTGTCGCAATTTGCAGTATTTTTATTTTCAAGGAGATACCATTCTTCTCCTTCCCCTTCTCCAACTTTGAGGTCTGTTCCGCCACACTTGCTGCCTTTCGCCGCATAATTCAAGTTCTCCGCCATCCAAACCTGTTCTCCGATTTTGACGGTTTTGTAGGTTTTTTTGTCGCGTGGGTCTGTGAGGGTGGTCGCCGCTGCTGCTTGCGTGAATGTGATGGCAAGCCCTAAGGCTGCGGTGAGGGCGAGTTTTGAGATTTGTTTTCTCATTGTGTTACCTCTGTTTTGAATGATTTAATTTAGTAAATGCTGATTAAATCATTCATCTTCTGTATATCTGTGATAGAAAAGTTTATCAATGATTTTTGAGAAAAAATATTTCTAAATTTATTTCAAAAATGAAAACATTTCTTGCGCTTTTCACTTTGCTGCTTTTTGCACTTGTTGGGCTTGGGGCTGGTAGCGTGTTTTACATTTATAAGCAATGGCAAAAACCTTCGCCGCTTACAGAACCGCTTTTGCTGGAAATCCCAAAAGGCTACGGAGCTTCGCAAATCGGCACGCTTTTGCAAAAAAACGGCGTTATCAAAAGCTCACGCTCATTCAAGTGGTGGTGCAATCTTCACCCCGGCAAGGCAAATTTCAAAACAGGTTGGTATCAAATTCCTGCCGGACAAAGCATAGAGCAAATTGTAAACCTTTTAAGCTCAGGCAAAACAGCGAGCATAAGGGTCACCATTCCAGAAGGCAAGGCAACCTGGGAAATAGCCGGAATTTTGGCACGTTCCCCCCTTGAGCTAGACAGCATAAAACTGGACAGCCTTATGCACAACAAAACTTTTGCGGATTCCCTTGGCATAAAAGCAAAAGACCTAGAAGGCTATCTTTTGCCGAACACCTACGACTTTCCCTACGGCGCAAGCGAACAGCAAGTGCTCGGAATTTTAGTGCGTGAAAATCTGAAACTTCTTGATGAGCTGCAAGCCAAAAATAGCCCGATTTGGAAAGAGCTTGGCGATTGGCACGCGATATTGACAATGGCGAGCGTTGTGGAAAAAGAAGCTGCCGTGCCGTATGAGCGTGCGCACATAGCAGGCGTGTTCATAAACCGCTTCAGAATAGGGATGCCCCTTGGCGCAGACCCAACCGTGCGGTTCATTTTCCGCAACATGACCGGACCCATCTACAAAAGCCAGCTTGCGAGCGACAACCCTTACAACACGCGCAAATTCGTGGGGCTAATGCCCGGTCCCATAGCAAACCCAGGCAGAGCGTCAATAGAAGCGATATTATTCCCAGCGCAAACCGAAGACCTCTTTTTCGTTGCAAAAGACGATGGCTCCCGCGAACACTTTTTCAGCAAAACCCTTTCCAGCCACAATGATTATAAGAATACGGCGGCGAGGAATAGAGGGGAGTGATGTCTAAAATCTCCATAAAAAACCAAAAAGAAATAGACCGCATAAGAGATTGCGGTGCGCTCGTGGCGGAAACCCTTGAAAGGAGCGGTGAAATGTGCAAAGCGGGCATCGCTACGCAGGAAATTGACGATTTTGTTAGGGAATTTACGCTCAAAAACGGCGCAATCCCCGCCTGCTTGGGCTACAAAGGCTTTCCCAAAAGCGTTTGCACAAGCGTAAATGAAGTTGTAACTCACGGAATTCCAGGCGCTTATATTCTAAAAGAAGGTGATATTATAAACGTGGACATAACTTCAATTTTAAATGGCTACCACGCAGACACAAGCGCGACGTTTTTCATTGGCAAACCCAAGCCGAATGCGAGCGAGCTGGTTGAAACAGCTCGCGAGTGCCTTTACGAAGGCATAAAAGCGTGCGAAAAACTGGGGGCGCGCTTTAGCGATATAGGTGCGATGATAAACGGAATAACCGAAGAGCACGGCTTTAGCGTTGTTCGCGATTATTGTGGTCACGGCATTGGCAAGGCTTTCCACGAAGACCCCTTGGTTCTGCATTACCGCCAGATGCTGCCCGGTCCAAGAATTGAGCAAGGTATGGTTTTCACCATTGAACCTATGATAAATGAAGGCTCCTATAAAACAAAAGTTCTCTCTGACGGTTGGACAGCGGTAACTATAGATGGCAAACTCTCTGCGCAGTGGGAGCACACCGTGGCGATAACCCCTCACGGCGTGGAAATTTTGACTTTGGCTAGATAAATGTAAATCTTCACTACCCCTTCGCATTTTCCACAACAAACAGATGGCACGGTTCTTTTTCTGGATTTAGTTCCACATAATTCTTTGAGCCACGCCATAGAAAATTTTGACCGGAGATTAAATCTTTTACCGTGTAACCTTGCCCATCGGAAAGCCCAAGCTCCGCCAAATTCAAATGCACAAAGGAATTCTGTATTTTTTTAACATCCAAGTTCACAACGCAAAGCACGGTGTTTCCATTTTTCCAATCGCGCTTGCTGTAAACCATTATGTTTGGATTCTCCGCGTAATGAAAACGCAAATTCTCGTATTCCATAAGCGCGCTCTGCTGCTTGCGGGCAAAATTCACCTTGCGCAAAAATTCTTTTATGTTTACGGGGCAGTTCCAATTATGCACCTTGTATTGATATTTCTCGCTGTTGTAAAGTTCCTCTTTCGCAGGATTCTTTTCATTTTCGCAGAGCTCATAACCGTTATACATTCCCACCAAACTGGAAAGCGTTGCCGCCAAAAAATAACGCAGTTTAAAAATAGGCGGTCCCTGATTCGCAAAGTATTCCGGGAAAATATCCGGTGTTGTTGGGAATAAAATTCCACGCATATATTCACTTACAGGCTTTGTTGTGATTTCCCTGAAATACTCCTCCAATTCCCATTTTTCCGTGCGCCACGCATAATAAGTATAGCTCATATCAAAGCCCACTTTGCCCAAACGTTTCATCATCTTTGGACGGGTGAAAGCCTCAGCCAGCAACACCAATTCCGGATGCTCTTCTTTTATTGAGCGAATGAGCCATTCCCAAAACGGAAACGGTTTTGTGTGCGGGTTGTCTATTCTAAAAATTTCAAAACCCTTGCCTGCCCAAAAGAGAATTATTTTTTTTATCTCTTCCCACAATTCCTTGTAGTTATCATTGTAATAATCAAAAGGATAAATGTCTTCATATTTTTTTGGCGGATTCTCCGCGAATTTTATTGAACCATCCGATTCGTGAAAATACCATTCGGGATGTTCTTTTACATAAGGATGGTCGGGGCTGCAATTCAAGGCGATGTCTATAGCGAGCTTTAAACCGCGTTGTTTGCAAGCGGAAGCAAACTGTTCAAACTCCTCCATTGTGCCAAGCTCAGGGTCCACCTCGAAATGCCCGCCGTGCTTGTTGCCAACGGCATAAGGGCATCCCGGGTCGTTGGGTTTTGCTTTAAGTGCATTATTTGCTCCCTTGCGATTGGTTTTGCCTACCGGATGGAACGGCACTAGATAAACCGTGTCAAAGCCCAGCGAAACTATGTAATCCAAACGATTTATGCAATCAGCCCAAGTTGCGGATTTGCTGGAATTTTTGCCTTGACTTTTGGGCCACATTTCATACCATGTGCCTTGCCTTGCGAATATAGGGTCAACCCTAGCTTCAAACACTTCGCTTTCTGTTGGAATATCTTGTGGAACAAGAGTCCAAGCTATTATTTTATACTGATAATAGCCCAATTTTTGAACGGGAAAAGAGCCTTCCCATAGATCGTTGTCCACGTGCTTCATTGAGATTCGCGACCATTCCTTTTGTGAAGAATGCCTATACTCTATGGCAGCATCGTATTTCTCGTGGCTGTGCCTGAAAATATCCGCCTGAACAGTTATAGTTTCACCAGGCACTCTATGCACCGCATATTTGCCGCGATCAACCAAAGGGGAAATTATCTCTATAACTAAGTTGTCTTTTTTAATAGGGAAGTTTATTGGCATGAGAGTAAAGTAGAAAATAGCTCTGTTTTGGCATTTACTATATTGTTTTTCAATCACAAAATCAACAATTAAGGCATTTGACATGAAAATCAACAAGATAAACCTAGGTATCGTGCTTGCTATGGCATTCACATTTTCCTGCAATTTGGGCGAGGGCGGCGGTTGCATGCCAGCTGCGCTTTGTCCAAGTGGCAGCGAATACAGCGAATACAAAGGCGGTTCTTGCGATATAAGCGATTACGGAACCGTTCCTATCAGTGGGCAAACTTGGATGGCAAAGAATTGGGGCTGCTATGTGCCAGGCAGCAAGTGTTACAATGGTAAAGAAGCCAACTGCGAAAAGTACGGCCGTCTTTACGATTGGGCAACTGCGATGACGGTATGCCCCTCTGGATGGCATTTGCCTAGCGATGAAGATTGGGATAAACTAATGAATGCAGTTGGCGGTTCTTCAACAGCAGGCAGGTATTTGAAAACTAGCGATTGGGATGGCGAGAACGAGTATGGCTTTTCCGCCCTGCCGGGCGGCTACGGCGATTCAGGTGGCTATTTCGACTATGCCGGCAGCGAAGGCTACTGGTGGAGTGCCAGTGCCTCTGAGTCCGATGGTTACTACGCCTTCCGCCGGGGTATGAAACTCAGCAGCACCGCTGTTGACAGGGTCAGCCGCGGTAAGACAAATTTATACTCAGTGCGTTGCGTTCAAGACTGAAAATTTTTTCTCAAAAATCATTGCTAAACTTTTCTATCACAAATATACGGAAAATGAATGACTTAATCAGCATTTACTATATTGAAAAAACAGTGCAGCCAGCTTTATTTATAATCCTTCTTTTTTTCGCTTTGTCTTATGCGCAGGAACAGCAAAGCGAGGCGGATAAACGTGCGGATTTGCTGGGCACAGTGCAAGTTACAACGGTACATTCTTTGATTGAATCCAAAGGTTCTTACAAAAGCCCTCGCAGAGCCATGTTCATGTCTTTAATGCTACCCGGTTCGGGGCAGCTCTATGTTGGTGGCAAGCAATCACGCTATATAAGGGGCATATTTTATTTGGCGGAAGAAGCTGCTCTTATATCGGGTTTATACTATCACTCAATTTATAAATACGATAAGCAGGTAAAAAAATATAAGGATTTTGCAGGAACGCATTTTTCAATTACAAGATATGAAAAAGCGATGAATCAAATTTATGACCCTGAATATGACACGCATTTTAAAAATTTATATGGACAGGAAAGGGAGAGTTATTGCAAAGCCTTTTACGGAGATTCAGGTAGCGAACGATGTATCAAAAATTTCGGAAAAAATCCCGACAAAAGTGGTGAACCGAATTACCCTAACGACAATACCCCGATGTATAACAGCTCTGCGTATTACGGCGTTATCGCAAGCGAAAATTTTGTGCTAGGCTGGGAAGATGCAGAGCATGCTTCTGGCATAGAAAGCAATCTCAGAGAGGAAAAGCCGATTTATATACCGCTGGGAAGTTCCGGTTACCGCAATGAATATCTTTCCATGCGCAAAAAAGCCAACAAATTAGCGGACAGCCAAGCTATTTTTTTGGGAGCGATAATTTTGAACCACATAGTCTCTGCCGTGGATGCCGTGCTTTCTGCAAGAGCGCACAATAACAGCCTTTACGAAAACAAAGTTTCTTTTTTGGATAAAATCCGATTGGGCAGCAATTTCAATGTTGGCGAAAATTTCAAGGCAGAAGCAGGGCTTGGATGGGCGTGGTAATTTTTCTTCTCATAGCGGCGGTGTCCGCATATTCCCAGACCGTTGTTTCTGTGGATGAAGATTTATCCAGCAACAAGGACAAAAGCCTGATTTTATCCATAGCTTCTTCTGCCGTGCTGCCCGGAGCGGGGCATTATTATTTGGGAAATAAATCAAGGGCAACAGCGTTTTTTTGGGTAGATGCCTCTTTGTGGCTTGCCGCAGGCATCACCTATTTTTATGCCGATAATCAACTGGAAAACGCAAGGGGCTATGCGGTTAGATATGCGGGGGCGGAAGGCGCACCAAAAAACCTAGCTTTTTTGACCATAGTGGGTGACTATAGAAGCAGAGGCGGTTCTCTTTACCAAAATTCAAGCCCTGATAACAACGAAGATTATAATCAGATGATGATTAGGGCAGGGCTGCCCATAGACGCGGAATATCCCTATGGATATGGTTACATCTGGGACTGGGGTTCCAGCGATAATCCAGAAACCACAACTCGCATGGAAAAATATAGAGAAATGCTTAGGCGGCACCGAATTGCAAAAATTGCATTCCAGATTTCGCTTGGAGCAATGGCATTGAACAGGGTTTTGGCAATTTTTGATGCTGTGAGAATTTACCGAAAAACATCGGCAAATTTTTCCCATCTGAATATTACGCCAATTGCAACACCGCAGCATTCAGGGATTTTTGTGAATTATGGATTTTAACCTTTCCGTACGTAACTTATCCGTGGCTTTTGGCGATGTCAAAGTCACAGACAGGATTTCCTTTGATATTTCAAGCGGAGAAATTTTTGCGCTCATGGGGGAATCGGGTTGCGGAAAAAGCGTGAGCGCGATGGCAATTCCAAGGTTGCTCCCATACCCCAGTGCGAAAATCGTCAGTGGCGAAATAATTTTTGAAGACAAAAATCTTTTGGAATTATCTTTAAAGAATATGCGTGAAATCAGAGGAAAGCGTATAGGCTGTGTTTTTCAGGAACCCATGCAAGCGCTTAATCCCGTTGTTTCCATAGGAACACAGCTTTTGGAATCCGTGCGTTCCATGCCAAAAGAAAACAGATTGAAAAGGATAAAGGAACTCTTGGCAAAGTCCGGTTTCAACGATGCGGAGCGTATTTTGAAAAGCTATCCGCATGAAATGAGCGGAGGTATGCTGCAAAGAATTGTGATTTGCATGGCACTCGCTCCCAAACCTTCGCTTGTAATTGCGGACGAACCAACCACCGCACTGGATGCAAACATACAAACCGCTGTTATGGATGTGCTTAAAAATTTGTGCAAAAGCGAAAATGCGGCTATGCTTTTGATAACACACAATGCGCATCTGGCGGCAAAGTACGCAGACCGAATAGCTGTTATGTACGCTGGCAGAATTGCTGAATGTGGCAAGAGCAATTATATTTTGAACACCCCCAAGCACCCATACACAAAAGCGTTGCTAAACGTCGTGCCGACAAAGGGAAAAACCTTGGCGGATTTAAAACCTATACCGGGTTCTGTTCCAAACCCCAAAGATTTTGACGATGGTTGCAGATTCAGGTTCAGATGCGAATTTGCGAAAAAGGAATGCGAAAATACAGGAGATTGCATTTTATTATGATACTCAATATTCAAAACCTCTCTGTTTCTTTTCGCTCAAAAAGCGGCTTTGTGAAGGCATTGGACAAAGTTTGCTTTTCGCTTGACAAAGGCGAGGTTTTGGCGGTTGCAGGCGAATCCGGGAGCGGAAAGAGCACCATTGCAAATGCTTTGGTAGGGCTTGTTCCGTGGGAACCCGGTGGGACTTACGAGCTTTTTGGTGAAAATATAAATCCCTATAAAAAAAAGTCTTTTTCCGTTGTGCGCAGTAAAATGCAGATGGCTTTTCAAGACCCATATTCCTCATTGAATCCAAGAAGCTCTGTTTTGGAAATTGTGGCAACTCCCTTGCTCGCCCAAGGAATTTCAAAAAGCGAAAGCCACGCGAAAGCGAGAAAAATGCTGGACATGGTTGGGCTTTCAAATACGGATTCAAACAAATTCCCCCATGCGTTTTCCGGCGGTCAAAGGCAGCGCATTGGGCTTGCGCGTTCCCTTGTGCTGGGACCGAAAATCTTAATTTGCGATGAAATAACCTCCGCGCTCGATGTGAGCGTTCAGGCTCAAATTCTGCATCTATTGAATGACTTGCGAAAGGAGCTGGAGCTTTCCATGATTTTTATCTCTCACGACGTTGCTGTGATGGAAATAATCGCCAGCAAGTTTTTGAGACTGGAACCGCCGCTGGTATAAGCAAACAAGCCTATCGTTCATTTGAGACTCCGTTTGCTAATCCTACTTTCAATACCCTTAGCAATATTGCGAAGGCTCTAGGGAAGAATTTGGAAGTTCGCTTGGTTTGAGTTATAGTAATTTTACGTTGTTGGAGTAGGAGAATGTGTAGTCGGTGCCTTTTGTTAGGGTGGTTCCGTTGAATTTTGCGGTGAAGGCAGGGTTTAAATTTTCTATTTTCTTATTATGGAACTAAAAGATTTCGCAACAATAAATTTTGAAATCAAATATAGCAGTTCCGC
>Ga0268262_10007234_pt1 | contig 10428 bp, 8 predicted proteins | sample TergutNc150P3_FD_190354 | JGI IMG/M metagenome (GOLD analysis project Ga0268262, IMG submission 190354) | Nasutitermes corniger P3 segment gut microbial community from laboratory colony in Florida, USA - Nc150 P3 (SPAdes) (version 2) | ecosystem: Host-associated > Arthropoda: Insects > Digestive...
CACCCTTGGGGAAGACGGCGAACTGGAAATGGAGATACAGGTGACGCCTGGCCGAGGCTTCGTCACCGCCGACCGCAACATAGACGAAAAGCTGGGTGCCGGCTTCATCCCCATGGATTCAAACCACAGCCCGATCACCCGCGTAAATTACACAGTAGAGTCTGCCCGCGTCGGCCAGAGTACCGAGTTTGAGAAGCTGGTTCTTCAAGTGTGGACCAATGGCACCGTTGACCCCCAAGATGCCGTCAGCGACGCCTCCCTGATACTCCGCGAGCATTTCCTTGTGTTTGTGCGCCACGACGAAGACCTGCTTGATTTCGACGGCGGACACATGGGCTTCTCAAGCGAAGCCGTCAACGCCCTCATGGGCAAGTCCGTCGAAGAGCTGGAACTGTCCGTCAGGGCCAACAACTGCCTGAGGAACGCCGGCATCACCGCCATAGGCGATCTGGTGCAGCGCACTGAGGCCGAGCTCATGAAGACAAAGAACTTTGGCAAAAAGTCCCTGCAAGAGATTAAAGACGAGCTAAACCGCATCGGGCTCTCCCTCGGGATGCGCCCCGACCAAGACTTTTAGACATTTTTTGTATAGCGACAGAAAGGAGCCACCATGCGCCACAACGTTTCAGGCAAGCGCCTAGGCCGAAACACCAACCACCGAAAAGCATTGATGAAGAATTTGGCCAACTCCCTGCTGCACTGCGAAAGAATAAAGACCACCTTGGTCAAAGCGAAAGAGCTCCGCAGGTTCGTAGAGCCATTCATAACCCTCGCCAAAACAGATTCAGTCGCCAACAGGCGGCTGGCCATGGCCAGGCTGGGCAACAAAGCCGTCGTTGCAAAGATTTTCGCCCCCGAGTTTCGCGCCCGTTTCCATGACCGCCCAGGCGGTTACACAAGGATACTCAAGACTGGCCACAGACATGGCGATGCCGCCGACATGGCTCTCATAGAGCTTGTTGACTACGTCCTGCCCGAGCCAAAGGACAGTGCCGCAAAGGCCGAATAAAGCTAGGTACAAGTTATAGTCCCAGCACTTCCAAATCAGAACAATATGAGTCCGTGGACGTGTGTCCAATGAGTCGGCATATTTGTCTCAAGAAAGGCGCGAATGCGCAGGATGATGGCGAACAGGAGGAAAACGACCGTAACGCCATTGCTGTCCGGTACATCATGAATGCCGACAGCGGATGTCTCGCGTATCCAAGCGCAAGCGCAGGATACCGAGAGGACTGCGCCGAAAATGGAGCGAGCCGCCAAGTGGGAGCACTGGAAGTACGTTGGATGCACAAACCCTCACTCAATGATGAGTTTACCGCACTCATAAAAAGGCGGGGAGCTTCATTACAGGCGTAGGCAAAGCATGCCAATCTGTGCCGGGTGCGTTCACTATACAACAAAGAATCACGGCTTCACCAAAAGAGATACCCTCCGCTACATATCGAAAAGATAGGCCATGCCGTTCAAGAACTGGGGCATCGCGCTCAATCAGTTTGCGATAATCATGGGGACAGGGTACCCTTGTGAAAACCCTATTTACAAAAAATTAGTTGCATGATTCCCAAACACCCAACGCAATCCAAATCGCCGCAAACGCATGGATCCAGCAAAGAGCCACGTGCTTTGCATTTCCGCACCTCACCTACAAATGTAAGTGCTGCTATGCTAATGCCAGCCACAAAGCGGCGCTGAAAGCCAAAACGAGCCATGGCCCCAACCGCCTATAGCTAGACAGGCAAAAAGGGAACCCAATGAGAATCTACATGGACACATGCTGCTATTTGCGATTGACGGACACTTACAGAAACCCAAGAGTCATTTTGGAAAAAATTGCGGTGGCCACGATCATCGGCCTGTCAATCAAGAAAAACTGGACATTTGCAGCAAGCAAAGCGCTGGACACAGAAATCGAGGAAACGCAGAATGCGACAAATGTAACAAAAGAATTATACAGAGCTATAGCAAAAGAACACTTGCCAAGAACAGGGTATGCTGACCTATTGATCAAACATTACATCTCCCACAACATAAGACCAATGGACGCAACACATTTGGCAATAGCGCAAGCAAACGCCGTTGACCTGTTCTTAACGACAGATGATATACTGCTAGAGCGAGGCGCAATAGCGCAGTCTGCAATCAGGAACTCGATCAGGATCGCAAACCCTCTGGTATGGGAAAAGGAGATCGCAAATGACAACTAGCACAAACCAAGACACTGAACCAGTTTCAGTGGAACAGGCAACAAAAACCCTGGTGTCCGCAATACTCAGAGAAGCGGGCATCAGCTTCCCTGAAACCCATGACAGTGCCTACAGCGATTACACCGAAGAAAGAAAAAAGGTCTATGACAGCATGACAATAGAAGAAGTGTTCGCCAAAATGGGCGAAACAGAAAAAAGGAAATTCGCTGAAGGCCAATCACGAAACACACAAACGGCTCTGGCAGAGCAAATGGCATAGACAAAAGTAAACTCACCCAAATTCCGCCAACCGCAAGCGCATGGATACTGCAAAGAGCCATGCGCTTTTTGCGTACACAGACATGCGCCCGTTGAAACCAAAAGCATTGAATCCAAAGGAACGGCAGACGTGCAACCCTTGCCAATTCTTATAGGACATCTTTGTTTTCTCTTCGGGAATCAACAACAGAAACAATGAACACTTCTTTCTCTTCGAGTCGGAACAATGCTTTGTAGCGGTCCTCGAACAGACATTTTCGAAAAATGTTTGAGGGCAAGCCAGGAATGTCCAATTCATCTGCAACAGGAAATTGAAATGGATTGTCCGCAATCCTCATAAGTGCCTTTTTGTAGCTCACCACCAGTCTGTCTGCTGCACTAGGGCTTTCCTGATCTTTCCTGATTCAAAAACCTAACATGTTCGGAAAACATCTTCTTTGCATTGGAAGTAACTGCAAGCCTATATTTCCCCTGCAAGTATGCGCTCCAATTCCTCAATCACTTCTTCTGCGGGTACACACTTTCCGGCTTTGATGCCTTCTTCCCCTAGCTGTATCGCTTCAAGGATTTCATCATGGCCACTTGGGAGCCTTCCATGGAGATTGGCTAAAAGGTCGCTGTTGGGCTTTACCAACACTGTCATGCTGTCCCCCTTAGAAAAAATTATAGCAGAATGGGTGGACAATACGGGCATCAAGCCCAGCTCGCCCTAATATAGTCCCAGCAGTTCCAAATCAGGACAAGATGAGTCCGTGGACGGGTGTCCAATGATACTGCGTCCTATTGTAAATATCAGTAATATCAAATCCTATTGCCAATGTGATGAATGTCAAACCCAAAGCCATATGTAGCAAGGGTTTTCATCTTGTAACTTGGAACTTGGAACTGGTATTATTCCATTTCTAATTCAAAATTGCGTCCATGCAATTTTGAATTAGTCGGCTGCGGCGAGGCGCGGCTCGCCTTGCCTCACGAAATGCTACGCATTTCGGGCGCGACATCCTGTCGCGCATTCCAATTCTAAATAGAATCATGGCTGATTCTATTTAGAATTGGAATTACAGCCTATTTGAGTGGTTCGATTTTGATGTGCGGTTCACCTTTTTGCATCAGGGTCCAGCATGTCTGCAACTCTTCTCCATGTAGCTCTATCCAAGCGTCCAGCAGCTTCTTTTTATTGGCTGGCAGTTCGCCTTTTATGTAGTTCCCCTGTAGGTCCACAACTGCCGAGTGGTGCTGGTATTCAACGTGGATGTGCGGCAGGTTGTGGCTGCTTTCGTCCCAAAACATTTGGACGATGATTCCATAGAAAAAGGATATTACTGGCACGATTGCTCCTTCCCCCCAGTTGCATCAACCACGGCACAAGCCGCTTCTGCAATTGTCAATTGTCCACCAACAATTGTCAATTGAGTTTCTTGCAAATCCCTTTTCGCGCCCAACGAAGCCTACTACCAAGCATCCGCCCACTCATCGAAGAGCCGCGCAAAGCGCGGCCAGGGGTCTGGGGAGATATTCTCCAAAAGCCCGAATGGGCTAGGAGGCGCGGCGGAATGGAGCAGACCCCAAAGGGGGCTGCGGATTTGGAGCACGCGCCGGAAGGCCACCGCTCGCATGCGAGGCCGCACTGAGTGAATCCCCAGTGAGCATTCAGGAGGGGTTTCCAGGACTCGGCGAGGGACGGAACAGGCCACAAGGCTTCTGCACCGAGGTCAAGCGGCGCATGACCGCGCCGCGTGTCCAATCGGCGCGTTTAGATTGTCATTTCGGCCGACTTGCAACAATTTGGTTGCAAATCCTTGCCGCGTATTGCTCGTAAGCGGGCTTTGCAGCGGAGTGGCACCGTAAGCGTTCCAAGGGCCGCCGTTATAGCGGTTCCCCTAGACATCAGCAATATCCGCTGTGTCTGAAGCAGCCCGAGATTTCCCAAGCAGAAACCTCATCCAAGGCCGTTTTCACCGCGCCCACCAAATCGCCGTGCGTGTGCGTCTTCATATTCGATCGGCATAGCTTTAGAGGAACTGCAATAAAAGGGGGCCTTGCGGCCCCCAATTGCCAGGCACTGCGGCCAGGCTGTCTCACGCTTTTTGCGTCAGTCCCATATGCTCCAGCGGTACTGGACGGCAAAGTTCATCCATGAGGGATGCACCGGGTTGATGCCCTTGTAGGCCCTGGTGCCCGTCAGGGTTCCTTGGCCGGCAGTGTCGTTCCTTTGCAGCCATGTGGAGACGCTGGTGTCCCAGCACACGCCCCAGTTCTTGGTGATCCTGTACTCTGCGCCTATCCTCCAGCCGACTTTTGCCTTGCCCTCCGGCCAAGGGCCTTTTGGGATAGTGTAGTACTCGTTAAAGTTGTCTATGCGCTGGACTTTGCCGGACTCCAGCCTCATCCCGTCCCACCAGTTGGCGTTAAAGCCCATGAACAGGGTCAGATTGCTGATGGGAGTCCTGTAGCGCAGGTCTGCGCCCAAGCGCCAGCCGAAGAGCGCCTGTTTCATGCCTTCGTTCAGATACACGTGCTCGCCGTTCGGGCCTGGAGTCCAGTCCGCGTATTCTTTGATGGGGTCGCCGTGGCCGGTGACGTAGCTGACATAGACCCCGAAGCCCGTCGTCTCCGTTGGCCCTTTGAAGTCGTGGCCTACCTCGTAGATGGGGCTGAATGTCCTGTTGCCAAGGTAGAACTTCATGTCGTTCATGTGGTAGGCGCCGCCGAGGCGGAAATACGTGCGGTTTTCTGCCACCGATTGGGCACCCAGGTTGGGGGCCAACCCGGGCGCTAAAAGCGCGCCCAGAAGCAAGAAGCAAGTTGAGTGTTTCATCCTAATTCCTCCAAAGTTGTTTGCCTGAAATTGTTAGAACCTGAAGCCGAATTCCAGCTTACTGTTGAATTGGCGCGCACCGCCGGCACTGCCATAGACGCCCCAAGTTTGGCCCGACGTGCGTGAGGCGACGTACTTGCCATACATGGGGTCGTTTTCCCCTGCCTTCTGGCCTCGGACCCACGTTATGGCATCACCGTTGTTGTAAGCGGAGGACCAGCCTGTAGTCCCTTGGCCGTCCACGATGCTGTTGAAGATGTTGCCAATCATGAAGTTGACGAACATAGACAGAGTCTTCTTGACTGGAATGGTGACGTTCCACGAGAAATCAACGAAGTAAGTGTTGCCGTTGGACATCCTGTGCCCGAAGCCGTATGCGTACAGGCTCGCGGTGGTCGGAAAGCTGCTGACAGTTCCGCCTTCGAGGTTGGAGTTTTTCCATGTGTCGTTGGGCAAGTTGTACGACCAAGTCGAGTTCGTGAAGGTGCCAGAGTCCCAGTTGGCAAACAGGGTCAGCTCGTTGAGGATGCCGCCCCTGTCGCCGTGCGAAAGGGTGGCGTAAGTCCTCATCGCGTGCCTTGGCGTCGAAGTGGATTCGCCCCATGGGTCAACGAGTTCTTTCGGCATGCCAATCTTTATTAGTTGGTCATAGCTCTGGATGCTGCTGCCGTCTGTATTGGTGGTGTCGTTGGCGGCACCCCCAAAAACGTAGTTGCCGGTGGTCTTGGCAATGGTCCAGCTCCCGCCCCATTCGAGCCTCCATGTTGGCGACACCATAGGGAACATCTTCCATTCCAGCTCGGCGCCGGCGTAGTGTCTCCCGCGGTCGCTCCTGTTGTATAGATAGCGCACAAATTGGTTGGCGGCGGGGTTTTGTGGCACCTGTCCGGTTGGGTCTGTCATCACGACGACCTCATCTCTGTTTTCAGCGAAGAGAGCGCGGGTCAGAAGGCCATATACCAGGCTTACGCGGAACCATCCGCCTTGGTCGAAGACCCTCTTGTACATAAATTCGGTGTTGGTGGTCTGCTCTGGCCCCAAATCCTTGTCAATTTTATAGTAATCAAGGGTGTTGGAGTATGAATAATAATATTTATAGTTATTGTAGTCCTTCAGTTCGTCTTGGCTGACGAAGAACGGCTTTTCAGACCCATCGGGGTTGTCCTTGGTCCAAGTGTATCTCCTGTTTACAGTGCCCGTGCTATTGGCTCCAAAGGCACCTATCGCAGAACGCTGTAGGTTGCCCACCTGCTGGGTGACGGAGAGGCTGAACACGTGCCTGTTGTCGCCGAATAGGTCGTACTGAGCCCTGAAGCGGGGGTTTATGGCCATGGAGTTCACTATCTCGCCGCGCTGGTCGGTGGCTATGGTCTGGTCGCCGCGGAGACCAGCGCTGACGGCAAAGTGGTCGTTGTAAGTCCAATTGTCGTTGATATAGACGGACCTAGTCTGTGCGTCGTAGGGTTGGAAGCCGCCGGTCCCGGACCACTTTCGATACAGGGGCACGCGAGTGCCGTTTCTTATTGCGTTCTGCCAAGCTGCCACAGTCGTGTAGCCCGCCATGGTGCCGGTGGACAGCGGACTGCCTGTTGTTGGGTTGATCTCTCCAGTCCCCGTGACGTTGGCCGGATTCACGGGGGAGTCGGAGTGGAAGGGGTTGAAGACCAAGTAGGTGCCGTCGTAGCGCCGGCCTGGGACATAGAAGTCCTGGCCGTTTATGCCGCCGCCGTTGACGGTTATCGTGGACATTTCGTTGAGCTGTTGGACGCCAACGTCAATGTTGTGCGATTCCCATATGTAGTTGAGGTCAATGCCCCAGTTTTTCGATTCGCGGATTGCATCGTAAAACGAGGCGCCGCCTGTCATCATTTGTGTAGTGGCTGAGCCGTAATGGATAAGAGACTCAGCGGACTGTTGCCAAGTGTTGACATAGAGCGGGTCGTCGGGCCCCTTGGGGAACTTGATGTCGCTGTACCCGTTGCCCCACTGGGCCGTAAGGACGGCGTTGCTGCCAAAGATGCCGCGATAGTTGAAGCCCTTCAACATGGAAGTCTCTGACTGCCAATATTTGAGATTCGTGTCAATGACGCCGTCGGTGGGGTAGTTGGCCCCAAAAGAATTTCGGAAGTTTTTTGAGTATAGGGCATCAACCTGGTGATTCTGGGTTATCTGGAAGAAGAGCTTGTACTGGTTAAAGGCATTGGTAAGCGTCCCACTATCGCGGATGGGGTCGGTGGGGGCGGCGGGGTTGCGGCCCCAGAAATATCCGGCCCACCGCTCACTGTCGGGCTGGCTCGGGTCTAATTGGTTCGGCCCCATGTATTTAGGTGTGGTCCTCGTGAAGCCAGGGAGGTACGTGCGCCAGTTGCTGGGGTTGAGGTCCAGTACGTTTCGATAGGTAATTGTTCTATAGCTTTGCGGTTCGAACCTGCCTCCATAGCTGAAGGTTATATGATCCTTCCAGATAGGGCCCGAAAGGGTGACGAAGTAAGATTTGCCCAATTGCTCCCTGGCGGGATTCGTGGGCAGGGTGGACCAGTTGCCTGCTATTGCGCTGTCGTACTGCTGCTCCGAGAACCTGTTGATCACGGGGGTGCCATTTATGGCGTTCCATGCGCTGTTGCTAAGTCTGACGCGGAATGTACCCTCGAACCGGTTGGTGCCGGTCTTGGTGGTGACGTTGACCGAGCCGGTGCTGGTGAAGCCGTACTTGGCGTTGATCGGGTTCTGCACTACCTGTACGTCCTGGATCATGTCGTCTATCAGGTACTCGTTCTGCCGGCCCTGGCCCACCTCTGCGTCTCTCATCTGGATGCCGTTGACGGAATAGGTGACCTGGCCCGTCGTCCCGCCGCGGATTCTAGCATAATCTACGTTGCCCGAAACTCCTGGCGCCAAAAATAGAGCGCCGTACATGCCAGAGCCGCCCATCGGGAGATTGAACAAGTCCCTTATTGTGTATGTCGAGGTCACCTTGCTCTCGGTCTTGTCCACGATAGGGTCGCCGGCGCCGGTTATCTCGACCTCCTCGGTGGCCACGTTTAAGGCCCTCATGGTGAGGTCAACGGTCCGCGTCGAGCCGGCGGTGACCATGACGGTATGGAAGCCGCCCACGAGCCCCTGCTTGCTGACCTGGACGCGGGCCTCGCCAGGCATGATCAGCCTGAACATGTAGCGGCCGCTGGCGTCTGTGGTGGTGTCCCTGGGCTGCAAAAGGTTGTGGCCGGATATCCTGACGGTCGCATTGGCCACAGGGGCGCCGGAGGTGTCCCTGACCGTGCCAACCACGGTGCCGACATTTTCCTGGGCGCCAAGGCCGGCAGCGGCAATCAGGGCGCTGACGAGTGTAAGGTTTTTTAGGTTTTTCATGTTTGCATGTCTCCTTTTTGCGTCAGATGTGGACTAAAACCGGATGCCGGCGAGGAATTCCCAGACCATCTTCGTCGCCGAGACGGACTCGACGTAGCCCGGCTTGCCCGTGTAGGCCAAGGGGCGATAGACGGGATTCGAGTACGACAGCAGCACGAAGTTCGTCTCGAAAAAGAGGTTGTCGTTGGCAAAGGCGCGGACGCCCACAAAGGCGCCTGGCTGTATCTTCATTTCGGTATTGTCCTGATACCAAAAATCGCCGCCGAGCCTGCCATATCTCGGGTCTCCGCCTTGGGCCGGGTTGAAGTTGTCCGCCGTCCAGCCTGGGGTCATGCTGTTCTGGCCAAAGTTTCGGAAGTCCAGCACAACGACGCTGCCGGTGGAAGCCTCCGCCGTAGTGAGGAAGTTGATGGTCAGCCCGCCATGCACGCCAAGCTCGTCTATATAGGGGACTTTGAAGAACTGCCGGTACGCCAGCTTCGAGGTGCCGCCGTTGATGTCGTACTTGGCCATGTGAACCGAATCAAAGCGCATATCGGAGGCGATGCCGTTGGGGCGCGGGGTGTTGGTGGCCGGGTTCCTGGCGAAGGCCGTGATGTAGCCGTTCACGATTTCCCCCCTGCTGTTTTTGCCGTAGCCAGTCCTCAAGGCCCCTTGCTCCCCGTCCAGCAGCGTAGTGCCGTCCGCCTTTCTGGGCGAGAACTGCGTTATTTCGTGGTTGCGGGACCTGAATTGGCGCCACTCCACGGCGGCGGACACCTGGCCCTTCCAGACCGGGTGGCTGTACTCCAGGCCAATCAGCACGGATTCCCTGACCTTTTGGAGTCCAGAGTCGCCTATCGTTGGCGCAGTCCCTAAGAACATGCTGACCCTTGGGTAAGTGTTGTCAACCGCCTGCGCCGCCAATGGCAAGGCGAGCAGGGCGATGAGTGAGTGAGAAAGAGATTGAGCCATTTTTAGCTATCCTCCAGTTGAAAAAGGTCGGACAGTGGCCTGTCCAGAGTGTTTGAGAAAGCAACGCGAGAAAAAAAGGGCCAGGCGCCAAACCGCCGCGCGATCAAGTCGGATCGAAAGACCATTCACCACCCCCAGGACGTTTTTAGATTTCGAGCTGCGACAGAGACGTTGAGACTTCCATTTGGTTCGCTCGGCGCCGAAAGTATCCGTTGGCCGATCTGCCTGAAAAACAAGGCAAAGAGGCCCAAACCCCGTTTCCGCCGTGGCCAGGCGAAAACCAGATGCCAAATTGTTTGCGCAAAACCACTATTCATGCCCTCCAAAGTGCTGTTTCCGTGTAACTCTCAGGGATTTGCCCCGTTTATGCCTATGTGTTCCATTGTTGCATACAAATCTGTATTTTTACAAAAAATTTTCAAGAGAGCAGGAACTTCCAAAGCATTTGTGTAACTAGCTTATTTTTCAGTGTGTTACAAATGCAGCGCAGATGAACAATTCATAAAAGACATTCAAATGGACGTGGACACCAACTCCGCCCTGCATCCGTGGACACATGCTCGTTCCAAGACACCCAGCCTGGTGAGGGACGAGTCCACGCGTGTCCACGAAATTTGTCTGTTTCCTGCATCACCGCTCAGAGATGACATTGGCGTAAAGCCCATTGTCTGCTGCGTCTGCGACGATGACATGGCCCCAAACGCCCCCGGTGTTTTCGCCTGGCCACGGCGGAAACGGTTTTTGGTTCCAATTTTCCCCCAAGGTCCCCGCCTGGGGCGGCGAAAGCTACATCCGAGCCCATCCCCCAACTTTTCCTGGCACACG
>Ga0268262_10007235_pt1 | contig 10427 bp, 9 predicted proteins | sample TergutNc150P3_FD_190354 | JGI IMG/M metagenome (GOLD analysis project Ga0268262, IMG submission 190354) | Nasutitermes corniger P3 segment gut microbial community from laboratory colony in Florida, USA - Nc150 P3 (SPAdes) (version 2) | ecosystem: Host-associated > Arthropoda: Insects > Digestive...
CCTCGCTTTCCGCCTGAATAAAAATCCGTCCGCGATCCAGCATGTGTTTTGCCATGTACGCGATAAGCTCGTTCTGCGGAGTAATCGGGTAACCAAAATAAGCGCCGCAGCCCGCCCTAATCGCGGCCTCGGCAATAGCGTCGTTTCCTTTCATTAAGACTTTTTCGCCCATTATGCCGCCCCCTCAATCTCATAAACCTCAATGCAGACATCGGGGCAAACTTCGTAACAGTTGCCGCAGGCTATACACTTATCAATCTGCACCGCTTTAGAGGGATGACAGCCGGACGAATTTAATTCAGCGTCTTCCTCAAGCACTTTTACCGGGCACGCGCGCAGGCACAACAGGCATCCCTTGCACATTTCGCGGTCGATTACTACTTTACCTTTTTTTGCCATGGAATTTCCTTGTTATATGGAGTTGTTCGTTATAATCGAACTACGCCATTATAGAAAAAAACAACTTTTTAGCCAATAGCGCAATTACAGATTAATACAAATTTTCTTGACTTCCCAAACGGCAATTCGTAACTTTTAATATACGGGAAATAAAAAATGGGAAATACAACAAGTATTCTCATTACCTCAAATGATAATGAGGATTTTAAAAATATCCTTGACTCGCTCAACAGCCAAAATGGTTTAAATATAATCGGCGTTGAAAACGATGAATCCAATACGATAATTAAGTCCGAACGGTTAAAACCTGACGTGCTGATTTTGGATTTAGTGCCGTCAGTAATAGATGAAGCTGAACTTGCGCCCATTATACACAGAAGATCTCCTGATACAGCCATTATCATGATATGCGACAAAGATGAAAACGAATATGCCGGAAGAGCGCTTAGGGCCGGAATACTCGGATACTTGCTGAGAAATGAGGATATGAATAAAATACTCCCCGCGGTTAAAATTGTATCTATGGGCGGATATTATATCAGCGCTTCCATTATTAAAAGGGCATCAAACTCAATTACAGTTATAAACCAATTTCCCGGACGGCTTAAAAAAAGTAAAGGAGAAAAATGCTTTTTTTTATCTCCTGTAGAACGCTGTATAATTAATGAGATTGCCAATGGGCTTTCCGACGAAGAAATAGCCGGACATTTAAATTACAGCGCCGGTACGGTAAAAAACTGCGTAACTGCCATAAAACGTAAAACAAGACTGAAAAACCGCGTAGAAATCGTCGTTTTTTCGCTTGTTTACGGACTTATTGATCTTGAACAGCTGGATTTATGGGTAAAAAGAACGATGGACATATTTTAAACAATACAATACAATCAAAAATATGGAGGGAATATGCAGACAATATGCGGAATTGACCTTGGAACCCAGAGTTGTAAAATTGTTGTCTATGATTATGAAAAAAAAGAAATAATTGCCAAATCACAAACTCCTGTGGATATAATTGCCAACAACGACGGCACAAGGGAACAAAAAACCGAGTGGTACGACGCGGTTGTAAAAACCTGCTTTGATAAAATCGAAAGCGATGTAAAGAAAACCATCGCCGCAATCGGCGTTTCAGGCCAACAGCACGGATTTGTGCCTTTGGACGGCAAGGGAAAGCCGGTCTACAATATCAAACTTTGGTGCGATACTTCCACAACAAAAGAATGTGAAGAGCTTACAAAAGCCGCCGGAGGCGAAAAGAAGCTTATCGCCAAAGCAGGTCTTCCAATGCGGGACGGTTACACCGCTCCCAAAGTTCTATGGCTTAAAAAACACAAGCCCGCCGCTTTCGCGAAACTGCGGCATATTCTTCTGCCCCACAACTACATCAACTTTTTATTGACAGGCGAATATTGGGCGGAATACGGCGACGCGTCAGGAACCGCTCTTTTTAATGTCAGCGAGCGCAAATGGTCTTCCGCTGTTTGCAAATACATTTCCCCTGATTTGGAAAAATATCTTCCGCCGCTGACAGCTTCCGACAAAACAGCCGGAAAGGTAAGCAAAGCCGCGGCGGAATTATACGGTATTAACGAAGGAGTCCTTGTTTCCTCAGGCGGCGGCGACAATATGATGAGCGCCATCGGCACAGGAGCCGTACGAGATGGTTTCCTTACCATGAGTTTAGGCACATCGGGAACGCTTTTCGGTTTCTCAAAAAAGCCGGTTATCGATCCTACGGGAAACCTTGCCGCCTTCTGTTCTTCTTCAGGCGGATGGCTTCCGCTTTTGTGTACCATGAACTGTACCGTGGCAAGCGAAGAATTCCGCAAACTTATGGAATTGGATGTAAAGGCGTTTGACGCGGAAGCCGAAAAATCCCCAATCGGCGCGGACGGCATTGTAATCCTGCCCTTCTTTAACGGAGAGAGAACCCCCAATCTGCCTAACGGCAGGGCGAGCGTAAACGGCATTACCGCCGCGAACTTTAAACGTGAAAATTTAGCGCGCGCCGCGCTTGAGTCCGCTATTTTCGGAATGAGGATCGGGCTTGACGGGTTTAAGGCGCTTGGATTCAAGCCGAAAGAAATCCGGCTTACAGGAGGAGGGGCAAAAAGTCCTCTTTGGCAGCACATTGCGGCTAACGTTATGAATCTGCCGGTTCATATCCCCACCAGTTCGGAAGCCGCGGCGATAGGGAGCGCGATTCAGGCTCTTTGGTGTTTACAGAGGAATACGCAATGGGAAGGGAAGAAAAGCTCTATTGAGGAATTGGCGGATGAACATGTCGCGTTAGGCGCAAAGATTCAACCGGACAAAAAGAGCGTAAGCCTGTATAACAACGCTTACGCGGTATATTCACAGTATCTTGGGGCTTTAAGCCCTATGTATAAATGAAACTTCAAAAAACCTCGGTTAGGTTTTTTGAAGTTTCTTGAAGAAAATCGCTAAAGCGATTTTCTTCATAGTATGTATGAAAACTTTTAAAAACTGAAGTTTTTAAAAGTTAAAAATTATTATTCAGGAGGATAAAATGGCGGATTATTTTGTTGGCGGAAAAGAATATTTCCCCGGAATCAAAAAAATCAAATTTGAGGGAGCAAAAAGCAAGAACCCTCTGGCGTTCAAATTTTACGACGCGGAGAAAGTCGTCGGCAGCAAGAAGATGAAGGATCATCTGCGCTTTGCGATTGCCTACTGGCACAGCTTTTGCGGTGACGGCGGGGATCCGTTTGGTCCCGGCACGCACATCTTCCCGTGGAATACGGAAGCAAAAGACGCGATGGACGCGGCTGACAGGAAAATGGACGCCGCTTTTGAATTCTTTACAAAAATAGGCGCGGATTATTACGCGTTCCACGACAGGGACGTGGCTCCTGAAGGCGCAAACCCCGCTGAAAGCGAAAGAAATCTTATGACGTTAGTTGCAAAGGCGAAGAAACTGCAGGGAGAAACAGGCGTAAAACTGCTTTGGGGAACAGCGAATGTTTTTGGCAACCCGCGTTTTATGAACGGAGCGGCTACCAATCCCGAATTTGGCGTTGTCGCCCTTGCCGCGACACAGGTAAAAGCCGCGATTGACGCGACAATAGAGCTTGGCGGCGCAGGCTACACCTTCTGGGGCGGACGCGAAGGTTATATGAGCCTTCTTAACACAGACCTCAAGAGGGAAAAAGAAAACCTTGCGCGTTTCCTTACAATGGCAAGGGACTATGCCCGCAAACAAGGCTTTAAAGGCGTGTTCTACATTGAACCAAAACCAATGGAACCGACAAAACATCAATACGATTTTGACACGGAAACCGTTATCGGCTTCCTGCGCCAGTGGGGTCTTGATAAAGATTTCCGCATGAACATCGAAGCCAACCACGCGGAGCTTGCCGGACACGAATTTGCGCACGAACTGGAAACAGCCGCTGTTGCAGGCTTTTTTGGCTCGGTAGACGCTAACCGCGGCGACGTACAGAACGGCTGGGACACAGACCAGTTCCCGATGAGCTACTATGAGACCGCAATGGCAATGTATACAATACTTAAAATCGGCGGCTTTACAACAGGCGGCCTTAATTTTGACTCAAAAATCCGCAGAAACTCCGTAGACCCTGCCGACCTCTTTGTAGCCCATATCGGCGGCATGGACGCGTTCGCGGTAGGGTTACAAGTCGCCCAAAGGATTATTGACGACGGAGTCATTCCGAATTTTGTGAGAGATCGTTATGCGTCATTTACCACCGGAGACGGGGCGAAGTTCAGCAAGGGGGAGCTTACGCTGGAACAGCTTGCGAAGATTGGAACAGACGCGGGTTACGGCAAAACAGGACTTACGAGCGGCAAACAGGAATATCTTGAGAATATTCTGAACGGATATTTGCTGGGACTGTAAGCGCGCAGCGATTGTAGACGAAACGTGAAAAAACAAAAAAAACCCTCGCATCCGCGAGGGTTTTTTTATAATCTTGTACAACTAAATAATTTAAGCTAAACGAACTTTTTACTCACATTGTATCCGTCATATAAGGTACGAAATCAAGTGGTTCGCGATAAAAATACTAATAAATGTTTTTCTCTCATTTTGAAAGAAAATCTTTATATGCAAGTTGTATTCCCTCGGTTAACTCAATCTTTTGAGAAAAACCCAGGCTGGTAATCCGGGAAATATCCAGCAATTTCTGCGGCGTGCCATTGGGTTTTGAATTATCCCATTCAATATGGCATGTCCGGGTTGATACGCCTTCATATACAATATCACGAATTTTTTCCGCTAATTCTTTAATTGTCAAATCCTTACCGCTGCCAATATTGACAAAATCGCCGGCAGGATTCGTTAAATCTTTTGCGTCATGTTTTTTCATGAGCATAACCAGCGCTTCCGCCAAATCATCGCTGAATAAAAATTCACGCCGCGGCGATCCATCGCCCCACAGAGTTACCTGATCAGAACCGGAAACCTTCGCTTCATGGAACTTGCGGATAAGAGCCGGCAATACATGGGAACCGGTTGGATCATAATTATCCCCCGGTCCATACAAATTGGTAGGCATCACTGAAAGATAATTGGTTTCGTATTGCCGGTTGTAGTATTTACAAAGTTTTATCACATTTATTTTGGCAATCGCGTACGCCTCATTTGTTGATTCCAGTAAATCTGTTAAAAGGTATTCTTCTTTCATGGGCTGGGGAGCAAGTTTGGGATAAATACAGGAGGAACCAAGATTGATAAGTTTTTTTACATTATTTTTATATGCCGCGTGAACTACATTGAAGCCAATCATCGTATTTTGATAAATAAAATCAGCGGGATAAGTTGAATTAGCCCCGATACCGCCAACCTTCGCGGCGGCAAGAAAAACATATTCCGGCTTTTCTTTTTCAAAGAAAATATTAACAGCCGCTTGATCAAGAAGGTCTAATTCAGCATGAGACCTGATTAGCAGATTCGTATATCCTTCTGTCTGTAACTTTCGTACTACTGCCCCGCCTACAAGTCCTCGATGTCCGGCGACATATATCTTTGCGTTTTTATTCATAATAATTCTCTGTTTTGTATCCGCCTTCTTTTAAGTGGAGTTCCCGTTCGGCAAGTTCCATATCATGTTCCATCATCATTTTAACAAGTTCCGGCAGTTTAACTTTTGGTTCCCAACCCAGTTTCGTTTTTGCTTTAGTTGGATCCCCAATAAGCAGCTCAACCTCGGCAGGACGAAAATATCTGGGATCGATTTCTACCAATACTTTGCCATTAGCTTTGTTTTTACCTTTTTCTTTTACATCTTCGCCTTCCCATTCTAATTCAATACTTGCTTCCTTAAAAGCCATTGTAATAAAATCCCTAACTGTAGTGGTAACTCCGGTCGCCATCACATAATCATCCGGCTCATTCTGCTGAAGCACAAGCCACATAAGTTCTACATAATCCCCGGCAAAGCCCCAGTCCCGCTTTGCGTCAATATTGCCCATGTACAATTTATCCTGCAGACCAAGACTGATACGAGCCGCGGCGCGGGTAACCTTGCGGGTCACAAAAGTCTCGCCCCGCAGCGGGCTTTCATGGTTAAACAGGATTCCATTACAGGCATACATTCCGTAGCTTTCCCGATAATTCACCGTAATCCAATAAGCGTACAGTTTCGCCGCGGCATAGGGGCTGCGAGGATAAAAAGGAGTTGTCTCCTTCTGGGGAATTTCCTGTACCTTGCCAAAAAGTTCCGAAGTTGACGCCTGATAAAAGCGGACTTTCTTTTCCATACCAAGGATACGGATCGCTTCCAACAACCGCAATGTCCCGATACCGTCGCTGTCCGCGGTATATTCGGGAACCTCAAAAGAAACCTGCACATGGCTCTGGGCGCCAAGGTTATAAATTTCATCGGGCTTTACCTGTTGGATAATGCGGATAAGGTTTGAGGTATCCGTTAAATCGCCGTAGTGGAGTATAAAGCGTTTATTTTCCACATGAGGGTCTTGATACAGATGATCAATGCGCTGGGTATTAAAGCTGGAAGAACGGCGTTTGATACCGTGGACTTCGTAACCTTTTTTAAGGAGAAATTCTGACAAGTACGCGCCGTCTTGTCCTGTGATTCCGGTGATTAGGGCTTTTTTCATTTTTACTCCTTATTTCTTCTTAATATCCCAGCCATAAATTAACACATCGCCTGGAGTAACAGTCTGATTACTGCTTTCAGAGGATGCTGGAACGGCTTTACCGTCTTTTTTAATAAGTTGTAAACCTGTACCGCCCTCAATTATCACGGACATATTGTCACCACCTTCTAAATTGCGATTAATAACTACCATGTAACATCTATTGCCATTTTTCAAGAAAGACACCATTGCGTTCGTTCCGTTTGCGGGGGTGAACTTTGTGATGATTTGTGCCTCCGCCGGTCGATTGGCAAAATCAAATCGCGTTGTTCCGATGGGAACACTACCATTTTCACCTTCAGCATTTACAGTGATATGTTCCACTTTTATGACCTTGGCGCCAAGGAATACGCTTGATAAGGCTTTGATTTCCCTACTCATTTGCTGAACCGTGTACCAGGTTGGAGTTTTTTGTCCTGTAATATCAATCGGGCCATCATGAAAAATTAATCCTCCATTTGGAGGACCCGTCCAATAAGTAAAATATTGTATTCCCTGCGTACCATAAGCAAGGCTGCTGAAGACTTGAAGTCTGAGATCGGCAATCGTAGGTATGGGGAAGTGTGCGTGTGGGGTAGTAAGTGCAAACGCCCAAAATGGTTTTCCTACATTACGTGCTTCATCAGAAATGATTTCAAGGTTCTCGTAAAACCCGTCAAGCAGGATACGCTCGACACCATTAAATCTAATCGGATACACGTCGAACGACAAAAATGGCACAGGAACTTCATTAATGAACGATTGTACATATTCCCGGTAGGTTGCTGTTCCGTAAATTGACTGGTCAGGGTCAGGATGTATACTCGGTATGAGATTTACGTAACAAAAGTGTTTGTCATCTACAGTCTGTATTCTTCGGACTAATTCTCCCCAATGAAGGAATTGATCGCGGCTTGGTTCATCTATAATATGATAACCTGCAAGCGCAGGATGATGCTTGAAACGATTGACGATATTTTCTGCAGCACCTATTTCTCCCCAAGAAAGCTCAGGACAAGAAGCAAATATCTTAACTCCCGCTGCTTTCGCCGCGTCCAGCGCTGAAGCCAATTCATCAGCATTCCGGCAGAAGGTCAAATTGTGATCTATCCCTGCTTCTTTCAATTCACGGTATCTCTCAATTGTGTGTTCCTTTACGCCATACCATGCTAGTATTGGTATCCCTTTTATTGGAACTGACGCAGCAGAGTCATGTTTTACTTCGAGTCTAGCAGATAACGATCTTTCGGCGGGAACCGCGACATTTGTCGTTCTACAGGAAGTAAAAGCAACACATAAAACGAATATCAACAAAAAATTGAAACGATGAAATAATTTTTTCATAGTCTTATAACACTCCTTTCATTAACTGTTCAATTTCAACTGAGATCATCATGCAATAGGAACCCTTCCTCATAACCATCTAACACTTTATCCCAAGAATATTCAGAATGTATCATATCATATCCTGCTTTACCAATACTATTTCGCATATTAGTATTCTGTATCAATGAAATAACAGCCTGAGAAAAATCATTTTTTTCATCAGCAATAATACAATTTTTATTTGTTATAAGTTCGGGAATACCTGCCGATATAAGCGATGTTAGTACAACCGGGACACCACAAGCCATAGAAATTAATACCTTATTTTGAATACCTGCGGCAATACGTACCGGCGCAACAGCTATCGCGGCATCTTTAATTTCATCTTCAACTGAATTAACAAAACCACTTACAATAATTTCCTTATCCTTTGCCATTTTTTGAATATTTGCCGGAGGTTCATCTCCAATTATGTGAAAAACAACATTTGGTATTATTTTTTTTATTAAAGGTAATATATCATCCACAAAAAAACGTACCGCATCCTGATTTTGCAAGGTACGCATATTACCTATAAATACTACTTTGTTTTTTATATATTCAGATGGAATTTTTTTTAAACATTCTACTCCCATTGGATATATATATAATGTTTTATAATTATCTAAATATTCCTTATCAGCTTGCGCATTAAGTACACATTTTTTATATGATTTTATTGTTAACTTCTCATGCTTTTTTATGCGTCTTCTTTCAATTTTATATACCAATTTTTTTAATGAAAATTTAGAAGGTTTATTTACAAGGCTATATGTTTTTGAAAGAGCATCAGCCATATCAACAATAGTTTTATTCTGTAAATGTAACAAATTCGTATATGCAACCATGCGTAACAATTGAACAATATACAATTCCGGTTTTTCAACTTTTATAGCTTTTTTAAATACTGACAAATAAACAAAGGAAAAATAATAACCAACCTGTATTGGTTTATTAAAAATTAATGCCAAAAAAGAATAAAAACAAGAAATAAAATTTCTGCGTTTTATATAATAAACTTTATGATAAAGTTTATTAGCATATATTTTATTTTCTTCCTTATTTGTCTTATCAAAAAATGTTACCAAAATAATTGTGTGTCCTTTCCTTTTTAGATAACGGCATATATTATTAATTCGTAATACATCGCCGCCATTCTCAGGAAAAGGAAATCGTGGAGTTAAAATACAAATTTTCATGTTTTTATTATATATTTGAAGAAGAATTAACTGAAAATATTTTTTCTTTAAGTATCGTTTTATGAATAAGCGCTAAATTTTCCATATTATAAAAATTTAAATCAACTGGTTTTTCTTGTATAGGATTATTTAGAAAATAAATCATCGCATTTAATAATGATTCTTCATTATTTGGGTCAAAAAAAACAAAATTACCTTTATGTCTATTATTTAATTCTCTGTTCGTTGGAATATCTGAAGCAATTATTGGAAGTTCATATTTCATTGCCTCTATAACAGGAATACCGAAGCCTTCATATAATGATGGAAATATAAAAGCACAACTTTTTGCATATTCTTCTATTAGTTGTTCTTTTGACACATAATTTAAATAAACAATACTTTGACAACTATCAATAAAATATGATATTTTTTTAAAACCATATCCCGGCTTTCCAATTAATACCAATTTATATTCAGGAAATAATTTATGAAATTTATTGAAAGCTTTACAAAGTAAACTAATATTTTTACGGTTCTCCATTACACCAACAAATAAGAATTGTTTATTTTTTTTTATATTTATTTTTGAAGTAAACTCATTTCTTATTAAATAATATACAACAAATATTTTTAAATCATTTATTCCAAAATAATCAATTATTTCTTTTTTTACTGAATCTGAATCTGTAAAAAAATAATCTGAGTATTTTATTGAATTTTTTAAACCCCATTTAAAATAACATCTATATATAAATGGAAATGTTTCCGGAAAATAAAATACTGCTAAATCAAAAATTGTAACTATTACTTTTGCTTTGTGTTTGAATGGCGGCATTACAAAATTTACATAAATAATTAGATCATATTTCTTTGTAAATGCAAGCTTGTTAAACAGTAATAAATATAATAATCTTTGTATTATTACAGGTAATTTGCAAAAATATTTCGAAAATTTCCAAGTAAAAACATCGTGACCAAGATTTTTGTATATATCAATAATGTATTGACTAAAATTTCCTATTCCGGTCTTTTTTTTAATTAACGATAAACCATCATCAATAAATATTTTCATTTGTTACTAATTATATTGTTTTGTATATCATTTTGCATTTCCAATAATAGGTCATGCCAATTAAATTTTTTTGCATAATTTATTGTATCTTCTTTATTTTGCATTATATCATCAACACTATTTAACAATGTAATTAATGTGCTTTCATTTTTTGGATCAAAGAATTTTACATATTTTTCTGAAAATTCAGATAATGCTCCTCCATTTGAAGAAAAAACCTTAACTCCATATTGAAGGGCTTCTATTATCGGTATTCCAAATCCTTCATAAAGAGAAGGAAATACAAAAGC
>Ga0268262_10007236_pt1 | contig 10427 bp, 12 predicted proteins | sample TergutNc150P3_FD_190354 | JGI IMG/M metagenome (GOLD analysis project Ga0268262, IMG submission 190354) | Nasutitermes corniger P3 segment gut microbial community from laboratory colony in Florida, USA - Nc150 P3 (SPAdes) (version 2) | ecosystem: Host-associated > Arthropoda: Insects >...
AAGAAAGGGTGGCAGGCTGAGCAAATTTCAACCTTTATGTTCTTTGTGGTGGAACGTGTTTCTATCACGTTTCCGCAGGCGCAGGTGATTTTTGTCATCTCGTACTTTGGGTGTATTCCGCTTCTCATATAATCCTCCGAAAATTGTCCAACTCCGCCTTGACGGTTTAAGGACTTAATCCATGCCTCCCGTTCCGGTATTCATGGATTTTAGGAATGCTTCATTATTCTTGCTTTTCTTCATTCTGTCAACTAGTAATTCGATAATTTCGATGTCGTCCATAGGATTGATAACCTTGCGTAAAATCCAGATTTTTTGGATTTCTTCCTCTGTAAGGAGGAGTTCTTCCTTTCTTGTGCCGGATTTCTTAATATTAATTGCCGGGAACAGGCGGCGGTCGGAAATACGCCTGTCAAGGTTGATTTCCATGTTGCCGGTTCCTTTGAATTCTTCAAAAATTACTTCATCCATGCGACTGCCTGTCTCCACGAGGGCAGTGGAAATGATTGTTAAACTGCCGCCTTCTTCAATATTACGCGCCGCGCCAAAGAAACGTTTTGGCTTGTGAAGGGCGTTAGAGTCAACGCCGCCTGACAGGATTTTTCCCGATGTGGGGACTGTTTGGTTATAGGCGCGCGCAAGGCGGGTAATGGAGTCCAAGAGGATTACCACGTCCCTTTTGTGTTCCACAAGACGCTTGGCTTTTTCCAAAACCATCTCAGTAACTTGAACATGGCGGCTTGCCTGCTCGTCAAATGTTGAGGAAATAACCTCGGCGCGAACTGTGCGCTCCATGTCGGTTACTTCTTCGGGGCGCTCGTCAATTAACAGGACTATAAGGTATACTTCCGGGTGGTTTTTGGTGATGGCGTTTGCTATTTTTTGCATCATTATTGTTTTACCGGTTCTGGGAGGGGCGACGATTAATGAGCGCTGGCCTTTACCGATGGGGCAGAACAAATTGATGATTCTCTCGCTTACGCCTTCCGTTGACGCTTCAAGGTCTAATTTGCGGTTGGGGTACAAGGGAGTGAGGTTGTCAAAAGGAATGCGGTTTTGCGCTACGGTGGGGTCATCGTAATTGACGGTCTCCACCCTCAGCATGGCAAAAAATCTTTCGCCTTCTTTGGGACTGCGAATCTGACCGTAAACGGTGTCGCCTGTTTTAAGCGCAAAGAGCCTAATCTGGCTTGGGCTGATGTAAATATCATCAGGACCGGGAAGATAGGAATTTTGCGGACTGCGGAGGAAGCCGTAACTGTCAGGGAGAATTTCTAGGGAGCCGTATGCGTAAATAATACCGCCCCTTTCAGTGTGCGCTTTAAGGAGGGCGAAAACAATTTCCTGTTTTTTAAGGACCACCATGTCGTCATGGGTGATGTTATAGCAGGCGGCAAGATCGCGCAGATCTTTCATATTAAGCCTGATAAGCTCATTTATTGTAAGGCGCGGTTTGCCGTTATCCTGATCCTGCCGTGGAATTGGTTTGCCGTACAAATCCGGCATGGAGGGCAATTTTGGAAGCGCCGGTAATTCCGTCGCTACGCCTGTCTGCCCATTTGCCTGTTCTTCTGATTCGCCATTTTTGTAATCAGAACCGTTCTGTTCACCGTATGGTTTTCTGCGGACGACCACGCGATTCGCCTTACTACCATTACCGTTTTCGTTGTTTTGTTCCGTTTCTTCTGAATTCACTGTTTCCTCACCATTGCCCTCTGATGTTGATTCTTCAGGCTTTCTGCCCCTTTTTACAATTGCCATTTTTACCACCCATGGATTGTAGTTTTTTTGACTGGATTCGCATTAATTCTAATTAATTACTTGATTCATTGTTATTGAATGGATACCTTAACTCTAATAATTTTCTTTATTAATGTCAACCCTTAATTTAAGATTTTTTGAATTTCTTCAAGTACCGCCAAAGCGGCGCAAAGGCGGACTTCATTCCTTGAACCCTTAAAATGAAATACCTTCGTTTTAATTTCCCCGTCCCGTAAAGCAGCCGCTACCCATACCGTCCCCACAGGGACTCCGCTGCCGTCTCCGTCAGGACCCGCAAGCCCTGTAACTGCGGCGGCAATATTTGCGCCGCTTTTCTTGAATACTCCCTCCACCATTGAACTCGCCGTTTTTTCACTTACAAGTCCGTTGGCGGATAAATCGCTTTTCTTTAACCCAAGCATGGAAACTTTAGCCTCTTTTGTGTAACACACAAAAGACCCCCACAGTACAAGCGACGCGCCCGGCACTTCAGCCAATAATGATGAAATTAAACCGCCGGTACACGATTCCGCCAACGCCAATTTTTGTGAAACAGCTTTTAGTTTTTTTATCAAGCAGGCAGCTTTTTTTTCAGCCTGTTTAATTAACTTTTCATTAGCCTGAGTATCCGCAGGATACTTCGAGTTATGTTCTGACATTACTGCGCTGTAAATCGGCTTTTATTTCTTCCGTAGGACGGTGGAAAATTTCAATGTCTTTTTCCACATTAGTCATTTTGCATTTGCCTTCAAAAAGAACACCGTCCGCTATACGAAGTCTCGCCGCGCTTACGTCGCCCTGAACTTTTGCTCCGCCCATCATGTCAACCTTGTCCATCGCGTGTACGGTTCCTGAAACATTGCCGTATACCGTAAGGGAATTTACCGTTATGTGATCAGCGTCAACTACCGCCTCTTTATCGACAATTAAATCGCCTGTTGCGTCTATTGTTCCCTTGAAACTTCCTTGAATGCGCAACTTTGTCGCGAATTTAAGTATTCCCGTAAAATTTGTGGTCTTGCCAAGAATTACCGTTTCGGCTTTATCTCTCTTTCTTCCTTCACGTTTTGCCATTTTTACTGTTGCTCCTGATGTAAGAATTTTCGTATTTGGTTCTCAAGCACGGAAAGTCCGATTTCATCTTTCTTTAGGTTATCCCATTCATTTATTGTTTTTTCTATCCTTGCGTCAAGAGCCGCAATGTGCTTGCGCACGGAAAGAATTTTTTCACTCACGGGATTTAAATTCTGGATAAGGGTCTCCTGATTTAAAGTTTCGCCAATTGCCGTATTTTTGCAAATCAGCGCGATAGCCCTGTCCAACTCGTCAATGCTTCCTATAAAGATGGAAAGATTTTCTTTTAAATGTCTGTTTAATTCTTCGGCAAGGGCAAGGCGGGTTTCCCGCGCTTTTATCTGTTCAAATAAAGAGCGGTTGCGGAAGACCGCGTTAATTCGCGCAAGGACTTCGGAAAAATTAAACGGTTTTGTTATATAATCATCGGCTCCCGCTTCAAAACCGGCAACTTTGTCTTTTACATCATCAAGGGCTGAAAGCATTATTATTGAAACATTTGAAAAATTTGGATCGCTTTTAAGGATTTTTGTTACTTCACGTCCTGTCATGCCCGGCATTATATTGTCAATAATGACCAAATCCGGCAGGAATTTTTTAACTTTTTCCAGAACTTCAGGGCCATTGTCGCATTTTTCCACAACAAAACCCAGTTTGGACAGCATTACTTCAAAGAAATCAAGATTAATTGTCTCATCGTCCGCAATCAGTATCTTCTTCTGGACATTCATGGCTTTATTGTACACCATACCGCTTTGAAGATCAACAAGGAGATTGCCAGAAAAACAAAGAAAATCCCCAAATAATCGCCGTAAAGCGTGTAAATCGCGTTTTTTTTCACAAGCGGGACTGCCACATTAAGATAAGTTTCCATAAATGGCTTTGCCATCGCCGTTACCCTGCCATTTGGGTCAATGGCGCAGGTTTGACCGGTGGATGTTGACCTGACCATGGGACGGTAATTTTCCACCGCCCTGAAGACTGCCATTGTAAGATGCTGGTACTGGGCGGGAAGGCTTTTTGACCACCCATCGTTTGAAAGATTTACAAGTACGTCCGCTCCACGACGTACAAAATTTCTTGACAGGTAGCCAAATGTGTCTTCAAAACAAATTGGAGCGGAAAAAGTAAATCCCTTTCCTTTAAAAATTGTTTCCTCCTCGCCCTTTTCCCAAAAATGAGTGTCGGCGTTTTTAAGCCATTTATAAATTGACGGAAACTGCCTCTTATAAGGGAAATGTTCTGTAAGCGGAACCAAATGTATTTTTCTGTAGACGGCGGTGTTTTGTCCTTTATCAAAAAACATAGCCGAGTTGTAATCCACGCGGTATTTTTCATCGGCGTTTGGATTTCTCGAACTGTCCATACGTCCGTCGTCATTTCCAATTAAGAAAGAAACTTCTTTTGAGGAAAGATAATCTAAAAGTTCTTTTACAATCAGCCATGAATCTTGATCGTCTCGGTATGTCGTATGCCAGTAAATTCTTGGTACAAATGCGGTTTCAGGCCAAACTACAAGGGTGGTTTTTGGATTGGAAGACAGGGCTTCATCTGAAAGGCGCATTAATTTTACAAGGTCTTTATGGTACGCCTGCGCTTTCAGGTAATCGGTCGAAGCTCTTGCGGCTCCTTCCCATGGATCGGTATTGTGTTGGATTACGGCGATTGGCGCGTTTGAGTAAGAAGAGAAATCTTTGATATTTATAAAGCCAAAAATTAAAGTGGCAATAAGGGCGGCAAACCAAATAGACGCGGATATTTTTTCTTTGAATAAGAACGACACAAACGAAGTTTTTAAATCAGACAAATTTAAATTATTAATAGCCTCCGCAAGCCAGAAAGAGGGAAATGTAACAAGTGCGCTAACCCCCCACACGCCCGTAATGCTTGCTATTTGTATTAACGGTATCATGCGCCACTGCGAATAACCTGTTACTCCGTAGGAGTACCCTAAAAATCCTTTTGTGCGTAAATATTCATAAGCAAGCCATACTGCCCATTGAACAATATATCCGCGTTTAGGAAAAAGAATGTATGCCAATTTGAGGGATATAAAGGTAATACATAAATAAACAAGATAGATACTGTAAACAATTATCCCCGCCAACGGATGAAAATTCCCAAGCCAGTAATTAAATAGGGCATAGGCGATTATGCCGTAAATGGCGCCAAAGCCGGCGCAAGCCAAAAGATTATTTTTACGGATGATAATAAGGATTGGGATATACGCAAACCATGCGAGGATGGGCAAGCCGTTTATAAATACTATATTGGGAAAAGATGCGGCAAAAAGAATTGACGCTAAAAAAATAAGCCCCAACTGGATTAAAACATTATTAACCCGGTTGTTTTTTGTTTCCATTTGTTACTTTTTTGAGGCTTTTTTATCATCGTTTAAAGCCCATACGGCTTGTTTTAATTCACGTCCTGAACGGAAGGAGACTACACCATGTGAATGTATAACGATGGTTTCACCTGTTTTGGGGTTTCTCGCCCTTGGACGCGCTTTTCTTACCTTTACTTCAAATGTTCCAAAACCGCGCAATTCAATAACCTGACGGCGAATTAAAGCTTCCTTCATCTCATCAATGAAAAGATCGACAACGCCTCGAATCTCCGTGCGGCTCATTCCCATTTTTTCGTAAAGGGCGTCAACGATGTCAACTTTTGTAAATTTTTTTAATACCAAGTGTATTACCTTGATTTCATCGTATTATAATAACGCTGCATCCTTGATTTTTTTCTGGCTGCCGTGTTCTTCTTTATAATTCCCTTTCCTGCGGCGGTGTCAATTTTCTTGATCATTTCTTTTAAAGCAGCGTCCGCTTCAGGGTCTTTTTTCTGCGCCAGAACCGTAAATTTTTTTACGCTTGTTTTTACCGCGCTTTTTGCCGATTTATTACTCAAGCGGCGTTCTTCACTCTTGCGGTGCCGCTTTTCCGCTGAATTGCTTTTTTTTGCCAAAGAATTCCTCCAAAAAAATTACTTAAGTTTTGTACGATAGCCTAGCGGAAATCGGAAGGACGTCTTTCCTTTCGTTTGCACTTTTCACATTCCGCCATGTTTTTTACTTTACCGTCTTCAAATAGAGTTTTCATCTTTATTTCTCCACCGCAGGGACACATGAATTTTTGCGTCGCGCTGGAAGTACGGCTGTTTTTACTGGCCTGTGCCATATTTTTCTCCTAATAATTAGTATGAGGCAAGAATACTATAACCGCCCTTGTAATGTCAATACGTTTTGAGCCTTATTGCTTGTCATTCATCTCCGCTTCACCGGGCGGAAAAAGGTATAAATCCGACAGTTTGAAAGTGCGATTTAAAGTATAGGACTGCGGATTATGAAATTTACTGGTTAACGAAATAGCAAAGAAATGGCTTAAAGGTTCATAGTCAGGGGAATTTACCTTTAACGTAAATTTAAATTCTTTTGTAATTTCGGGAACATCTGCTATAAAAGGGGTAGGCCAGAAACTGAATATACTCGGAGTATTGGAAACTATTCTGTACGGGTTTTGCCAGTTGCTGTTCCTCATTTGGACAAGTTCGCCATTATAGTACAACTCCACGTCAACGCCTACAACCGGCTCAAAACTTACGCCGTGGAATATTCTGCCTGCGATGGTTGGGATGTCAAACAAGGGGGGTATGATCTTATGCACGACGTTTCCGGTTTCTTCATGAGACGCCGTTGGACGCATGTTGTGATTTACAAGACGCAAGCCCTTGTAAATTAGCGCGTTTATATCCGCTTCACTTTGCTGTTGCTGTATGCCTTCCTGATAAGTTCTTGTAAACCCGCGATTAGACACAATGTAATTTGGAGGAATACGGTTAAGGGTATAGCAAATCGTGTCTATTCTGCATTGATAACACATACAGAATTGTTCCGGGTTACCGCCCCGTTGTATCTCGTCAAAAATTTTCTGTACCAATTCAAATACTAAATCTTCGTTTGTATTGTGAATGTCCATATCGTTCTCCCCAATTTTATTGCTTAGTATCCGTAGTTTTAATCGCAGACGCTAATTCATTAAGTATACCACATATTTTAGAAAATGTCTTTATTTTTTCTTTATATTTTTGATTAATAAATATTCTTATTGTGTAAAGCGTCTGTATAAAGGCATCTACCGTCTGGGGCTTAAACGCGCTGGAACTGTCGCTAAAATTGCGTTTTTCATCGATAATAAAAAGCCCTGTTTCAAAGGATACGGGCTCTGGTATATCGATTATTATATCCTCCCCTCTAATTTCTATCCCACGTCGGCGCAGTCCCCCCGCAAGCTTTTCTTCGTATTTTGCCCTATCTTTGATACCTCTTATCGCTTGAAAAGCGGTATTTTCATGAGAAATTTCCAATGCTGTGGCATAAAACTTCCCTTCACGCACGGATTTTAAAAGATTTACCCCAATAATTGAAGAATTGCGGTCATTTTTGTTAATTTTTTGCTCAAGAAGGGTAAAAAGGCTAGAATCGTCAAGGTTATAGAGGTCTTCTCCCTTTATTCGACCAGATTCAAGGCCGCTTATCAGTAATTTTTTAAGCATTGCGGTAACCGCGCGTACATTTCGATGCCAATAAACTGTCCTATACATCAAATATTTTGAAAAAAGTATGGATTCTACATTGGGGATCAGGCGGGAATCTATATCCGCGCCGCGTTTTTTATTGGGATGAAGTTTTGAAAGGATAAAATCGACATCCTGCGCTCCGTAAGGGACGCCGCAATAACGGGCATCGCGGTTCAGGTAGTCAAGTTTATCAGGATCGAGCGCCCCTGACAGGAGTTTACGGTAAAAATGAAGTTCAGTGTCGGAAACAATCTTTTCTTTGTCAATTATGGCGGCTGTTAGGTCAGGGTCCGCTCCTGTAGCCCCCACAAGGCTTTTCATTGGCTCTTTAAGGATAATTTCGCCTGTAAGCGCCTCATGGGAAGATAGGGATAACTCTTTTAAAGAGTGAGTGTACGGAAAGTGACCTAAATCATGGAGGAGGCAGGCGGCAAGGAAGGATTTTGCCCCCTCCGCAGTAAGCCAGTTATCCGCTCCCTTTTTTGCCAAATTCTTTAAAAGCCGTTTGCCCAAGTGGTATACGCCGATTGAATGGCTTGCCCTTGTGTGCGTGGCTCCAGGATAGACAAGGTATACCGGACCAAGTTGCAAAATTCTATTTAGGCGCATAAAAGGGGCGGATTCTGTCAATTTTGCCTGTTTTTCCGTCATGTAGACGTGCCCCCATAGGACATCCCTAATGGGGTGGGTAAAATCGTCCATTAATGAAATTTTTGTTTTCTTCTTCATTATCTGTGATATTATAGATATAAATCATAATTTTTACTAGAATATAAGGTAGTGCGTATTTTAAAAATTGTGCGCCCGTTGGCGTTGGGTTTATTTTTATTTGTCTCAGTCTCCCCCGTATCTTGGCAGCCGGTGGTTGCCCAAGAGCAAAAAGATGTTTTATCCAGAGGTTCTATACCTGAAGATTTACTGCGCCCCAGACGGGGAGAATCGCCTCGTTATCCAATTGATACTGTAATTGGGGAGTTAGGGAGGGGAAAGGCTTCGGAGGCCGCGTTTTCTTTTGCCAATTATATCGGCTCCGCCTTATTATCAGGGGACAAAGAGAGTTCCGCTCTTGCTTCCATTGATTCGGCTGTAAGAGAAAACCTTTTATCCGCGCTGGTAGTTGTCGCCCCGGTAAGTTTCAGGATTGGCGGCGGAAGGGAAGAACCGGATGGCGCGGTTTCATTTTTAATACGGTTTATTGGAAAAGACCGTGGGATTACAGGGGAATTGTATGTCAGGCATATAGCAAGGCAAAGCCAGGGATCTGACGGAGAAGCTAAGACGGCAGGTTACTGGGCATTTGAAGAATTGCTTCTTGATGAAGCGAAAGATCATGAGGTCGAACAGAAGGAGTCGATATACCGCCATGATTTTTATCCGTATGAGAGGTTTTACTGATTTATGGCTACACCGGTAGGAAGAATAGAAAAGGAATTTCTTTTTAATATCTTATATGAAGAAAAAATTCCTGTAATTTATATAAGGGAAAGAACGGAATTTAAATTTAAACTTGAACAGCCGGCGGGCGAAGAACTGGTTTTACGTCCTGAAAAACCTTTGGGCAAGTTAAAAAACCACGCTAAGTTGCCGTTTAAATTTAATTACCGTGGGCAGGTGATTGATTTTTCCGTGGAAGTATTATCTCAAAAAGATGAACTTCTTTTCTGCAGAACTCCCACGACATTATATAAAAACTTGGATCGAAATTATTTAAGGGTTGACACCCCATCTGACATAAAGATTCTTTTTACATTCAAGGGAGATCGTTATAATCTTGCGTTTCCAAAGGTTGCAGAATATGAAAATATTACCCCCAATGATCTGGCAAAAAATTTTGATCCTCGCAATCTTTCGGGTCTGATAAAGCAAATAACCGGATTGTTAAGTAATTTTGCGGACGGATACAAGATAGTCAATTTTAAGGATAAAAAACCTGAATCTATTGAAGAGAGACTGGTATCAGAGACGGGAAAAACGCTCTTTATTCCCTCGACTGTGGGATACTTACCAAAAACGGATCCGTATCCTAAAAAACGCATAATAACCGAGGAACTATTCCACAGGTATCTGGAAACTACCGGCATCGGTAAAAAATTTCTGGATGAAAACACGGCGCGTTTTCTTAAAAATAAATTTGACGACAGCGTTTTTTCCGACGCGTGGATACCCATTCTGTTCCATGAATATGTTATTGGGTATATCCATATTTGGATTAGCAAACAGGGAAAACTTCCGTTTGATTTCAGCGTGCTGGATAATGTTTACCAATACACGAAAGTACTTGCCTTCGCGTTAAAAGAGAACGGATATTTTGAACATGGAAAAGTATCAAACCAGGCGTTTGAAGGCAGGGTTCTTGATATAAGCGCCTCCGGTTTATTATTTGCCTATCCCCTTGGCTCCACTCTTCTAGCGACCCTATTAATTGACTCAGAATTGTCAGTTACCATAGAAACTTCAGACCGCACGATTAACGTCCTAGCAAAAATAGTCCGTCGTTTTAAAGATAAAAACGCGTGTTACTTAGGCTGCCGCTTTATAAACATGGTCCCCGAAGACACCCGCTTCCTCTTTGAACATCTGTACGGCAGACAAATTGATGACTCTGAAGCGGCTTTCTTGACCGGGCAGGTTTAAGGAGATAAGTCATGGGTGACGTGTTGGCTGAAATCACATTAAAAAACGGCGGTGATCTTGTCAGGGCGCGTGACGGTCATATCACTGAACAAAATATTCGGGCTGTTACGGTTACTGCCCTCGTTGATACTGGCGCGAGAACATTGGTTATAAACGAAAATATACGTGAAAAATTAGGGCTTACGGTTGTTAGTGAATTTAACGCTATTCTTGCGGGAGGTTCAAAGGCTTCTTGCAATGTCACAGAGCCGGTTCAGATTTATTGGAACGGGCGTACTTCTTCTGTACAGGCTTGGGTACTCCCCGATGAAGAAGATGTTTTACTTGGCGTTATTCCATTGGAAGAAATGGATCTCATTGTTGATCCCTCCAACCGTAAACTA
>Ga0268262_10007237_pt1 | contig 10427 bp, 9 predicted proteins | sample TergutNc150P3_FD_190354 | JGI IMG/M metagenome (GOLD analysis project Ga0268262, IMG submission 190354) | Nasutitermes corniger P3 segment gut microbial community from laboratory colony in Florida, USA - Nc150 P3 (SPAdes) (version 2) | ecosystem: Host-associated > Arthropoda: Insects > Digestive...
CATGCAGGTTGAATATATCCCTTCCTTCTTCATAGGACGCGCCCAGCAGGGCGACATAGTTAATAAGAGCCTCAGGCAGATAGCCCTGCTTCCTGAATTCGTCAATGCTGGTCGCGCCGTGCCTCTTGCTGAGTTTTTTCCCGTCCTGACCCATAACCATTGGAAGGTGGCAGTATTCAGGCGGCTCCCAGCCGAAGCTCCTGTAAATGATTACGTGTAACGGCGTGGAGGCGAGCCATTCCTGGGCGCGCATGACATGGGTTATTTCCATCAGATGATCGTCAACTACATTGGCGAGATGGTAGGTTGGAAAGCCGTCGGATTTAAGCAGCACCGGATCGGGGTTCACATCGTCATTTTTCCATTCAATTTCGCCCAAAAGGTAATCGTTAAAGCGGGTGGTAACGCCTAGCGGTATTTTTAGCCTTATTGTATGCGCCTCGCCCGCGGCGGCCCTCGCCGCGGCTTCCTGCGGCGGAATGTCCCTGCAATGCCTGTCGTATCCGGATGCGGACGCTTTAGCGTCCGCCGCTTCCCCGCTTCCCGCGGAATGAGCCTGTTCGCGTTCTTTCCTTACCTTCTCAATGCGCTCAGCGGTGCAGAAGCAGTAATAGGCTTGCCCCCTGCTTATCAATTCATCGGCGTATTTTTTGTAAAGGTCTGAACGGCTAGACTGCGTGTAAGGCGCGAAAGGCCCCCCGATGTCAGGCCCCTCGTCCCAGCGAAAGCCGAGCCATGAAAAAGTGTCGTACAGGTTCTGCACATAAATTTCATCGGAACGCGTACGGTCGGTGTCCTCGAGCCGCAGGACGAATGTTCCTTTCTTTGAACGGGCGAAAAGGTAATTAAAAAGCGCCGTCCTTATGCCGCCTACGTGCTGCAAGCCGGTAGGGGATGGCGCGTAACGATCACGAATCATTCCTTATTTGCTAATTTGCGTAAACCGCGATCATAACGCCCGCGGCGATGGCGGTTCCTATAACGCCCGCCACGTTGGGGCCCATCGCGTGCATCAGCAGGAAGTTGGAGGGATCATATTCAAGGCCAACCTTGTTTGAAACGCGCGCCGCCATCGGCACGGCGGAGACTCCGGCTGAACCGATAAGGGGGTTGATCTTCTCTTTAAGGAAAAGATTCATGAACTTGGCGACTAGTACGCCGGCGGCGGTGGCGATGCAGAAAGCAATCAGCCCCATAAACACGATTATAAGGGAAGAGCGGTTAAGGAATTTTTCAGGGGTCATCTGGCTGCCGACGCCGAGGGAGAGGAACAGCGAAACGATGTTCAACAGGTCGTTCTGCGCGGTTTTGGAAAGCCGTTCCACAACGCCGCATTCACGAAGGAAGTTTCCGAACATCAAACATCCGATAAGGGGCGCAGCCGCCGGGATAAGAAGCACTGAGAGTATAAATACCACAAGGGGGAAAATGATCTTTTCTTTTTGCGAGACGGGCCTTAACTGTTTCATCCTGATAAGCCTTTCCTCATTTGAGGTAAGGGCTTTCATAATGGGCGGCTGTATGATTGGAACCAGGGCCATGTATGAATAGGCCGCGACGGCTACCGTAGCCAGCAGGTGGGGGGCAAGTTTCGCGGCGATATATATCGTGGTGGGGCCGTCGGCGCCGCCGATTATAGCCACGCCGCAGGCTTCTCTAAGGTTAAATTCCACGCCGGGAATGTAGTTGGCAAGGCTGACAAAGAACATGGTGCCGAATACGCCGAACTGCGCCGCGGCGCCCAAAATGGCAGTTTTGGGGTTGGCGATAAGCGGGCCGAAGTCGGTAAGCGCCCCGATGCCGATGAAAATTATCAGGGGAAAGAATTCGTTTCCAACCCCCGCGTTGTATATGATATTGAGAAAGCCCTGGTGTTCAAAGATTTTAAGCGTTTCGTTCCATTCCCCCGGGCCTCCCATGCCCGCGAAGGGTATGTTTACAAAAATTGTCCCAAAGCCTATGGGGATGAGCAGCAAAGGCTCAAAGTTCTTCGCCGCCCCCAGGTATACGATAAGGAATCCGACAGCTATCATCAGCAATTCCTGCCAGCCCGGAACCGTGGTGTGTTTATTTTCGCCTGTAGCTTCGTCTAAAACCGTGGTTTCCTTGTCGATTTTGTCGTTTATAAAAGCGTATATGCCCGTTGTTTGGGCTATTTTATGCAGGAAGTTTCCCAGAGAGATGTGGGGAAGATCCTTGCTGTCATGAATTATCGCGTCCGGGTTCCTGAACGATGGCCCCCCGTCATCGGCGGCGCCCATAGCCTGCGCCCTTGGGCTGAAAGCTGTTCCCACAATGGAAAAAAGAAACGCGCCGCAAAGAATAAGCAGGCATACTTTTGTGATAAAAACAGGGTCTTTCTTGTTAAACACTTTACTGGCTCCTTTGGATTAAAGTCAGTATAGCATAAAGAAGAAATAAAAGGGAAGAGGTAAAAAAGTTCTCATTTTTGGTGTTATGCTAAAATAAAGATTATTAATCTTGACAAAATGTAATATATATATTACAAATAGATTATGCCGGTAATACGTAAAACGAGTGTTTTTAGAAAGTGGATAAAAAAACTCAAAGATGTCATAGCAAAGGCTCATATAAACCGGCGGATAGACAGGCTTGCTCGTGGGAACCCTGGTAATGTGGAACCTATTGGAGAAGGTTGTTCTGAAATGCGTATCGACTACGGTCCAGGTTACCGGGTTTATTACAAAGATACAGGGCAGGAGATCGTTATCATCCTTTGTGGCGGTGATAAATCCACTCAACATAGCGATATAGCAAAGGCAAAGCAGTTGGCCCGTGAAGAGGAGGAAGAAGACAATGAAAACGAGTAAATGGGACATGGCGGAATCTTTGGAAACAAAAGAGGATATAATTGCCCATCTGACTGTTGCTCTTGAGGAAAACGATATTGATTTTCTATTGAGTGTTCTCAATGCCCTCGCCAGATCAAAAGGTATGGCTCAGATTGCCGCCGAACTGGGTGTATCGCGTGAAGGTTTGTATAAATCCCTTTCTCCCGGCAGTAATCCCGCCTTTGGAACTATAGTAAAAACCCTTGATAATCTGGGATTCAAACTCAATATAGAGTTAAAACACGCCTCATAGAAGGCAAAAATAACTTCTGAAGAAGTCGGCGAAATTATTGATAAAATCGGCGTGTTGCTAGCTGGGGATTAATAGAGACGTACATGCGGGACAACGCGTCGCATTAATGTCTATTTCGCTGAAACAATAGCCGCACTTCTTTTTTGTAAGAGGAGCTTTTTCTTTGTCATGGCCTATACTCAGGATTTTGTTCATCAGCCGGACAAGCAGAAAAACCACAAATGCCATAATAATAAAATTTATAATGCTGGTAATAAAAGCCCCATATTTAAGCGTTATGCCCAACACTTCCAGCATCAGTGAGTCAAAATTTTGCCTTGTCAATAAACCGATTATCGGCGATAGAATATTGTCTGTCAGGGAACTGACTACGCCTTGAAAAGCGGCGCCGATGATTACGCCGACCGCCAGATTCAACACATTACCCTTAAGGGCGAAAGTTTTAAATTCATTTAAGAATTTTTTCATTTTTTTATTTCTCCTCTCAATATCCTCCTTATATATTCCAAGATACTAATTTATCGCGGATAAACAAGTATATTGCGGAATTTTTATGGTCTTAATTACCGATTAAATTAAAATTATACTTAAGATAGAAAACCAATGACGGGTGCCTGATATCCTGCCATTTTTCGGAGTTCCGACATTTTTTAACGGAGTTCCGACGTTTTTTATCGGAGCTTCGATATTTTTTAACGGAGTTCCGACGTTTTTTAACGGAGTTCCGATATTTTTTAACGGAGTTCCGATGTTTTTTAACAAACGTTTCTTAATTTTTAACAAACGTTTCTTGTTTTTTGACCGGCTTTTCCTGCCAAAATTCGGTCTCAGGTAACGGGGAATGTCCCCTTAAGTGAGTAGTGAGAAGTGAGTTGTGTTTTTTTTCCACTTCTCACTTCTCACTTCTAACTGCTCACTTGTTCTGTGCCGCGCTGTGTCAGTCTTACTCGGCTGGGATTACTTTAACAAGGCTAACTTTGAAATTGCTGATAGTCGCCATGACATCATCTTTTTTAGTACCTTTCGGAAGTCTGGCGTCATTGTCGTAGAGGTAGTCGTTACGATCTTTCTGCCACTGCCACAAGTAATTTTCCATATGTAAATTAAATGGATCGACAACAGAATGAGGTTTACCATCAATTTTAGCAGTAAAAGTTTCTTCGAAAGTCCCAGAAAGTTTACCTTCACTACCTGTACCTCCAATCCATTGATAATCAAAAGGATCGAAACTGACGTTGAAAATACCGAACCCAAACCACTTCATCTCTGCTTTTGTTGTTCCGCTAAACTTAAATGTAAATTTATCCCCTTGTTGTGGTATACGTTTGGTAAAATCAGATAATTGTATACCAGCACTCCATGTTTCACCTGAAGACTTCTCGTTATCCCATATATTAGCCGTAAAATCAAAGGTTGCGTATATTTTTGTCGGAATCACTTCTTCCGTCACTTGTACTGTTCCTCCGCCATCTACAGCGATGGGTCCATCTACTTTTTCTACAAGTGCGTTGGTAGCTGTTATTGCGGCTGTTACGGTAAATGGTTTACTAGCATCGGCAGTGGGCGTTAATGTTAAGGTGATTTTTTTATCGTCGCTGCTGTTGGTGACGGCAACTGTTCCGCTGCTTCTCTTGTTTCCCGGGGTAATTGTAAGCACGTAAGTGTCGCCTGATTTCGGATTATACGCCGCTCTGCTATTGGAAGCCTCTGTAACTACCAGTTCATAGCTGCTCTCTCCAGCATCCCATGTATATACCGTTTTTTGCGACGGGGGTTGTCCGGCGGGTCCGGGTGCGGGAGCGGGAGAATCTCCTCCTGTGTCACATCCGGCGAATGAAAGACCGATTGCCGCTACCAGGGCGACAATCCCTAAAACTCTGAATACATTCTTCATAAAGAAAACCTCCGCCCATGACTGCCCGCTCGCAGGGGTCATGGTTAATGTTTATTAACCCCCGACGAGGGCACAAAAGCTGTGTTTCTTTCGTTGACGCAGCGTATTGCCAAATAACAGGTAGAAATTTTGGACAGACTTATCCCCTGAAAATGAGTGTAAGGGGGGGTATATGAAAAAGTTTCTTCTATAAGAGAGAGAGAGAGAGAGAGAGAGAGAGAGAGAGAGAGAGAGAGAGAGATTTAGAATTCACACGGGAAATTGGCTGTTTTTGTATTTCTCCCAAACCGTACATAATAACAAAATACCATGATTTGAAAATAATGTCAAGGGGGGAAAAGGCTCTTTTTTTACGCGGTATACCGGATGATTGCCGTGCGCGCCAACATGATAAACATCAGATCTTGCCTAATCTCCAAAAATAATCTACAAATAAGGTATGAAAATGACTATGCGCTGGTTCGGAACCGGCTACGACCCTGTAACGCTGGATAAACTGCGGCAAGTGCCCGGTTTAAGCGGCATTATTACCACCCTGTACGGAGTCCCGCCCGGAGAGGCGTGGAAGAAAGAACAGTTTAACGCGCTTAAAAAAGAAGTGGAGGACGCGGGGCTTTCCATTGCCGGTATTGAAAGCGTCAACATCCATGATTCCATAAAAACCGCCGGAAAAGACAGGGATATGTATATAGAAAACTATATATCAACCCTTAAAATGCTGGGCGAGGCAGGCGTCGATCTGATTTGTTACAATTTTATGGCGGTTTTTGACTGGACAAGGACTACCCTGGCCAAGCCGCGTAATGACGGCTCTACGGTGATGTCCTACGAAAAAGATGTTATAGACAAGATAGACCCCGCGAATATGTTCGCCCACATAGACGGGAAATCAGGCGGTTATCTTCTGCCCGGCTGGGAGCCGGAGCGCATGGCCCGCATTAAAGAGCTTTTCGAGCTTTACAGCGCGATTGATGATGAAAAGCTCTTTGCCAACCTGAAGTATTTTCTGGAAGCTGTCATGCCCGTATGCGGTAAATACGGGATAAAAATGGCAATGCACCCTGATGATCCGGCGTGGCCTGTTTTCGGCCTCCCCAGGATTATGTCGGGAAAAGAACAGTTATTGCGCCTTACTAAAATGGTAGACAACCCTTTGAACGGCGTAACCCTCTGCACCGGCAGCCTTGGAAGTAATCCCGATAACGACATTCCTGGTATAATCCGCGCCCTGAAAGGCAGGGTGCACTTTGCCCATGTCCGCAATGTCAGGCACAACGGCCCCGGCGATTTTGAGGAATCCGCGCATCTTTCAAGCGACGGCTCGCTTGACATATACGCGATAATGAAGGCCCTGTACGGCATTGGTTTTGATGGGCCTGTCCGCCCCGACCACGGCAGGACTGTCTGGAACGAGGTTTGCATACCCGGCTACGGTCTATACGACCGTGCGATGGGGCTTTGCTACCTTAGCGGGCTGCTGGAAGCGATACGGAAATCAAATAATAAATAAGAAGAATTTAACCATTGAGTTTCACTGATGCCGCGCAAAGGCGACACCGGGTTGCTTCGATTCATATTTTGTAACCTGCCTTATTATTAGATGCTTTATTAGTAAGGCGTGTTAATTTCCAAATTAAGCGCGGTTAGCATTTGCATGACTGTCATTTACATGACTTGTTTGATTTGTTTGGTTTTTATATACTGCTCTTGAGGAGAAAATTATGAAAAAAAGCGTGTTGTTTCCGGCGGTATTTATGTTTTTGACAACGGCTTTGGGACTCCATGCCCAGGACGCCGAGTCCATTATCAGAGCCTCGCGGGACAGAATCAAAGCGGATACGATTTCCACCCGCTCAAAAATGGTTATATCAGCAAAGGACGGCTCGAAAACCGAGCGTCTTATTGACCAATATTCAAAAGACGGGGCAAAAGGTTCCAGAACAATGATTGTTTTCCAGCAGCCGGCTACTGTAGCGGGAACCCGCTTCCTGACCATGGAGAATCCTGGCAGCGCGGACGACCGCTGGATTTTCCTGCCCGAGCTTGGCAAGATCCGCCGCGTCGCCGCGTCTGAGGGCGGCGGCAGTTTTATGGGGACTGATTTTTCCTACGATGACATTTCTTCGATGAGCCGCGGCGTGGAACTTGATACCCATACCATTTTGCGCGAAGAGAATTTCGGCGGCAGCCCCTGTTATGTGATTCAATCCGTACCCAAAAACAGCTCTTACCAGTATTCAAAAATGATCTCGTGGATTGCAAAAGACAGCAAAATCACCGCGAAAATAGAGCTGTATGATAAAAGGAACGCGCTGGTAAAAACCGTTGAAATGTCGGGAATAAAGGAAGTGCAGGGCCGGTCTACCGTTACAGTAACCAAAATTACCACCCACGCGGCCGGCACCTCCACGACGATAACCATGGATATTATCAAATACGATGATCCCATTCCTGAAAAGGTTTTTACGACAACGTTCCTGGAAACAGGAAAACTGTAAATAAAACATTCCTCTATGCGGAAAGGAATCTTTCTCTGTACAATTTTGCTTTTTTTCATACCGCGGCTTTGGGCGCAGCAGGGCGGAATCCGGAATGACGAGATTATCTCCAGTATCGGGCTTAAGCTTGAAGACCTTTTTCTGCGCTACGGCGCGCCAAATACAGTTCATGCCGCGAGAGGGAATGAATACTGGCAGGATGACGTTGTTTTTGTTTACAGCGAATGGGATTTTTACATTTACCGTGACAGGGTATGGCAGATTGGTTTGAAGTCAGGATACGGCTTGAAGATCGGCGACACCAAAGCCGCCGCGCTGATCGCGCTTGGGGATAAGGCGCGTGACGAGGGTGACTATCTTTTATACCCCCTTACAGGCAGCGCCTGGCCGCTGTCGCTGCGCGTCAATTTCAATGCCGGTAAGATTTCCGGCATATTTGTTTTTAGAACGGACTTTTAATCAAGGAGCAATGAGCAATGAAGAATATTGATGTGTATGATAGCGGGGCGTATTTGTTACGGGGGACGCAGATCATCAGAGATGATGGTAATGCAGCTGCTCAACCGGAGTTAAAGGGCGTCTCAAAGGACGAGGCCCGCAAGGGGACTATAGCTTACGGAATTTTGGCGGAGCATGACGTTTCACACTGCGAGCAGGAAAACCTCAGACTTAAATTTGATTCTCTTACTTCCCATGACATTACCTACGTCGGCATTATACAAACGGCGCGGGCAAGCGGAATGGAAAAATTTCCGGTGCCGCTGGTAATGACTAACTGCCACAACAGCCTCTGCGCGGTGGGCGGCACTATAAACCAGGACGATCACGTTTTCGCCTTAAGCGCGGCGAAGAAATACGGCGGTATTTATGTCCCGCCCCACCTTGCCGTTATACATACCTATAACCGCGAGATGATGGCGGGCTGCGGGAAAATGATACTCGGCTCGGACAGCCATACGCGCTACGGCGCGCTTGGAACCCTGGCTGTGGGCGAGGGCGGCGGTGAATTGGCAAAACAGCTTGTCGGCAGGACTTATGATATAAACCGTCCGCAGGTTGTGGCGGTTTATTTGACCGGCGAGCCGGCCCCCGGAGTAGGGCCCCATGACGTCGCGCTTGCAATTATCGCCGCGGTTTTTAAAAACGGTTATGTGAAGAACAAGGTAATGGAATTTATCGGGGACGGCGTTGATAAACTGCCGGTGGATTTCCGCAACGGCATTGACGTTATGACCACCGAGACAACCTGCTGGTCGTCGATCTGGAAAACGGATTCCGCTGTCAGGGATTACCTTGAAATCAGGGGCAGGGCAGGGGATTACCGGGAATTAAAGCCCGCCGATACGGCCTATTATGACGGCCTTATCCATGTCGATCTTTCAAAGGTAGAACCCTGTATAGCCCTGCCCTTTCATCCGAGCAATGTGTATACGATAAAGGAATTGAACGAGAACGCAAAGGATATTCTCGCTAAAACCGAGGAAGAAGGGCTTAAAGCATTGGGCTTGCAAAACAGGCCGGCAGGGCTTGGGCTTATGGCGAAGGCAAGAGACGGGGGCGTATGGGCGGAACAGGCTGAAATTGTCGGCTGTTCGGGCGGCATTTTTGACAATATCATGGCCGCCGCAGACATAATAAAAGGCGGATCGACAGGCAACGGCAATTTCACCATGAGCGTATACCCGGAAAGCCAGCCTGTTTACCTTGAACTTGTAAAAAACGGCGCGGTTGAAACTTTTATAAAAGCCGGCGTTCTTGTGCGCGAGGCCTTCTGCGGGCCTTGTTTCGGAGCCGGGGACACCCCCGCCAACAACGAACTCTCTATACGCCACGCCACCAGAAACTTCCCGAACCGCGAAGGCTCAAAACCCGGCGACGGACAGATAGCTTCGGTGGCGCTTATGGACGCCCGTTCCATAGCCGCCACCGCGCTTAACAAGGGCAGGATAACCGCCGCGACCGAAATACAGGTTCCTTTCGGCAAGTACAAGTTTTTCTTTGACAAGGGCGTGTACGACAAAAGGGTTTATAACGGGACGTCAAAGCCCCTGCCGCAAACCGATCTTGTCCTGGGACCCAATATCAGGGACTGGCCGGCAATGCCCTCCCTTTCGGAGAATCTTCTTGTAAAAATCGCTTGTTTCATAACAGACCCGGTAACCACCACCGACGAGCTAATCCCCTCAGGCGAGACTTCCTCATACAGGTCAAACCCGGTAAGGCTTGCGGAATTCACTTTGAGCCGCAAAGACCCTTCTTATGTGCAGAGGGCGAAAGACATAAAGACATTAGAGGAGGCGCGCCAAAGCAATAAGCAAGAAAACGAAATTGCCGCGCTCCTTAAGGAAATCCAGGGCATACAAGGCTGCTCCAATATAAGCCTTTCCGGAACCTGTATAGGCAGCGCGATTTTTGCCCGCAAACCCGGCGACGGTTCCGCCCGCGAGCAGGCCGCTTCCTGCCAGCGCGTGTTGGGCGCGTCCGCGAATTTCGCCCTGGAATACGCCACCAAACGCTACCGGTCAAACCTCATAAACTGGGGAATACTGCCTTTTATCATCACCGACGAAACAGCCCTTGCCCTTGACAGCTGGATATTTATCCCGAACATACAAAAACAGATGCGGGAAAAAGCCCAAATGATCAAAGCTTATGTGTTAGGCGGTAAACCATCGGAAATAACCGTCACGTTAGGCGATCTGACCGATACGGAGCGGCGGATACTGCTGGACGGCTGTTTGATAAATTATTACAGGGCCCAAGGGTCGGGGGCTTAGGGGGTATAGTTTAATTATTGCTCACTATCCTCTTGTATTATTTCGAGGAGTTCGATTGTAAAAACAAGGGTAGAATAGGGGGGGATTATCTGCCCCGCGCCGCGTTCCCCGTATGCCAGATTGGATGGGATGTAGATCCGGTATTTGCTTCCT
>Ga0268262_10007238_pt1 | contig 10426 bp, 11 predicted proteins | sample TergutNc150P3_FD_190354 | JGI IMG/M metagenome (GOLD analysis project Ga0268262, IMG submission 190354) | Nasutitermes corniger P3 segment gut microbial community from laboratory colony in Florida, USA - Nc150 P3 (SPAdes) (version 2) | ecosystem: Host-associated > Arthropoda: Insects >...
AACCCAGAGTTCCATAGCCTCACGGATGTTCGACAAAGCTTCCCCCTGGGTTTTTCCGTCGCTCATGCAGCCGGGCATTTCCTCAACTGTGGCAAAGTAATATTCGCCGCTTTCATCGTTCATGTGACGAATTGTGATTCCATAAGGTAAATCAAGGTACTCTTTCACGTTCATATTCCACCCTCCTCGATTATATCTAAAATCGCCTTGATATACGCGGCCTTAAGCGGGTTTTAACTGGGAAGTGTAATATGATCCTTCCCATTGCCGTATCGCCGGTGAGATCCTTTTTGCCGCTCAAAAACGTAACCATATGCCGCTAACACGCGCTCGGCTTCGGAAAATTGTATTCCGTGCGGTTGGTTCTTCATTTTTTCGATGATTTTCTCGACGCCCGGCAATCGTGCCACCTCCCGTTGAATACCGCGCTATAGTACCGTGTATGATACTATGCGTCAATGAAAAACCTGCTCACATCCGTGGATCCGACATTTCAAAATTTATGTTGACATTACACGCATTTTTATGGCGCAATAAACATCTAATAATTATTCCACGCTTCCAAGGCATTAGGAAAAGCGATAGAAATCAGCGCAAGAGGTTTAATGTGAGCAAAAGATTGATTATACACGATCTGCTTCCGGATAAAATCGAGGCTCTGCTGTCCGGCGCGGCCGGAGAATACACGGTCTTTCCGGCACAACCGGCGATTCGTTCCTGCATGGGTTGTTTCGGGTGTTGGTTCGACACGCCCGGCGAATGCGTGATTGACGACAGAGGCAAGGAGTTTGCCGCCATGATTTCAGGACACGATGAATTCCTGGTGATAAGCCGCATTGTATTCGGCGGGCTTTCCCCTGCCGTCAAGACTGTCATCGAACGAAGCATCGGTAATTTATCGCCTTTTTTCCGCATCGTAAACGGTGAAATGCACCATATCATGCGATACGAAACCAATCCCTGTTTACGATATATTTTTTACGGGCAAAACATTGGGGCGCGCGAAAAAGAAACCGCCTGCAAATTGACTGCCGCGAACGCGCTCAATTTTGGCGCTGAAAAATTCTCCGTGAGTTTTTATCCGTCGGCTGACGAAATAGAGGCATTGTGATGAAGATTTCTCTGATATGCGGAAGTCCCAAAGGCAAAAACGGCGCAAGCGGGCGCATAATTGAAGCGCTGTGCGACAGTCTTTCCGGCATTGCTGAATGCGTTGTATGTGAAACGGCAAAACAAAACGCGCCTGATGTCGTGGACGCAATAAGGGACAGCGACGCTCTTGTATTTGTGTCGCCTCTTTACGCGGACGGCTTGCCGTCCGGGCTTGTCAGGTTTCTCGACGAAGAACGAAGCGGCATCGCAGCCGCGGCGGCGCGGGCGAAAGTATATGCCGTCATAAACAACGGCTTTTATGATGCCCGGCAAAACTCAATTGCCGTTGAAATGATCGAATGTTTTTGCGAGGCGTCCGGGCTTGCATGGGGACGAGGTCTGGGAATGGGCGGCGGCGGCATGATAGAAGGTATGCCGCTTGGCCGTTTCCCTTTGAAAAAATTCGGCGCGGCGCTTGATACCCTGGCAAAGAACATTAGCGGCAATGAAAGCGCGGAAAACTATTTTGTGGAGCCTGACATGCCGCGATTTCTCTATATGATTGCCGCCAATTTAGGCATGAAACGTGAAATGAAAAAAAGGCAAAAAAAATAAAGGAGCAACATGGAAAGCAAAATAGCAAAAGCAATTCAAAGGGAGTGCTGAATAATGGCCTGTGCGGGATGAAGCGCGAGGCGCACGGAGCCGAGGGGCCGAGGCATATATTTACAATATGTCGAGGTTACGAGCACCGCGCAACGACCGCGCTACAAGGCACGCCCGCACAGGCCATTAGTCAGCGCTTCCTTAGAGGGTTTTGGAAAAGACGGGCTTGCCTTTCGGCTTTCGCAGGTATTTGTCGAAAACCATGCCTATATTGCGAATAAAAATACGTCCCAACAGGGTCACGCGAATGCTTTCGGGCGAAAGCTCCACAAGGCCGTCGGCGCGGAACCTGTCAAGGCGCGCGATTTCATCCGCGAAGTATTCGTCGAAATCTATTCCGTATTCCGCCGCGAATTCCATTTTGTCCAAAACGCAGTGGCAGAGTATTTTGCCTATGGCGGCGCGGCGGATGACATCGTCGTCGGTAAGCCATGTCCCGCGCATTACCGGCAGGCGTCCTTCCCCGACGGCCGCGGAATATTCATCAAGGCCGCGATAACTCTGGGCGTAAACGCGGTTCGCGCCGCTTATCGACGTAACTCCCATTCCAAGGAGATCCGATCCGGCTTTTGTCGTGTATCCCTGAAAATTCCTGTGCAGGGTGCGGTTGCGCTGCGCGGCGCACAGTTCGTCGCCGGGACGCGCGAAATGATCCATGCCGATGTAGTGATAGCCCGATTCGGTGAACCGCCCTATGCCCGCGCGGAATATCTGGAACTTGTCCATGCCTTGCGGAATCCAGCGGGACAGCGCTCCCTGCTGTTTTTTCATCCACGGCACATGCGCGTAACTGAACATGGCGATACGGTCAGGCGCCATGTCCACGATTTTATCGACTGATTCCATGAAGCTCGCGACGGTCTGCCGCGGCAAACCGTAGATCAGATCGACGTTCAGCGATTCAAAGCCGAGCGCGCGGCAGGCGTCGAAAAGCTCTTTCGTTTCTTCATAGGGCTGTATGCGCCGCACCGTCCGCTGCACTTCCGGGTTGAAATCCTGTATCCCCATTGAGAGCCGGTTAAAGCCCAGGCGGCGCAAAACTTCAAGATGCGCCGCCATCGTCGCGCGCGGGTCTATCTCGACGCCGATTTCGGCGTCATCTGCGAAAGCGAAACGGTCTTTTGTAAAAACGAACAATTCCTCAAGCTGCGACGGCGAAAACCATGTGGGCGTGCCTCCGCCCCAGTGAAATTGCGTAACCGGACGCGACCGGTCGATGAGGCCGGCGACCAGACCGATTTCTTTTTTCAGCGTTTCAAGATACGGAACCGCTATATCATGATTTTTTTTAATGACGACGTTGCAGCCGCAGAACAGGCAGAGCCGTTCGCAGAACGGCAGGTGCATGTAAAGCGACAACGGTCTGCCGGCCTGATTGGAAGCCGAAAGCGCTCTTGCGTAATCGTCGCGGCTGAAAGCGTCGCTCCACTCCGGAGCGGTCGGATAGCTGGTATAGCGCGGTCCTGGAACGTTATAGCGGTTCAGCAGCTCTTCCGTAAGATTAAGCGTCTCGCCCTGAATGCTTATATCGAGATCCATATTACGAATTACTGCACTTGTATTTAATGACAACCAGGCTGATGTCGTCCGAAGGTTGAAACGACGCGTTGCGATCAGCGATAATTTCCTTGCAGATTTCCTCCGCCGTTCCGTCCTTTGCGCGTGAAACGGCGCGTTCAAGCTGCCCTTGCGCATACGGGGAAAACGGATCGGTCAAACCGTCGGTGAAAAGCAGCAGTACGTCGCCCTGCCCCATCAGGTTAAGTTCGTTGGTCGTGTATCGTTCCTTGTATCCAAGCACTGATGGGAACAGCTTGGCGTCGGCGTCGTCCCTGGCTATCTGGATGCCAATCGGCGGGTAGCTGGTCAGGCGGTCGGCGCTGATTTCGACAAAACGGTCATAGGCGCTCGAAAAAATCAGCGGCTGCGGATGCCCGGCGCTGATAAAACGGAAGCGGCCGGAAATATCGATTTCCCCGTAAATCAGGGTCACGAAACTTGAAGCGTCCAGCCCGCCGGCCAGCTTGTGCAATGTACGGGATTTGAAAAAACGCGTGTTGATCTGTTCAAATATCCGTTCGGTAAGTTGGCCGTGCAGGTCGAGTTCATACAGAATAGACGTATGAAAAATCTGGTGCAGCATCAGGGCGCGCAGCGAATCGGCAAATTCGTGACCGGCCACGTCGGCGACCATGATGCCGCCCTTGTTTTTCAAACTTTGCAGCCGTTCGGCCACTTCGCCGCGCCCCTGCTCCCATGCGCGCGCGATGCGCCCATCCAGGTCGTAGCGATCCTGAAAATTCACATAGGTAATCAGATCGCCGCCGGCGATTCCGTTCAGCGGAATGCACTCGCCATAAATGTCCACATTATTAATATGCGGAATCGCCCCGGATTCGGGCGTAAGGCATTGAGACAGGTATTGCGCCCCAACGCGCAGTTCGCGATCGAAGTTAATAGTCATTGTCAAAGACGCTGATTAATTGTATTCCATTACAGCTTCGGTCATGGCGCGCAAATTCTCGGCGGGGCCGTTGTCGATAGAAGCTCCGCCGGTCAGAATGAAGCCGCCGCCCTCGCCGCAGACTTCAATCAGTTTGCGGCAGTAATCCTTGACTTCTTTCGCCGTACCGGTGCAGAGCAGCGAAGCCGGAACATTACCCGCTATACAGGCGTTGTCGCCAAGCACTTTTTTTGCCTCAAACATATCCGTGCGGTCAAAATGCCACACCACTTTTCCCCTTGGCAGGTCTTTGATGATTTCCAGACGGCAACCATAGCGTCCCTCGGCGAACAAAAACGGCGTAAGTCCTTCCTCGATAAGCCCGATGATGACTTTCCTGAAAGACGGCCAGTAATACTTCTCATACTGTTTGTTCGACATGAAGGTTTCGTCGCCTTTGTGCAGGGCGAAGAACACTATGGGATTGCCCGACTTGTTCGCTCCGGTCACCCCGCAGTCGATATTCATCGGCGTGACTTTTTCGATAGCCGCCATGAGTTTTTCCGGCTGGCGGTACATATCGAGAATGACCCCTTTTGTTCCGCGCATCGTATCGGCCAGTATGTCGAACGGAGCGTGCGACTGCGCTCCGAAGAGCGAAGGATAGCCGGCCGCCATCGCCTCGTGGTTGAACTGCATCATCCGCCCCATCCAGCGGGCGCTTTCCTCGCCGTAATCAATAATCGCCTGGTAAGCGGCGCGCACGGCGGGAAACATCGCCGGGTTCAGAAACTTGTTGGCCATGCCGAGAATAAACTGCGTAGGCTCAAAATCGGCGAACGGCGCGAGCGCCCCAAGGCTGCGTGGAAGGTAGCGCCGCAGGCAATAATCGGAAGGATCTTCGAGCAGCAGATCGTACTCGTCCGCCTTCATGTATTCCCCTTCCACGAACTGAAGCATCGTGGCGTGGTCGGGCAAACCGCCGCCCGGCCATTTAAGATTCCGCGTACCTATGATTTCCATGGCTTTTGCCGAAGGAACCATGGGAGAAGCGAAACTGTCGGATTCAAATTCGTCCAGAAATTTTCGATAGGCGTTGCAAAGTCCGTCAAGGTCGCGCATCGCGTCCTTGAGCGTCATACCCGCGTAATAAACCGGAAAAGTTCCGGCGGGCAGCACGAGCGGAACCCGGTCGGGTTTTTCAAGGTTGAACGCCTTGATGAACCGCCCTACACGCTCGCGGTAGCCCCGCGCGGCTTCAGGGCTTTTGAACTCTACGCCCTTTGGTTCAAGCCATTGCTGAAATCTTTTCTCCCGTTTTTCTTCCGCCGTCATGGTGTCGGACATATCTGCAAGCCTCCTTCGAATTTATCGGATAACGCCCTATCGTAACATTCACACTGCTCTACTTTTTATTATTCAATGCCTGGTATTTAGGACGCGCAACGCTCCCGATTTTTTCCGGGCGAACGGATGCCTCCTGGGTGATGCTGGCGTCGATGAAGATAAAGGGCTTGCCGACGCGCTTGATATTCAATGGACAATGCTTCACGCCCTTGGGGATAAAAATATAGCAGGGGTAATTGATCTTCAGAATTTCTTCGCCCATGGTAAACTCGACGTCAGCGTCGAACTCGGAAAAACTTTCCGCTCCGATAAGATACACCCATTGATCGAATGGGTGCACATGGGTCGGGCTGCCCAGTACGTCAGGTTCGGTGATATGAGCGAATCCCATCGCCAGGGCGGATTCCGGTATCTCAAATGATCCCAGGCCGGTGACCATCGGCTTTTTAATAGTGTCGTGAATTGATTTCCAGGGTTTCAATTCATACACGGTTGCTTCACGCTTAACATTTTCAATTTTGGGCATGTCTGCCATAAACGCCTCCTGAGGTGATTTTGTTAATTTGTTAAAGGGAAAACCATTATATACTTTTTATTCTTCCGTCCTTCAATTCAATTACACTGTTGCCGATTCCGGCGAGATCCGGATTATGGGTTACGAGGATAATCGTTATACCCTTCTCGCGGTTCAGGCGGACAAGCAGATCTTTTATCTCGTTGCTCCGCCTGCTGTCGAGGTTCCCCGTCGGTTCGTCGGCGATCAGAACCTGCGGATTGCCGACCAGGGCGCGCGCTATTGCGACGCGCTGCATTTCGCCGCCGGAAAGCTGGCCCGGCAAATGGTCTTTTCGTTCCAGTATTCCAAGCATGTCCATGATGCCGTCAAGTTTCTCTTCCGGCACGTCGAGTTCAGGCTGAAATACGCCGGGTAAAAGAATATTCTCGCGCACGGAAAGCGTCGGTATCAGGAAAAATTTCTGGAACACATAACCGAAAAATTTACGCCGTACCGCCGTCAATTCCTTTTCCGACAATTCGACGCCGTCGGCGAATACGCGCCGTCCGCCTATCGACAGTTCTCCGCCGGTGGGATTGTCCAGGCACCCGACGAGATTGACCAGCGTCGTTTTGCCGCTGCCGGACTCGCCGATAACCGCCACGATGTCGCCGCCGTCTATCGTGAGGCTTACGCCGTCAAGCGCGCGGAGCTTTTCGGAACCGCGCTCGTATATCTTTGTCAGTTCGTTCGCTTCTATTATGGCGCGCGTCATGTTATTCGCTTCTTATGCTGTCCAGCGGCCGGACGCTTGAAGCCCGCCACGCCGGATACAGGCCGCCGACGATGCCTATCAGCGTTATCGATACGAAGGCCGACACCGCGATATTCGCGTCTATCGCTATAATGCTTCCCCTGGGCGCGAACGGCAGAAAATACCGTATGGCCGCTTCGGACAGGCCGGAAAACAACAGGGAAAACACAATTCCAAGTATTCCGCCCACGGAGCACAGTATTGTCGTTTCTATCAGTATCATTTTGAAAATGTCTTTCGGCATCGCCCCCATGCTTTTCAGGATGCCGATTTCCTGGTAACGCTCGAATACCGACATCAGCACCGTGTTCAGTACGCCGAACATGGCGATTAAAAACGCGATGAAAGCGATTGAAAGAACTATGACCTTCGCGCTTGAAACGAGGTCCATTATGGTATTCCTGACCTGTGCCATTGATACGACCTGAATGTCGGGAAGTTTGTAAAGCTCTTCCTCAAAAGCGGCCTGGTCGGCGTCAGGATTCAGGCGCATACCGAGCATGGTCAGCTCGCCTTCCTTGTTGAAAGCCCTTTGCGTGGCCTCAAGGGGCATGTACACCATTCCATCGTCCTGCGTACCCGTGCGTCTGAGAATTCCCACGACTTTGTATTCTTCCGGCGAACCCGGCAAAAGCATCATGTCGCCGACGTCGCGTTGTTCCAGTTCGGCCGCCTCGTATCCCAGCACGAGTTCGTTACGGGCGTCAGGCGCAAACCATCCGCCCTGAAGAAACTCAATGTAGGTTTTCATGGCCGGATACGTCGTCGAATCTATCCCAAGGAATATGGTCGTGCCGCCGTATTCTCCCCTGTTCGGGTCGAACTCCGCGTGCATAAGCATGGGCGTGGCCGCCGCGACTTCCGGCCTTAACGTGACTTCCTCGACCAGTTCCTGCGGCATGTACCGAAGGCCGGTTCCGCCCTGCAGCATCAGCGTCGCCGCCTCGTACGGGCAGCCCTTGGCCGTCAGGACTATTTGAAACCCCATGCCTTCAATGCTGTTGTTCAGCGAGTTCTCATAACCGCGGTTGAAACCCAAAAGCGTAACCAGCACCCATATTGACAGCATGATGCCGACCACGGTGAACGTCGTCCTGATTTTTCGCCGGAACAGGTTTTTATATGACACCTGGAATATGTTCATTGCGCCTTCCCCTTGACGTTGAATATGAAAGCGTCCATGAGAATGAGGTTTTTCTTGACCGCGCGGAGCGTGGCGAAAAAATCATTGCTTTCGCCCTGTTTTATGACGCCGGGGATCCCTGAATGCGTCACCGGATTATACGGGGCGAAATCCGCCATGGACAGTCCTTTGAATTGCGCCGCGAACGCCGGCGCGCGCATGGCGGCCGCATCCTTGCTGGTCAGCCGCTGGTAATAAAAATCGAGGATTTTCCCTTTCGTATCAAGAGCCAGGAATACCTGCAATCCTCCGTACTGTCCCTTCTGGTTGACGCCGTGTATATAGCCGATGACATCCTTGCCGTTTAAAACCGTATAAACCGTGTAAGGCACGTCTATCGTTTCATACTGGCCGGAAAACTTGTCGGCGAGGCGTTCCTCCACCTGCCGTAGGAGCGCCTCGCCGCCCTGTTTGTCGATGGAAACATACGCCGTCCTGTAACCCGTGGAAGACGGAAAGAGCTTCCTGACATCGCGGTCGGGATCGCTCAGGTCGCAGCCGACGGCGGCAAACGCACGGCTGGAAATTCCAGGCAACAGCATGAAAACGCAAATTAACAGGAGTTTCTTCATATTGTCACCTTTTCGGTGTTTCCTTAGTGATGATGCTCCATATGATCCATGTGATCCATTTGCGCCGATTTATCCCTGTATTTGCAGCAGTCCGGCAGCTTGTTATAGACGCCGTCGTCGGCCTTGTCTTTTTCGGTATCATGACCGGCTTTCGCGACGGCCTTGCTTATGTTTCCCAGGTTGGTTTTGGCGGAATCGAATTCGAGCGCCAGCATCTTCGTGTCCATATCCCATTCCGCTTTGGTCACGCCTGCGACTTCTTTTGCCGCTTTTTCGATGCGGGTTTTACACATGCCGCAAAGCCCTTCCGCTTTAAGCGTTCCGTTAGCGGCTTCGGCTGTTATACTTCCCGCGGCCATAACGCAAGCCGCAACAAAAATCATAAACAGTTTTTTCATGGTTTCATCTCCATTTTAAAAAATTGAAAGGTAATACAGTTGGAAAACGACGCGTTTGTCGTTTGTTCTCCGATCCCATTGATACATGGCGCGCGCCGTCAAACTGGAATTGAACCTGTAAGCGGCGCCGAACCCAAGCCCTGTGTTGTTCGTACTCCCACGTTTCGTCCATGTATACTGCCCTTCGAGTTTCATACGGCTTTCTTCCGTGAGGTTGCAGCCGGCGCGGTAAAGAGCGGCGGCCGCCGCCATATTGTTCCTTCGTCCAAAGTCAAACTCGGCCTTATGTTCAATCCTGCCGTGATTACGTGCAATGTCAACACCGCCGAGCAGCGTGTCTTTGGGTTCATAGTTCATTACTTTGTAGCCCATCGTATCGAGCGTTTTACCGCCCATAAAAGACACGCCTATATTATAGTTATCTCTGCGAAGGACTCCAAACGAAACTCGCGAAGATGCCGCCCAGTTGCCTTCCGTTTTCAGCCCCATGCCGCTGCCCATTGTAATGGAGGCTGCAAAATCGCCGCCGGCGAAATCGCGCGAGATTCCCGCGCCCCAGTCGCGATCAAAACCGAAGCCCGACATTGAAAGCGTCTGTAAAAGGTCGGCGTGCGTATCCCAATAGGCTGAAAGGCCGAACGGAACGCGGTTGTGTCCTATCCAGACGTCGGCCGGCGCGGTCTTCACTTTCAGATACGCGTTATAGATCTGCAACTGAGGCTTATTGCCGTCGTCGTTCCAGACAAGACGCATTTGCAGAGCGCCGGTTCCCCAGTCGCCATATTCCCCGGAAAACTTTCTGACGTAATCAAAGCCGACGCCGTTTTTCTGCATTACATCGTGTTTATGGCCGGAATGATACACCGCTCCATCTCCCGCCGACGAATACCCGGCAATGCCCTGCGCTTCGAAATACAGGAGGCTGTCGGCCGCGTTCGCGGCGGAAGCGCAGAAAACAACGGCGATGACAAATGTCATCAATCCGGATTTTTTAGATATATTCATTAATTCTAAATATCCAGCCTGATCCGTTCCACGGCAATTTCATTCCCGTCTTTCCGCGCGGACAGGATGATTTCCCAGTCCCCCGGCATTGCAAAGTGTATCGGGAGAAGATAATCGCCCCTGGCGTTTTTCTTCATTGTTTCAGTTGTCGCGTGCGCGCCGCGCATGGAAGGCATGTCATAATGGGCCAGGATTTCCGCGTCCTCGACCTGCGCGCCCGTCTTATCGACAAGACTGACTTTGAGCGTGTAATTCCCTACTCTGGGCTTTTCAGGCCATTCGTATTTGAGAATATAGTCCGTGCCTGCCGTGATGCCGGATGCTGCTCCGCTTTCGTGAGAATGCGAGTGGGAACCGTTATCGTGGCTTCCGCACCCGGCGCCGACAACGGCTATGACGACGGCGGAAAC
>Ga0268262_10007239_pt1 | contig 10425 bp, 11 predicted proteins | sample TergutNc150P3_FD_190354 | JGI IMG/M metagenome (GOLD analysis project Ga0268262, IMG submission 190354) | Nasutitermes corniger P3 segment gut microbial community from laboratory colony in Florida, USA - Nc150 P3 (SPAdes) (version 2) | ecosystem: Host-associated > Arthropoda: Insects >...
TCCCGAAAAAAGCAGGGCTTCCGTAAAGGGGCGTACCGCGCCGTGGATTTTGAACCAGCCGGTAAAAGTAAAGGCCAGTATCGCGGTAAAAATTACGCCGCCCGCCGATCCTAAAAAAGCGACTACGGCCCGGCGGGAAAGCCCGCCCACCAGAAACATGATAATCGCGGTTATTAAGAGCGTGATAATCAACGCGCCAAAAATGGGGTCCCAACCACGGAGAATCATCGGGTAGAGAACACGGACAAGGGCGGCGGCGGAAAAAACAAACGTGATCAGGATTTTGATTCCCATCCAGCCCATGATCAACAGCATGACCAGCATAAAAATGACGCAGAGAAAAATCGTTTTTCCGGTACGGTAATGATCGATAATCTGAACATGGGCAATCTCTCCGTCTTCGGTTAAATTCAGTACCGCGAAGGCAATATCGCCCGCGACAAAAGCCTTGTCCAGTTCCATTTTACCCATCATGTTATTCGATGAGGAATGAATCTGATTCTTGTAAGGCCCGGAAAGTATCTTTACTTCAAGCTGCTGTTCCCCCTGCCTGACCGGGCCGATAATTTTAAGCCGTTCGTTGTTTACGTCGATAACACGCACTTTGGTCCGCGCGGCGTTTGCCTGAACCGCGCTTCCCTTAAAGCCGGTGGGAACAGCCAGTATGAGAAGCGTTAGCAGACCCGCGACAATGATAAAAATAGTATCCCTTTTAGATTCTTTAAAATAATGAAGAGTGAGTTTATCAAAGATAGATTTCATTCTTTATATTCTTCTTCAATTTACCTTGAGGTTCATCACGCTGGCGAGCTTGCGGAATATATCCGTGTTGTCATAATAGCCGCCAAAAATTTCCTGATGTATGCCGCTGGCAAAAGTGGGAACCGGTACGCCGGTATGGGCGTAACTGGTCCAGCCGATGCCCGCTGTCTGATTCATCATCTGGGTCAGCTTGACTGTCAGCGGCTCATAACCGCCGTAGAGCAGGTATTTATCCTCGGCAAAGGAACGGACTTGCTCGTTGCCCATTGAACGCTGAAAGGCGAATTCAATTTGCTCTTTCTGAAAAGCGGACAGGGAATTAAAATCAATGCCGAAGGATTCTTTTATTGCCGGTAAAAGATCGGCAAGTTTGGCCTGCGCGGCCGGGGTCTTTGCCTTGTAAGGTTTCAGCACTTCATCGTCAAAGGCGACATACGATCTTTTCTGTAACGCGACTTTGTCAAAGAAGGTATCGTACTGGGTTCCGGCAAAACCAATGGTCAGGCCGCCGGTTTCATGATCGCCGGTTACCACGATAAGGGTTTCTTTGGGATGCTTCGCGGCGAAGTCAAGCGCGACACGAATGGCCGTGTCCAGGGCAAGCACGTCGTGAATGGTCGCCCCCGCGTCATTGGCATGGCAGGCCCAGTCAACCTTTCCGCCTTCAACCATCAGAAAGAAGCCTTTGGGGTTGTCCAGTAACTCAATCCCCTTTTTGGTAAAATCGGCAAGGGAAAGCTCGTCCGGCTTGCGGTCAATTTCGTACTGCATCGCGCCGTCATCCTGCAGCCGGGGACTAATCGCGATCACTTTCCCGCCGCCGGGTTTGAGCGCTTTAAATCCGTCTTTGGTATCAACGTAGGTAAAGCCGTTGGATTTGGCGAGCTCAACCGCGTCCTTCTGGTCGTTATTTTTTCCGGTTCTTTGAAGCAGGGAACCACCGCCGTAATAATCAAAATCGCTTTGGGCAAGCTGCACGGCAATGTCGTAATAATTACCGCGTGAGGCGGCCCGTGCGTAAAACGACGCCGGCGTGGCGTGGTTTAGCGTGACCGATGACACTATGCCGACTTTCATTCCCGCTTCACGGATGTATTCGGTGATGGGTTTAAACTTCTTCGTCTTGCCGGCATCCATGTTGATAACGCCGCTCAAGGTTTTGTTACCGCTCGCGATCGCCGTTCCCGCCGACGCCGAATCGGTGATAAAAGTTCCCGCGTCATAGGTGGTGGTCAGTCCCGTGACCGGAAACTGACTAAAACCCAGGCGGGTAATGGTTATATCTTTTGACGAACGGGCGGTGGCAAACACCTCGGCGGAACTGACCTGCGGCATCGCCATACCGTCCCCAATAAACAGGAACACATACTTTGCCTGTCCCTTCCCGGCAACCGAATCATTGCGCGCGTTCCCGTCCGCTCCGCCTTTCGCGAACAGCGGCTGGAAAGAGAGCGCCAGCATACATACCAAAATTGCAATTCTGTTGTTCATACAAACACTCCTTGATATTGGTTGATTGCACGGTACGGGTGGAGTGTGAGGATTTTGTTTAATAGAGATAAAAATGTCGTGAAAAAGGGAAGAAGGCTGCGAAAAGACCTCACACCAAGATCACGAAGGAACAAAGAACACAAAGGAAGGTATAAGGCATTATTGGAGATTTAATAAGGTTTTGGCTACAGCAGCGATAACTTCGGAATTGGTTTTATTGAGTTTTGATATGGTGTCTAAAAGTTCCTTTTGTTGGCGTGGTATGGCGGGTGGGTTTTCTTTTTTGGTTTTTTTTCCGTTTACCAGATATTCGACGGATACGCCGAGGGCTTGGGCTATTAAGACGGCTTTGTCGGCGGCGGGAAGCGATGAGTCTTTTTTAACGTAGTTTTCAATTGTCTTTAGGCTTAATCCTGTTTTCGCGGCTAATTCTTTTTGTTCCATGCCTACAAAATCAAGGGTTTCACGTAAATTGTCCCTAAATGCCATTTTCAAATGATAGTCAAAAATACCGGTTGATACTTTGATAATCCTTTAATAAGAGGTGCTTTATTATTGACAAGCCTTAAATTAAAGGGTTATATTGGACGGTGACTAGCACTATTTTAAGGGGGGACGGGGTACTGCTGTCCATTGGACAGTTTGGGGTTTCACGGAAAAAACATGAAGAAAATGAGAACATTTTACGGCTTGCTGTCACTATTGTTCCTTATTTTAGGTATGACCATATTCCTTTTATTCAGAGACTTGAATAATATGGTTCTTTTTTCATGGATACCAAAACCTGCTTTTCTTACAACAATTTTAGTACCGTTAAAACCATCAATATTCTCGAATGTTTTAAAATACAACATACCTGATATGCTTTGGTTCGTATCAGGGATTTTGTTTCTGAGATTTATTTGGTTTTATAAAATAAATATCCAAAAGACATATATATCGTGTTTCTATGGAATTGGTGTACTTTTTGAAACAAGCCAATTATCAAAAAATGTACCGGGAACTTTTGATTGGTTGGATTTATTGTTTATGGGCATAGGGGCTTTTGTTGAAGGATCTTTATATAACATTTTTATAAGAAGGAGATTTGTATGAATAAAAAATGGGTGGCGCACATTATTGCGGTAGTGGGTTTTACTATTTTTATTGTGCTTGGTATTGCAAGCGCTTCAACGCCTGATCCGTCACCAGCAACGGTAACGTCACTGGCAACAGCGCCGGTGACGGCGAGCAGTACCGGCGGAACTGCGGAAGATTCGCCAACCCAACAACAGCAGAAACAAACCACAACACAGCCGGCACAAGTCTCGTCACAATATTGGACAGGCAACGGTGGAAAGGGAATGAGGCTGGGTATACTTGTGCCGCACAGCCAGGGGCTCAACGAGAATCAGGGGTATTTACCAACCTTGATTCAAGGCGTTTTGGTTTCAAATTTTTCAAAATACTCGGCAATATCCGTGCTTGACCGGGTTTCTTTGGACAGGGTTATCACGGAAACCCTTGATTTAACCTACGAAGATGATTTGGATATTGTCAGGCTTGGTAGTGTCGCGCAGGTCGGACACATGATGACCGGAAACATTATAAAGACATCAACCGGCTTTTCCTTGCAGATCAATGTTACTGATACCACAGCGCAGGCTAACACCGTTGCGTCCTATTCCGGTACTTGTACCGCGGCGGAGCTTGACGACCACAGCGCGATTCATCGCGCGTCATTGGAACTCTTATCACAAATGAAAGTGCAGTTGAATGCCAGAGCTAGAAACGAGCTTAACAGGGCAAGTTCACCGGAGACCGTTAACGCTCAGACCGCCCTGGCCCGCGGCGTTACCGCCCAGAGGCAGGGAATCGAAGTGGCGGCTTTCAGTTATTACTATCAGGCTGTCGCGTCTGATCCTTCCCTTGAGGAAGCGGAAAACCGTTTGGACATCCTTACCGCCGCCATAACCAGCGGCAGCATGAGTACGGACGCGCGAGGCGACATACAATTACGCAATCAGTGGATGACACGGCTTCGGGAAACAGAGCAGTTTATCACACAGTTCATGAGAGAGAACAAAAGCTATTATCTTGTATACTCGTCTTCTCCAACACAAGGGGCGATTGATTACGCAAAAGAGACCATCACCCTCGGCATTGAATTGTTCAGCGCGCCTGAACCGGTTAGCTTTGAAACGATAAACAAGCTCACGCGTACGGTAAGAAAAGGCTTACTTGCTACCGGCAGGGCGGAAACCTGGGGCTTAAACTGGCCGGCTCAAAGCGTAACAACGCCGTCTCCTTTTTTCAGCACATCCAATAACTACCCTGTGACAGTGGAACTCATCAACGCCGCCAAAAAAAGTGTCGGAAGGCAAAGTGCTAATCTTCAGATTGGCGGCTGGTTTATGCCGGACGGAGGGGCGCTCTCCGGCACGACTGCGCCGTATCTGCGGCCATCCGTCAAGCTGAACTTTCCCGGGGTAGACGTGAAGGACATTGACGGCCTTACGATTCGCGTTGTTTCCATAAACAATGTACCGGCGGAACGCACCACCTCCCAAATGGGTTTACGCATACTGCCACAGGACGGGTACGACAGTATTCAGAGCATTATGGACAACGGCTTACAGACAGCAAATTTGCGGTTGTATGACATTCAATTTGACCAAGGGAAAAATCTGTTAAAAGGTTACAGAGGCAGCACCTATGCGGCTATTCCGTACGGAGTTACCCATATAGACAGGGATTCCGGTCTGAGAAACAAAGGTTTGACCAGCGTAAAAATACCTTCAAGCGTTACTATTATTGGGGAAGGAGCATTTTATGAAAACCTCTTGACTAGTGTAACGATTCCTGACAGCGTTACTTCCATTGGAGGTAACGCATTCGTTTCAAATCGCTTGACCAGCATATTTATAGGTAGCAACGTTACTTCCATCGGCTATGCTGCTTTTAACAACAATGGTAATCTGAAAAGCTTTACCATCGGTGCAAATGTCAACTTCGAAAGTTCTTATTGGACTGCTCTTGGAGAGAAGGATCGTGATAACGCTTACAAAAATAACAATAGCAGAGCAGGTACATATACCTGGAATGGTAGCAAGTGGATCTATAGTGTCGGGCAGTAGAAGTTATGCGAGGGCGAAAGTCACCGTATTTAATTTAACTTTTATTGGATTATCCCAATAAAATAAAACCATGCGGAGTGCAAGGTATCAGATGCCGCTTTTCTATACGCAATTTCCCGGGACTACGCATAGTGCTCCTGAAACCCATCTTTGTGCTCTTTGTGAGAATCTTCCGTAACAACATCAGCCGCCGAGCGCCTGATGCAAATTATAATTGGGTAATAGTTTCCATGGAAAGCCCGGTGAATTCCGTAATTTCACTCAACGGCCGCCCCGCGTTTTTCATCTTTTGGGCAATGTCAAGACTGGCTTCGTTGCGCCCTTCATCATGACCTTTGGTAAATCCTTCTCTTAGCCCTTCGGTAAGCCCTTCACGCTTGGCTTCTACCATTCCGGTTCGATAGTCAAGTTCGCTTTTTATCAGATTACACAAGCGCGCGTATTCTACTTCGTCCTGAGTAATATTCGCCAAAGTGTCTAACGGAACCATGTTTTTAACAGAATCGTAATTCCTTACTGGATAAAGAATTACGAACTTTGGAAAAACTTGGGTCACTATTTTGGGTTAACAAATCAACTAAATCAACACCATCAAACCTAATGCAGCGTGTTGCGGCCGCGCATAAGGATTCGGGACGCATATCTCTTGTGATCCTATCTTTGGACGCTGTAGTGATGTCAGCGGAAAGGTCCGATTCGCTAAATAAGCCCATCTTGCTATTAAAGCCAATCAGAGGGAAATGGCTTCCCTCTTCCCGCCGTTCCGCTGACATCAGTACAGCGTCTTAAATTACCAAACAGCACATATCCCTGTCAGGGATAAATATATTAAGAGGAGAAAAAGCCATGAAAGAAGAAACGAAACGAAAATGCCGCGTATGCGGCTGCACGGAAGGCGATTGCCGGAAGTGTTTGGAGAAAACGGGCATGCCATGTCATTGGGTTGAGGAAGATTTGTGCAGTGCATGCAGAACAAAGGTCATAGTACTTGCATCGATTAAGGGCGGTACTGGCAAGACGAATATAGCCATTTGTCTGGCCAAAGCCCTTGCAGCTGCGGAAAAACGGGTGCTGCTTATCGACAGCGACCTGAATAACAGTTTGAGCTTCCACTTCATCCACGATGATGAAATGGAACAGACAAGAGAACTGAACATAGCGGCAGCGTTAAGTAATGAAACAAATGATTTATGTGATTATATGGTCCCGACCATAACACCAGGCGTTTCTATAATTGCGTCAACACCCTATCTGGCTGATTTGCGGACATTGAGCGAGAAAAGACTTAAAAGAATGATTCCTACGTTGTATGGTAAATTTGATTTTCTCATCATCGACTGTCCGCCGACATACGATAATATCGTACTGAATGCGGTCAATGCGGCTGACTACACGATCACTCCGGTCCTTAAAGATTTGTTCTCTTATAACGCGGTTGAATTTCTTGCGGGAGTGTTGCCGCGGGACGTTGAAAACTTCAAAAACTGGTTTGTACTGATAAACGGGTATGACAAACGATTTGAGGAAGCCAAAACCGGCCGGCAGAATGATTTTCTGGAATTATACCGGAAAAGGGAATTTCCGCTTACCCCGGTTGAAACATGGTTTCCCTGGACGTCGCAAATTCACCTGCTGGTTGATTACCACAAGAGCCTTACCTGTTCAAAAGGAAATTCCGGAGCTGTGTACAATCCTGACCTGTACAGAGCTGTTACAGAACTTGCCGGCTGCTTCTTCGATGAAGAACTGCATTTTCCGGAGGTGTTCTGATGGCTAAATCAAACGTGTCAATTAAGGGAGGCGTTGACAGAACGCATTCCGATGGGTACATCAAGATTTTGGCTGCCCCCACGCAAAGCGGTAAAGGCGCATCCATAGTTCTTCAACAGATAATAGAGCAAATGGAAAAACCCGTGGTTATTTGGAAAGGCAAAAATATTCCGGAGGTGTTTTAATGGCTAAACTTCAAACACCAACCACGGCGGGATTCAACGCCGGAAAAAAAGACGTAAAACTTTTCCCGATTGAAAACATCATAATTGATCCGGAGATTGCCGGCATCTTCGCAATCTCCGATAAAGTCCTGAAAAAAGTACAGGAACAAATTGAAGAATTTGGCTTCAATGAGGAAGAGCCGGTTGTTATTTGGAAAGGCAAGAATATTCTGGTGGATGGCAGAACGCGGTATACCGCCTCGAAAAATGTGCGTCTTGAGAAAATTCCTGTTTTTGAAAAAGAGTTTGCGAATAAAGAGGAGGCGATCCTCTATACCATTAAACGCCAATTAACACGCCGTAACCTTACCGGTGCTGAAATTCTGACCGCTGTGCAGACGATTAAGGGCAGAAAAGAACACGATGGAACCGGGCGGGCCGCGGAGATATTGGCAGGAGATTTGGGTGTCAGCCCCTCGACAGTGTACCAGGCTATGGCGGTTTTGAAGGAAGCCTCTCCGGAAGACGTAAAGGCGGTCAAGAAAGGTAAAAAGTCGATCAAAAAGGTCTATAACGAGACCAAAAAACGACAGCAGCCCGAAAAGGAATTCATTGTTAATGACGCCCAGAGGCTTCCGGAAAATGTTGCTTTTCTCAAGAGCGCGGTAACGCTGCTCGTTGAGGCGGGGAGTAATAACATGCATATAACTCACTCCAGAGCTGCTGAATTGCTTATTAACCACTTCCTGAAGAAAAACGAAAAGGCCGGGTTTTACAAGCTTTTACCGGCTAAAATCGTCAAGCAGTTGCCCAGACTGCCATTGCTCAACCAGTCGAGCAAATAGCCCGCAGTGGCAAGATAAAGGAGGTATATATGTCAGCGTCTAAGTACCCGATATATCGGATACTTAAGTGTATATATCATGTGTTTGACATATATACCTCTGTTGCGTAAGTTACCGATGTATCGAGTATTTAAGCGTATATACCTTCGATGTATCGGATACTTACAGCACACTGATACGGAAAAACGCTATGCCGGTAGAGCAATTAAAAGACCTTTGCTATGCCGGTAGAGCGATTAAATAGCCAAAAAATGGCGATCGCTATGCCGGTAGAGCGATTAAAGACCCTTTGCTATGCCGGTAGAGCGATTAAAACGAGACCGGTAGAGCGTTTTTCTACCGGTAGAGCATTTCAATTTTTACTATTTTGGAGGTAAAAAATGAAAAAAGAAGAATTTGATAAATGTAGTAAAAGAATTGCAATATTATTGTCTGTTGTAACTTTTTTTCTTGTTGCATATTCCTCATTAATAATATGGTTTTGGAGTTCTTATCCTCTTTATAATGATATTTTCGTACACATATTTATGTTTATAAGCATGTCATCTCTTGTTTTTGGGTGGATATCATTCTTTATCCTTTGGCAATATCGGGGGTATATCTAATGATAAATAAATCGTCATTAATGCGCTCGGCCAGCAGAACGACCGGGCTTTCCTTACGCGACACGGCAGCTTGTATAGACAGCGTTGTTGAGGCTATTAACGACGCCATTTCCAGAGGGGAACGGATTGAGCTGCGGGGATTTGGAACATTCGATGTCAGAAAAGTCGCAGCAAGAAAAGCGGCTTTTGCTAATGTCCCGGCCCACGGCCGGATTGTGTTCCGGCCCAGCCAAAGGCTTAAAAAATCCGTGTGGAATAAGATCGACGGCACATAAAAAATGCTCTGCGAGTAGAGCATTTCCAGCCTGAAGCAAAGACAAGGGTTAGAAATTGAGAACGGATGAATTATACGCCATTCAGGTAAAGACGCGGGGTGAAGAAAAGTTCATGCGGCTATTTAACGCGCTTCACCCCCAAACGGGCTTTTCCCTGCACTTTCCCCGGCGGCGCATCGACATACGGCGCAGAGGGGTAATACGGCAGTCAACGGCGGCTGTTTTTCCCGGCTATATATTTATTGAGGCCGAACGGGATGACATTCTTGCCCGTCAATGGGAATTCCGGCGTACGGACGGCTTTTACCGCTTTCTCAAATCCAACCAAAATATATGCCCCCTGGCGGATCGGGACCTTGAACTGGTTCTTCTTTTTATCAAAAAAGCCGGGCCGGTCGCGGGTATTTCCCACGTTTACTTTAATGAAAACGCCCGTATCATGATCGTTGATGGTCCGCTTATGGGGCTTGAGGGAAGGATAATAAAGGTTGATAAACGAAAGAAGAGAGCAAAGGTCAAACTAAATCTGTACGATGATTCTTTTGCCATTGACCTTGCTTTTGAAGTAATTACAACTTCATTTACACAGAAAACGGTTCCGGCCCAGCCAAAAGCTTAAATAATCCGTGTGGAATAAGATCGACGGCATTTAATAAAATGCTCTGCGAGTTTTTTACGGATGGCTTTCAGGATTGATTGGCGTAATTTTAGCTTTTCTACTTATTATTTTATTGAATAAAACTAATGCGCCATTTTTTATTTGAAGACAAAGAATACCGTATTGACCCACATTTCAGACGCCGCCGGAACGAGCAGGACTCGGCGCGGGCGCTGGCCAGGGTGTTGCGGCGGTTTGGTTCTGGCAAGAGGAAAGGCGGCGCTTCAAGCGGAGGGGGAGGCGGAAACCGCCGTATTGATGCCCGCCAGAAGTGTGTGGTGAAGATGCAGTATTCAAACAGCGTTGAGGCGCACCGTACCCAGCTCGATGCGTACCTGATACGCGAAGGTACGGACATCGACGGCGACCGGGCAAAACTCTATGGAACGAACATCGACGAATACCGGGAAAACATGACCGACCGGAATTTCCGTATCTTCCTTTGCCCTCAATCCAATAATGTTGACTTAACGGCGATGACGGAAAAATTCATGTTAAAGCTGGAAGCATCGACCGGATACCGGTTCTATTGGCAAGCGGCGAACCATTTCAATACAGCCCATCATCACGCGCATATTCTGATAAATGGCAAGGATAAAAATGGAAAGGAAGTCGAGCTTCCCCGTGATGTGGTCAAGACGTTTATGCGCGAATACGCGCGGGATATTTGCACGGCGCAGATTGGCAACAGGACGAGCGCGGAAATAGCTCTGGATAAAGAAAAAGAACTGGAGGCGCA
>Ga0268262_10007240_pt1 | contig 10424 bp, 7 predicted proteins | sample TergutNc150P3_FD_190354 | JGI IMG/M metagenome (GOLD analysis project Ga0268262, IMG submission 190354) | Nasutitermes corniger P3 segment gut microbial community from laboratory colony in Florida, USA - Nc150 P3 (SPAdes) (version 2) | ecosystem: Host-associated > Arthropoda: Insects > Digestive...
TGATATTTAATTTTTTTGCTTTAAAACTAATCGTATTCAGGAGAAAAATAAATGATAAATAAAATTGACAAAACCGATATATATATATTTATTGGCCTTCTTTGCACCGCATTTTATGTCTGTTGTTCATCATGCCTGAATCCTTTCGCATTAAACGGGATCGATTCGGATACCTCAGTTTACTTAACCATCGCGAGGGGAATAACCGAAGGCAAAGTGCCTTTCCGTGATTTTTTTGACAATAAAGGACCGCTTTTGTATTTAATAAGCGCCCCCGGTATATTTCTTGCCGGATTCACGGGAGTATGGATTACCGAACTTATTTTAATGTGCGTATCTGTTTTTTTCGCGTATAAAACCGCATTATTTTTCGGGACCAGGTTTTCAGCGTTTCTTGGCGTAGTATTTTCATTTCTTGTTTTTAAAGTATTCTTTTATGAAGTAGCGGGGGCCGAAGAATATTCCATGCCATTTGTGGTCATTTCACTTTATATATTCACAAAGTACTATTTTACACAAACAGAGTCATCAATAGTTGAATTGATAACACTGGGGATTTGTTTTGCGGCGGCGGTTTTGATACGGATTAATATGTTTCCATTATGGTTTGCCTTTTGTCTGGTTATAGTTGTCGAGTCCATAATTAAACGTAAATATTTATCGCTGTTCAAATACATACTTTTATTTGCTGCGGGTATCCTTATAGTCCTTATTCCGGTCCTGTTTTATTTGGGTATGAATCATGCCCTTGCGGATTTTATCAGCCAAAATATGTTCGCGGGCGGTTCAAGGGCATTTCAGGGTTCCTCCGTCAAGGAAATTGCCAGAAGTTTTTTTATTATAACAGGAAAACGTTATTCTTTTTTCCCGCTTGTTATAGGCGCATTATGGATAATTAAAAATCCAAAGTCCGAACGTTTGTTTTTTTATATAGGATTTATCCTTGCGTTTTTCCTCTCTGTTTTATTTCATGCAATTATAAGAACCAACTATAATCATTATAATATGATTGTCCTGCCTTTTCTCGTACCCGCTTTTACATTTTTTATCAAAAATATATGCCATTATTTTTCCGATACAATAAAATTTTCAAAAACGGCGGTGTTGCTGTTTCTATGTGTCGTATTTGCCGATGAAATATTTTCAGGTATATATCTGACATATGTAAAATTAACAGACAAATCAAGAAATAAAATAATAACCACAGGCAAAATAATTGATCAGAACACCATGGATGGCGACGAAATAATAAGTTTGGGCCTCAGTCGTCATATTTATCTTTTTACAAATCGAAGACCGGCGTCAAAATACATTTATCAATTGTCGGGGGCGCAATATTACCCCAATACAAAATCAGAATTCATTTCTGACATGCTAAATAAGAAACCAGCCATTATTGTAATTGCAAAAAAAGACTATAATCATTTGCCCGAATGGTATTCCCCTGTGTTTTCCATGATTGAAAGTGAATATAGATTATTGGCGGATTCCGAAGATTATTATTTATACAAGAAAATATAGAGATTAATTGTATTTGCTCATGTCAAAATATGAAAAAAACTGTTTTAAAAGCATTAATCCGAAAAATAACGCCGCATAAACTGCGTTTCTTGATTCGCATTATACGCAAGGGCCTCTTTGGGAAACATATCGCCGAAATAAAACAATTTAAAAATGACAGAAAATATGCCGCTTCTGATTTTCCCCTTTATTTATCTTTTGTAGCAATTGCAAAGAACGAAACCCCGTATATTGCCGAATGGATTGAATACCACCTGCTTGTAGGGGTGCAGAAGTTCTTCATATATGACAATGAATCTGCCGATAACTTGCGTGAATATCTTGAATCCTATATTAAAGACGGTATTGTTGAATATAATTATTTTCCCGGAAATCGGCAGCAGATTGCCGCATACAATGACGCGATTAACCGGTACAAATATTCCAGTTTCTGGTTAGCCTTTATAGATATAGATGAATTTTTGGTGCCTGTTAATAACAGGTCTATCCCGGATTTTTTACGCAATTTTGAGGATGTTCCGGGTATTGAAGTCGATCAGGTTAAATATGGAAGCAGCGGCCATGAAAAAAAAACAAACGCGCTTGTAATAGAACGATTCAAAAATCATTCTTCACTTAATATTTTTCCCAGGCTGGAAGAAAAATCAATAGTTAATCCAAGATATGTTTTGTATATGACTGTTCACATAGCGGAGTATTTTAACGGAGAATACAGCGTTGATACTCATAAACATAAAAAAACAGAAAAATATGTTAATCGTCCTGCTTTATATGATAAGTTACGTTATAATCATTATGCCTGTAAATCTTTGGAGGAATTTGTTTCCAGAACTGATAGAGGCAGGGCTGCGTCACCGGGAAAGTTATCTATTGATGACTTTTACGAGAGGGATTACAACGAAGAAAAAAATGATACGATCATGGACAAATACATACAAAAAATCAAAGAAAAATTAAAACTGAGATTTGGAAGTAACATTTAATATGTTCCGAATTTGTTTTCTGCAGGAAACAGTAAAAAAAGTAATTGGTTATAATATAAGGGTTTTCTTATATTACTTTTTTCGCCTTTTTCCCATACAGAAAAACAAAATCTTTATTCAGAATTTTAACGGGAAAGGTTACGGAGATAACCCAAAATATATTGTCGAAGAAATTCTGCGGCGCGGAATTAATTTTGTACTTGTATGGGCTGCCAGACCGGAATTATCAAAAGACTTGCCCCAATCGGTAAAGATTGTTCCTTACAAAAGTATTCGTGCGATTTATGAAGAATCAACCGCAAAGATGTGGATCGACAATTGCAGAAAACAACTTTATGTCAGAAAGCGGAAAGCGCAATACTACATACAAACATGGCATGGAACCGTCAACTTAAAAAAAGTTGAAAAAGATGCGGAACGGCAATTATCAGCCTATTATGTGAAACAGGCAAAGTATGATTCATCTCTGGTAAATTTATTTATATCCGACAGCAAATTCACCAGTCAATTATACCGATCTTCTTTCTGGTATAACGGCAAGATTCTGGAATGTGGTTCTCCGAGAGATGATATACTTATTAATTGTAATCACAATATAAAAGATAAGGTAAAAAAATATTTCAATATCGCCGATAATACAAAAATTATATTATACGCGCCTACATTTCGGGATAATTTTAGCGTTGATGTATATAATATAAATTATGAATTAGTATTGGATAGCCTGAGTGAACAAACAAAAGAGCCCTGGGTATTTTTAATAAGAATGCACCCCAATATTTCAGAAAAATCAAAATTTTTAACATATAATGATAAAATATTTAACGCCAGCAGCTACAGCGATATGCAGGAACTTTTAATGACAAGTGATATATTAATAACTGATTATTCGGATTGTATGTATGAATGCGCATTAATGAATAAACCGGTGTTTTTATATATCAAGGATTATGAACAATATAAGGCGGAAAGAGATTTTTATTTTGATATATTTTCACTGCCTTTTCCATGCGCCATGAACAGTAATGAATTATTGAAAAAAATGCTGTATTTTGATACTGCTCTTTATTTAAATTCACTAAAAGAATTTTTCTTGAGAGTTGGTATTTTCAAAGAAGGCAATGCGTCAAAAGAAATCGTTGACAGGATAATAGAGGAAATGAAGGGTAAAACCTGAATTACTGAATAAATGAAATTTTCACTCATTATGCCCACGCTTGGCAGAAGCGATGAAATCATTATCCTGCTGGATTCGCTCCTTTTGCAATCTTATAAGAAATTTGAACTCATCATTATCGACCAAAATGATAATGACCTCGTAGAGAAAATATATAACCAATATAAAGATAAACTTGATTTACACTATTACCGGTGCGATAAAAAGGGATTGAGCCTGGGACGAAATATTGGCCTCAAGTATGTTTCGGGTGATATTATCGCATTCCCCGATGATGATTGTGAATATGAAGCTGATACCATTGAAAAAGCCGCCGTGTTCTTTGAGAAAAATCCCAATTACAGTTTCTATACCTGCAATACCAAAGAAAAGAACGGAAACAACGCCGCTCTGGAAACCAAAAGAAAAGATTGTGATATTGGGATTCTCAATCTTTTATATGTCGGAATATCCTTTACCATTTTTGTCCGTTCTCAAGCATTCGCCGGTTTCTTGTTTGATGAACAACTGGGTGTAGGCGCGGCTTTTGGTTCGGCTGAAGAAAGCGATTTATTATTATATCTGATTAAAAATAAAAAAAAGGGGAGGTACCATGCGGCGCATTATATCTACCACCCCGGAAAAACAGAAACACCTCAGCGGGTTTATTCCTATAGCCTGGGCTTTGGCGCTCTCTTCAAAAAAGCGCTGATCGTGTACCGCCTGTATCCGATGTTTTTTATTTTTATGTACCGTATTTCCCGTAACATAGTAAAACTATGCCTGCGTCCCGGTGATAAAAACACCCGCGCTGTTGTTACGGGACGTTTGAACGGTTTTTTCAGGTATACTCCGTAAATTTGCCCATTATGGGAGTTTTTCTATATAATATAATTATTTATCCTCTGGTACAGATGTTCGATCTGTGTTATTTATTTCTTTTCCGGGTTTTTGACAATTATGGCATTTCGGTTATCGGTGTCAGTTTTGCGGTAAGTATATTTACCCTGCCCCTGTACTTTGAGGCGGAAAAATGGCAGCAAGCGGAACGAACTATACGTGAAAAATTGGCCGGTAAAACCGCCAAAATAAAAGCGGTATTTCACGGCGATGAGCGTTACATGGTTTTATCGGCTTTTTACCGGCAAAACCATTACCATCCGGTATACTCGCTTCGCAGTTCCATCGGCCTCTTCCTGCAAATTCCGTTTTTTATTGCGGCTTATTCATATCTCTCAAAACTTGATACTCTTATGGGAACTCCTTTCCTGGGTATTGCCAACCTTGGAGCCCCAGACGGTCTATTCAGAATTAAGAATAAAGATAACATAATTTTAGCTGTCAATATATTGCCCATTTTGATGACTATTGTTAATTTTGCGGCTTCCATAATTTATTTAAAAAATATAAATACTTCTCCAGGTTCCAACAAGGAAAAAATACAGCTTTTTGGCGTTGCGATTATTTTTCTTGTTCTGCTTTATAATTCCCCATCCGCTCTTGTCTTATATTGGACTTTTAATAATATTTTCTCTCTTATAAAAAATATTTTACAGAGAACAAAATACTCGCGCTCAATTATTTTCTGGACAGCCTGCCTGTGCGGTTTTTTGCTCGCGGTTTTTGTTTTATTTTTTCATCACGGAGCTTTTTATAAGCGTCTTTTAGTCGCATTAGCCGGACTTTCCGTTTTTTGTTTCCCGTTTCTTATCAGGCAAATTAAATGCGCTGCGGGAAAATTACACACTGGCCTTGAAAATCAAAATACAGCGATAACTCAAACCCGTACTATTGTTCTTTCTTCCCTTATTTTATTTCTTTTGGCGGGAATCGTTATTCCTTCTTCACTTGTCGTATCTTCGGTAGAAGAATTTTCGTTTATCGAACAATATGCTTCACCGCTGCCATTTATTCTGCATACAGCGGAACAGGCTTTTGGTTTCTTTGTTTTTTGGGTCTTGTGCGTTTATTTTCTGCTGCGGGGAGCAAAAAAATATTTTCTGATTGCTTTGATAACGGTCATTTCGATATGCGGACTAATCAATACCTTTGTATTTTTGGGCAATTACGGCGTACTTACCATTGAAATGAAATTTGCTTCCAGAGATATTCTGGTTCCTTCGCTCGTCTCTCTGTTGACAAATATATTTGTTCTGCTTACGGCTTGTGCATTGGTATTTTTTCTTTTATGCTGCCTCAGAAAACAGATTATTCAATCCTGCCAAATGATTGCTTTAATCGCGCTGTTTGCCATAGGAATATATCGTATCGCGGGAATTTATCATGAATTCAATCTGATAAACAATCAGAAAAACATGGATTGGGATTCTTTTGCGATACTGTCGGATTCTGATCATCGAAACGCAGAAGGATATGCGCCGGTTTACGAATTTTCAAAGACCGGGAAAAATGTATTGATAATCATGCTGGATCGCGCTATTCCCGGTTTTATTCCTGAAATTCTGAAAGAAAAACCGGAACTTGTCAATCAATTTTCAGGATTTACTTTTTTCCCCAATACCATTTCATTTGGATCGCATACCATGTACGGCGCGCCGGCGTTGTTCGGTGGATATGAATATACACCGGCTGAAATAAACGCCCGTCCAAATGGAACTCTTGCGGAGAAATATAACGAGTCTTTTCTTGTTTTACCCAAAATATTTTTCGAAAATGATTACAAGGTAACAATAACAGATCCGCCATTGTATCAAGATACCATACAAGATGTTTTTGCCGGGTTTCCCGGTATAAAAGCGGCGAAAATAATGAATAAATATACAAAAGACTGGCTGAACAGACATCCCGATGTACAGCTTTTTTCAATCAGTAATTTATTAAATAACAGGCTTATTTATTTTTCTCTCTTAAAATGCGCTCCCCTTGTTTTTCGGCATTACATATACGACGACGGACATTGGCTGGCGGCGGAAAACGGAAATACTCCTTTTAACACTATTGAAAGTTATTCCATGCTGGATATTCTTCCTGAAATTACTTCATTTTCCGATACTGGACATAATACCTTGACATTAATGGTTAATAATCTGCCGCATGAACCGGCTTTTTTACAGGCGCCGGATTATACCATTCCACCGATAACTTCTACCAACAAGGGAGACGGCCCTTTCGCGCTTGATTATTATTATCACATAAATACCGCTTCTTTATTGCTATTGGGGAAATGGTTTATGTTTCTTAAGGAAAATGACGTATATGATAATACCAGAATTATTGTTGTGTCAGACCACGGTATTAACGCATTCTCCGGTTTTGATGGAAATATAATCCTGCCAACCGGTGAATGTCTTCAATTTTATACAGCGTTGTTATTATTTAAAGATTTTAACACTGAGGGATTTACTGTTGATAATCAATTTATGGTGAACGCGGATGCGCCCATTCTGGCGGTTCAGGGAATTATTTCTGATCCGGTAAACCCCTTCACCGGAAAAACGCTTGAAGCAAAAAAAGACGGCGGCGTAACCATTACATCTTCACAAAATTTTTCAAAACCGCAATACAAAAACCGTTATAATATTGCCGCAACTGAATGGCTGCATGTTAAAGATTCTATTTTTGAACCTAAAAACTGGAAAAAAGCAAGAATAGATTGAAAACAATCCTTATCAATGGTTATTTCCTTTGCCGTCGTCTTACCGGCATTGAACGCTACGCATATGAAATTACCTCACGTCTCGATAAACTGTGCAAGCCTGACGAAATCGCCATAATTATACCTGTTGATGCGGTTAATATTCCGAAATATAAAAATATCCGCGCCATTCGTCATGGGAAAACAATTCAGCATGTTTTATGGCAAATGTTTACCCTGCAATGGTTTCTTATTACCCACAGGGAATATACTGTCCTTGATTTCGGCAATACTGCCCTGCCCCTCGCTCCCGGTATTGTTTTTTTGCATGACATTTACTGCGAATTCTTTCCTGAAGATTTTAAAGGTTTTCGCGATAAACTCGTCAGATTATATAACCGCTGGCAATACCGTTTAATTGCAAAAGAATCAAAACATATTGTAACTGTATCCAACTTTAGCAAAAATCAGATTGTTCAGCATTGTAAAGCAAAACCGGAAAACATATCTGTTATTTACAATGGCTGGTCTCATTTTAAAAATATTACGGCGGATAATTCTGTTTTTAATGATTTTCCCGTTCTTTCAAAGCCGTTTTATTTCTCGCTTGGGAGTCTTTCAAAACGAAAAAATATAAGGTGGATAATTGAATATGCGCATAAAAATCCCAATTCTATTTTTGCCATTTCCGGCGTGAGTCTGTCTACTGTAAAAGCTGACGAGCTAGATAATTCAACGCCGCAAAATATTATTCTGTTGGGCTACCTTGACGATTCAAAAGTAAAAGCCCTCATGACACAGTGCAAGGCGTTTATTCTGCCTTCCTACTATGAAGGTTTCGGCCTTACCCCGCTTGAAGCGTTATCCTGCGGCGCGCGGATTATTATCGCACAAGCGGCCAGCCTTCCTGAAATTTACGGAAACACGGCGCATTATATCAACCCGTTTAACACTGATGTTGATATTGACGCCCTGCTGAGCGAACCGGTTGAAAAGCCGGATGCTATTCTTGCTAAATATTCCTATGACACTTCGGCCCATATGGTATATAATCTAATAAAGGAATTTACGCGATGACCAAAAACGCAAAGACAGTATATCTTGGTATGCGCGGCGATATTGTTCACCCCGGAATAATCAACATTATCCGCCAGGGCGCAATACTCGGTGAGTTAACGGTTGGACTTTTAACAGATGCCGCTATCGCGTCGCATAAACGCCTGCCCTATTTAACCTATGAACAGAGAAAAGACGTTATTGAAAATGTAAAGGGCGTCGCGCGTGTAATCCCGCAGGAAGAATGGAGTTATGTGCCTAATTTGCGAAAACTGAAACCCGATTACATCATTCACGGGGATGACTGGAAAAGCGGCGCTCTGAAAAAAGAACGCGATGAAGTTTTTGCGGTAATGAAAGAAATCGGCGGCGAAGTTATTGAGATCCCTTATACCGCGGGAGTTAATTCATCTTCAATTAATGAGGCGATACGTTCTATTGGAACAACGCCGGACATTCGCCTAAAAACACTTTGCAGACTTCTTGAGGCAAAAAAAATTGTAAGAATTATGGAAGCGCATTCCGGTTTGTCCGGTTTAATAATAGAAAATCTTGAGATCGAAAAAGAAGATGGCTTGCACAGTTATGACGGAATGTGGTCGTCAAGTTTAACCGACTCTACAAGCAAGGGAAAACCCGATATTGAAGCGGTTGATCTTACTACACGTCTGCACGATTTAACTAATATTCTGGAATGTACGACTAAACCGATAATTTTTGACGGCGACACAGGTGGTCAACATCTTGCCTTCACGGTAAAAACGCTTGAGCGAAACGGAATATCCGCGGTCATCATAGAAGATAAAACCGGTCTTAAAAAAAATTCGCTTTTTGGCACAGACGTTAATCAGGAATTATGTCCCATTCCCGAATTCTGCGACAAAATCAAAGCCGGTAAACAGGCGCAGGTTACCAAAGAATTTATGATTATCGCGCGTCTTGAAAGTTTGATTGCGGGTTTCCCTGTCTCACACGCGCTGGAAAGGGCGCGCGCTTTTATCGAGGCGGGCGCTGACGGCGTTATGATACACAGCAAGGAAAAATCAGGCGATGACATTAAAGAGTTTTGTTCGCTCTTCCGCGCCGAATATCCCCATGTGCCGATTGTTCTTGTTCCTACAACGTATAATAAATTTACAGAAAAAGAACTTGCCTCCTGGGGCGCGAATATTATTATCTACGCAAACCACATGCTCCGTTCAGCGTATCCCGCAATGGTAAACACCGCAAAAATGATATTACAAAACGAACGATCTCTCGAAGCTGATTCGGTTTGTATGCCGATAAAAGAAATACTTGAATTAATTCCAGGCGGCAAATAATTGATTACGGCTGAATATTTTTATAACAAACTCACAGAAAAGGGTGTCGGATTTTTTTCAGGTGTTCCCGATTCTCTCCTTAAAGATTTTTGCGCGTATATTACGGATCACGCAGAAAAGCAAAACCATATTATCGCGGTAAATGAGGGAGCCGCCGTTGGTCTTGCTTGCGGGTATCATCTTGCCACAGGGCGCATTCCGCTGGTGTATATGCAAAATTCAGGCATCGGTAACGCGGTCAATCCTCTGCTCTCGCTTGCGGATAACGATGTTTACCGCATACCATTAGTTGTCGTCATAGGCTGGCGCGGAGAGCCCGGCGTACATGACGAACCGCAGCATGTCAAACAGGGCAAAGTTACCTGCTCGCTTCTTGAAAGCATGGGTATTCCCTACGCGGTACTCGAAAACAATGATGACGGCGTAAACAACCAGATTGAAACCTGCTTTAAAACAATTTCAGAAACAGGCTCACCATATGTGCTTGTTATACGCAAGGACACATTCGCGCCCTATACTCTTCAGAAAAAAGAAGAACACGACGCGGTAATGACGCGCGAAGAAGCTATCGAAGAAATTGCATCCGGTCGCGGCGGGATTATTGTTTCCACTACCGGAATGATCTCTCGTGAACTGTACGAATTACGCGATAAAGCAGGCGTGGGTCATGCGCGCGATTTTCTTACCGTAGGTTCAATGGGGCATGCGTCTTCCATCGCGTTGTCCATCGCTTTGCAAAAACCGCAGCTACAGGTAACCTGCCTTGATGGGGACGGCGCGGCTCTTATGCA
>Ga0268262_10007241_pt1 | contig 10424 bp, 4 predicted proteins | sample TergutNc150P3_FD_190354 | JGI IMG/M metagenome (GOLD analysis project Ga0268262, IMG submission 190354) | Nasutitermes corniger P3 segment gut microbial community from laboratory colony in Florida, USA - Nc150 P3 (SPAdes) (version 2) | ecosystem: Host-associated > Arthropoda: Insects > Digestive...
CCCCGTCAAGGCCATCCAGGTGACAAACGAGGTGGCCAGCATCATGCTCGAAAGGTGCGTATTCTGCGGCACCTGCGTCAATGTGTGCCCAGTTGGGGCCAAGAAGATTCGCAACGACGTCGGCAGGGTCAAGCTGCTCCTGCGGCAAAAGGGGAGGGTGATAGTGAGCCTTGCCCCGTCCTACATCTCGGAATTCAGAGGAATTGAAGAGGGCAAGTTAGTCCATGCCCTAAAGAAGCTGGGCTTTTGGGCGGTCTCGGAGACGGCCCTTGGTGCCCAGGAGGTGTCGAAGGCCTGCGCCGAGGAAATGGATAAGAACAAGGCGAAGCCTTACATTTCCACAGCCTGCCCTACGGCGGTGGAGCTTGTCAGACGCTACCACCCCGAATACATTCCATGCCTGACACCATTCTCGTCGCCTGTTCTGGCGCACTGCAAGCTGCTGAGGCGGGAATACGGGGACGACATAGGCATAGCAATGGTCAGCCCCTGCGTCGCAAAAAAAGTGGAGGCCGACTCCAACCCCGACTTGCTGAACGCGGCGCTGACGTTTGAGGGCATAAAGCACTGGCTGGAGGAGAGCGGCATTGACCCAAGCAAAGAGACCGCCGACGATTCCGACCGCTTTGTGCCTAGGCGCGCCACGGACGGCTCGCTGTACCCGATGGACGGGGGGATGGCCCAGAGCATAGCCTATTACGCGAAAAACAAAGACATAAAGTACATGGCGTTTTCGGGCATCCACTACTTGCAGGACTCGCTTCCGGGGCTAGTGGAATCGGCCGCGAAACAGGGCGTTTTCTTGGAACTGCTGGGCTGCGAGGGGGGCTGCGTCAATGGCCCCAAGGCTTCAAAAACAAAGGGCTGCGGCACGGCCATGAAGTGGCTGAGCGTCATCGGCAATTCAAGCGAGCCCAAGGCGGATGAGATGGCTCCAATTGGGCTGGACCTGTCTCTGTCTGTCAGCCCCAGCCCGCTGCCGAAGAAGGTCTATAGCCCCGCCGAAATCCAGGAGGCCCTTCGCAGGGTGGGCAAGCAGTCGGCGGCGGACGAGATTAACTGCAGCGGCTGCGGCTACGATTCGTGCCGCCACTTTGCAGAGGCCCTGCTGGCGAACAGGGCGGAGCCAAGCATGTGCGTTTCGTACATGCGGAACCTGGCGATGAACAAAGCCAACGCCCTCATACGTTCAATGCCTGCCGGAGTCGCGCTGGTGGATGAACACTTGGCTATAGTCGAGTGCAACCGCAGGTTCGCCGAAATAATCGGCGGCGACACGCTGGACATCTTTGACGTTGACCCCGGCATGAGGGGGGCCAGCCTGAAAAAGACTGTCGAGGAACTCTGCCCGCACTTTGAGCGCGGCCTGGAGAGCGAGACCAACTTCCGCAAGGACGTCCGCTTGGGGGACAGACTGCTGAGGCTCACGATATTCACGGTGGAGAAGGACCACATGGTGGGCGGCTTCCTACAGGATGTCACGGAGCCTGCGGTTCAGCGCGAGCAGATCATCCAAAGGGCCCAGGAGGTGATACACAAAAACGTCGCCACGGTTCAGCAGATTGCCTTCCTGCTGGGGGAGAACGCGGCCGAGACGGAGATTATGCTGGATTCGCTGACAGCTTCGTTCCAACTGGAACAGACGGCCACCGGCGGAAGCGCCCTCGATGAGGATTCGCCACATGGCAACTAACGCGGGGTATTTCATAGAAGTCGGTCTGGCGCAGGAGAAGAAGGCGAAGCACGCGGCCTGCGGCGATGTGTTCCTGTCGCACAAACTCGACGACGGCAGGCGGGTGGTCTCGGTTCTGGCCGACGGCCTTGGCAGCGGCATAAAGGCGTCCGTGCTGGCCACGCTCACCGCCACGATGGCTTCCAAGTACATCATGGGCGACGCCGACATCTCCCGCGCCGCCGAGACGATACTGCGGACCCTGCCTGTGTGCAGCGTTAGGGGCGTGGCGTACTCCACGTTTACCATCGTCGACATTGACAGGTGGGGCGAGACCCGTGTCATAGAGTACGACAACCCCCCATTCCTGCTGATTCATGACCAAGAGGCCGTGCCGCTGCCGGCCAAGGAATACAGGCTACAGACATCATCCGGGCGTGAAGCTATAATCCGTGAGACGCGCTTCAAGGCAAACCCAGGCGGACGCATTGTGATCTGCTCGGACGGCGTCACGCAGGCCGGCGTGGGCCAACGGGGAACGCCCCTGGGCTGGGGCTCAAAGGCAGAGGCGGTATTCGTCCAAAAAGCGGTTCAAGAGAACCCCGCGATTTCCGCCAGGGAATTGGCCAGGGCAGTGGTCAGGCAGACTCTGCTGCTGGACGGCTCCGCCAAGGACGACACTACTTGCGGCGTGATCTACTTCCGCAAGCCGAGGGAGGTCCTGGTCTTGACAGGCGCCCCCGTGAGCCGCGACAGGGACCCGGAGCTGGCCAGGCGCGCAAGCACATTTGAAGGCAAAAAAGTGGTCTGCGGCGGCACCACCACCTCCATTTTGAGCCGCGAACTGAAAGTCCCCGCAAAAATGGACATAACCAGCCTAGACCCCGAAGTGCCGCCAATCTCCCACATGGCGGGCTTCGACTTGGTGACGGAGGGGGCCATCACGCTTTCCGCTGCCGCCAAGATACTGGACGAACACGCCAACACGGACTCATTGAGACCCAACGCCGCCACAAAGCTGGCCGACGTCCTGCTGGACAGCGACATAATCAACTTGCTCGTCGGCACCAAGATCAACGAGTCGCTGCAGGACCCCAACCTCCCGCAGGACTTAGACATCCGCCGCAACATCATCCGCCGCCTCGAAAGGGTTCTGGTGGAGAAGCACCTCAAGGAAGTGCATATTGAGCTGATTTAGCCATTATAGCGTTTCCCCTAATGATTGTCCTCGGATTCTCATGAATTTCGGCTGCGCTTTCCGTTCCATTCCCCGCCTGCGGCGGCTCATTCCACTCCCGGCGCAGCCTAGGCACTCCGTGCCATTCCCTGCGGGAACGGCTATACCTTGCGCACGTTTTGAGTGGCAGCGTCTATGTCATACCGATTCGCAACCAAAAGGGTGCGAATCGGCATGAAGGCGGCGGGAACCGCCGCCCGCAAGTTGTTGAAAATACGGGCTTTGCTCGTGTTTTCAACAACGTATGCGTTCTTTGCGTTCAACTTGTTGAACGCGATTTGGTATCCGCTACTGCCACCTCCCTCCCATGCGCCGCGCTGACGGGCATCCAGTAATTGATGGATGGCGGTGCGCGGCGCAAAAGATTTGTTTTGCTAATGCACGGGTCGGGTGTGCTTCGCTCACCTGACCGTAACCACGCAGGTGGCGGCAAAGCCGCCGTCCAGCGCTGTAGCGGTGATAACCGCCCTGCCGGGGGCCATGGCCGTCACTGTGCCGTCTTGTGTCACCGTTGCAACAGCCCAGTTGTCGCTGGACCAAGTGACGTGTTTGTATGTGGCACACTCGGGCAGGACTATGGCAACCAGCGTACCGCTTTCGCCCAGCGCAAGCGCCATAGTGCCACTATCCAGTGCAATGCACGTCGCCAGACCATCTGCAGGCAGGACGGGGGAAACAATGGAGCCGCTGCCGCCCATTATCAACACCGGGGCGTTTCTGTTGTTCGTGCCATTGGTGCCGTCGCCCACCTGACCGTACAGATTGTACCCCCAGGCATACAGAGAGCCTTCCGAGGTCATCGCCAGTGAGTGGGACGTGCCTCCGGCTACCTGCACCCAGTTTGTGTCGGAGCCAATCTGGACTGGCACGGGGCTTTGGGTGTTGGCGCCGTTGCCGAGCTGGCCATAGTTGTTATTTCCCCAAGTCCATAGGGTGCCCTCTGTGGTGATTCCCAGTGAGTGGGTTCCGCCTGCGGCGATGTACGCCCAAGTGTTCAGGGGCGCTATCCGCTGCATTTCGGTCTTAGTGACGGTGGTGCCATCGCCGAGTTGGCCGTTGCCATTGGTCCCCCAGGCATACAGGTTGCCGTTGGACTTGATTGCAAATGCGTGGCCATTGCCCGCGGCCACGCTCACCCAGTCGTTGTCGGTGCCCATCTGTGTTGGCTCGATTGCATTGTCATCGGTGGTGCTGCCCCTCCAGCTCCCCCAGGTCCACAGGGTGCCGTTGGTCTTCAAAGCCAGAGAGAAATACTGGCCGGCCGCAACGCGCGCCCAGTCGTTGGCCGTGCCAATGCGGGTGGGCTGGCGCACTAGGGCGTTGCCCGTGGTGCCCTTGTATCCGTTGCCCACCTGGCCGTATGCGTTGTATCCCCATGCCCACAGGCTGCCATCCGTCCTGACGGCCAATGTGTGGTGGCTCGATGCAACCTCTGCCCAGTCTGTGTTGTCGCCTATCTGTATCGGCGCGGGCCTTTGGGTGGTCGTGTTGTCGCCTAGCTGACCGTAAGTGTTGTAGCCCCAAGCCCACAGGGTGCCGTTGGTCTTGATTGCAAACGTGCTGTGCGCGGCCCCCGCAGATATCTGCGCCCAGTCGTTGGCGGCTCCGACCCGCCGCGGCTCGCTAGCCGCGTTGAGCAAGCCAGGGGTCCCTTCTCCTAGCTGACCGTTGCTGTTCGATCCCCATGCCCACACGCTGCCGTCCGTCCTGACGGCCAACGAGTGGTTCTGGCCCGCCGCCGTGGCCAACGCGGCCGCCCCGCCCAAGTAGGGGGTCACTTCCACTGCACAGAGGGCCCTATAGCCACCTTCCAACGTGGTGGCGGTTATGACTGCGGCGCCCAAGGCAACGGCTCTCACTTGACCATCGGCGTTCACCGTTGCCACGTCTTCGTTGCTGGATGACCAAGCGACGGTTTTGTGCGTCGCATTGATGGGCTGCACCGAGGCCCGAAGCGTTTCCGTGCGTCCGACCACAATAGCGGTGGTGGTCTTGTTCAGCGTCACGCCCGTGACCGCAACCGTGGGGATGTTCACCGTAACCGTGCAGGCGGCAGTCTTGTTGCCGTCCTGCGTGGCAACGGTTATCACCGCAACCCCTGTGGCGATTGCCGTGACGAGGCCGCTGGAGTTTACCGTCGCTGCGCCCGACAGGCTGGTTGACCAAGTGACGGCTTGGTTTGTCGCATTGGGTGGCTGCACGGTCGCCTGAAGCGCTTCCGCGCCAGGGACCATCAGAGTGGTCGCTGGCTTGTTCAGCGTCACGCCAGTCACCGGGATAAAGGCATCTGTCACCCTCACCCTGCAGACGGCATTTCCGCCGTCCTGTGCGGCGGCTTTTATGAACACCTCTCCCACACCAATAGCTGTGACGAGGCCGCCGGCGCTCACCGTGGCCACGCCTTCGTCGTTTGATGACCAAGCGACGCTTTTGTTCGTGGCATTGTTGGGCTGGACTGTGGCCTGAAGCGTCTCCTGCTCCCCCGCTCTCAGCGACAGCGTAGTCTTGTTCAGTTCCACACCAGTGGCGGCGACTGTCTGGTCGCTGCTGCCGCAGGCGACAAACGAAAGCGATAGGGCCGCGAGGGCCGAAAGGCATACTGCAAGGACGTGTCTTTTCATAGTGCATCTCCAAAGGGGTCAAAACTTGGGCCAGAGCTACTTAAGCTCGAATTTGTACCAGTTGCCGTTGGGCACGCTCGTTTCGGTGGCGTTGGCGTCGTTGAGGCGGCCATAATAGATTTTGTCCATCTCGACTGCCTGCGCCGTGGCCCTTGATGCGCTGAGGCTGCCGGGCAGACCGTTGGGGCCAGGGTTGGCGTATGTGCCGGGGGCGGGGTTGGGCATTATGCTCGGGTCCTTCGTGATGCACAGCGCGTAATCGCCGTTGAGGTACCTGTAGGTGGAAAAGAGCCCAAGGATCGAGTCTTCCTCCTTGTAGGGCGATATCTGCACCCAGTACTCCCCGGTCGGCAGCGGCAGCAGGATTGTCATTGTGTCGTAGGTGTACACATCGATGGTGTAGATGGCCCCGCCCGTGAGCGAGTTGTACAGGCGGATTATGACATCCGCCGTGTTTCGGGAGTTGTCCGCCTGCCTGTGCGTCTGGATGTGGAGGAATTCCCTGTGCGACACCATCTCGGCCACAACTACGCCCTCGCCCGGCTTGACCTCGAATGGCTCCGTGCTGGCCAGCTCTTTCTCGTAGGCGCCTTCCATGAGGTTGGCAAACGACATGTAGCCCTTGGCTATGTAGTGGCCTGGGCGGAGCATGTTGAAGTAGGCCACGCCTTCCTCAACGGGGCCGCCGCTTCCGCGGTCGTACGTGGTGTACGAGTTGCCTGACCACGATGTGGCAACGTAGTTGATTATCTTGCCGGCTGCGTCGCAGCTGTAGAGATAGAGGACAACGCCGTTGACGGGCGAGACGGCTCCGGCGGCGTTCTTGTTATAGACGTTCACCTTGACCCTTTTGTTCACGTAGTCACTGTCGGGCTCTTTGCCGGCGTTCACGTCGTCGATCACGGCCTTGATGGTCTTGAGCGCGTTGATGCGGCCGTGGCCGTACTCCTCCGTGAAAGCGGCGCCCTTCATGGCTTCCACCTTGTCGGCGTTGCGCTCTAGGTAGGTCTTAATCTGGTCGGGCTTCAGGTCGGGCGCGAATGTGAGCATGTAGCCAACCAGCCCCGTGACATGCGGGCAGGCCATAGAGGTGCCGGCCATGTCCGTGTAGGCCGAGTCGTTTGGCTGGCCCACCGACATGATGTTGTAGCCAGGGGCCACAACGGAGAGGTGCTCGCCCCACTGTGAGAAATACGCCCGCTTGTCGCCGCCCGTGGATGCCCCGACGGCTATCACGCCGGAATACGCGGCAGGGTAGCTGCGCAGCCTGATGGCGCTGTTGCCGGAGGAGGCGCAGATGACCACGTTGTTTTCGAGGCCGTACTCCACCATGTCTATGGCGAACTGGCTGGCAAAGAGACCGCCCAGCGACATGTTGACTGGTATGGTGTGGGGGTACCGGCGTATGGGGTTGCCGTCGCCGTCCGTGCCGACCACTTCGTTCTTCCACTTGACCAAGTGCCATATCGAGCCATAGACGGGGAAGGATGCGCCTGAGCCGGCGTTGGTCATGGCCTTGTAGCTCACCAAGTCGACGTTCCAGCACATGCCTGCCACGCCCCTGCCGTTGTTGCCAACGGCGGCTATGGTGCCGGCCGTGTGCGTGCCGTGGCCGCCTTGGGCAAGCTGCACCAGCCCCAGAAAGAGGTAGTTCCCATCGGTGTTGTTGGTGGTGCCCGCCGCCTTGTAGTCGAATGGCCCTATCTCGTCCCTGGGATCGCCGGTCTGGCCGGACCTCAGATCCATGCCGTTGTCCGCGTACCACGACCAAGCGTGCCTGACTACGGGGGCCAGGTCCTCGTGGCTGAAGCGAATGCCGGAGTCAACGTCCACTACGACTGACTTGTTGGGGCCAAAGCCGTATGTCTGCCAGGCCTCCTTTGCCTTGGTGACGTGGACGCCCCACTGCCTGCTCTCCACGTAGGGGTCGGGGTTGCTGTAGCCGATGGGGGATATGTCGAGGGCATGGTGCTCCAACATCATTTCTGGCTCTATGTAGGCTAGGTCGGATAATGTGCCTGCCTGCCTGTAGGCCTCGAACACGCCGCTCTCTTTGTAGAGGTGCCAGTAAGTGGCGCCGTTGGCGGTGTAGGAGTTTCTGACCTCCAGGCCCAGCCTTTCGAACATGTCCTTTTTGAACCCGGGCTTGGTCTTGGCTATCAGGTATCCGTAGTTGGTGTCGTTTTTCAGGTCATCTTCGCTCTTTGGCTCATAGAAGTTGTACTTCAGGGTGTGCGCGGCAACGGGTGTCTCCGTCGGCGGGGCCACGGTGGTTTGGCCGCCGTTCTGCGCCATGTCGCCGCCACAGGCGATTAGGCCGATGGCGAAGGCGCCCACAAGGGCGAGCGTCACGTTCTTGATGATCGGTAGGTTCATTTTCATCTCCTCTTTTCTCACTTCGCGTCGGTGTCAATGGTCAATGTGAACAGGCCGTTTGGCGATGTCAGGCCATACATGGCGTTGCTGCCGAACGAGTAGGCGAACGACTGGACGCCGGCGGGCGAGCCTGCGGGCACCTCATACTGTCTGTAGAAGTGGGCGGCGTTCAGGGCGCTGTTGGTCATGGTGCCCAGACCGGCGGAGCTTGATATCTGCCCGCCGTCTGCGCCGAATATCCCCCACTGGTAGGTTGCGCCAGGCTGCATGTACCAGTCGTAGTAACGTCCCGTGAGCAACGATGAAATGTAGGACGCCTCCTCAAAGACATCGTTGTCCGTGTCTATCGCCACTTTGCTGCCGTTAAGCCTGACGAATGTTGCAGGACCCTGGATTTCGCCGTCCACGTTGGTCCAATAGACCTTGGGCCGTCCGCTTTCATCGAGCTCGTTCAGGTTCACACGGAAATGCACCTTGATGATCGGGATGTTGTAGTAGATGTCCTTGACGTAGAGGGTGAAGCGCAGCCTGTCCGTGGCGCCCTTCGCCAGGAGCGCGGGGTTGGTGATGTCGAATTCGAATGTGGGCCACACCTTGTTGCTGACGGACCCATGGGCAGGCGCGGACAGCATAGTGGTGAACGGGGGCAGCAGCCTGCCAGGCAGGACATTGGAGAACAGCGAGTAGCCATTGTTGGCAGGGTTGCCATTGAACAGCCTGATCGTGTAGTACGCGGTTGTGTCCGTTAGGTCGGATGGCACGGCGCGGTCGTCGAACTGATGCACTCCGCTGGTGCCCGTGCTGGTGCTGGCGTACTGCGTGGTGTGTATCTTTTGGAAGTGCTTGTCGTCGCCCAGGGAGCGCCAGACTTCAAAGCCCCTGATGGGCGGCGCGAAGCCCGTGGATTTCTTTGTGTCGAAAGAGATGAGCATTGCCGCGCTTGCTCCGTATTCGTCTATGGGGCGGACGCCGTCGGCGTCTATGGGGTCCGATGGCCCTTGTGGGTCCCTGCCCGCCCATGAGGCGGTGGTTATGCCGTAGGTCTGTGACGAGATGGCAGTGATGGTCGGCGCCAAGAGCTGAAGGTCTTCATCGTTGGGCAGGTTGGCCCCTGAGTCCACCAGCTTCAGGTACACCCGCTGCTCCGTCCTGTTTTCAGCTACGTCGAAGACCACCACGCTCAGCATGTGGTCCTGGTTGGCTATGGAGTTCTGCGAGGGCAGGTCGAACCTCCATGTGCTCTGGAAGTATCGGCTGCCGTCCCTGGTGATCGGAGTTGAGTTCTCCATCTGCGCCCTGCCGTCGCTGATGTATGAGGCGGCATAGGCCGGCGTGTCCCAGTTGATGTATATGGGATAGGCCATGCCCGCGTACGTCTCGCTTATGGCGCACTTGGAGACGGCGGTTATCTTGACTGCGGCCACGTTTGACTTGAGCCCCCGATATGTCGAGTCGTTGGGCATGGTCTTCCAGTCGGCGTTGGCGGCGTTGCTGGACGCAAAGGAGATGTCGGTGATTATCGGGGCCTCGGCCGGGTAGTTCATGGCCATGTTTGCGCGGCAGTAGAGGGCCACCGATGCTTCGCCGTTTTCGTCAAGCTCCATGCCAGGATGGAAGTTGGCAAAGCAGGCCTGCGCGGTTCCTTTGCCGTTTGCGTAGATGTTGTATTTTTTGTTGGGGTCCAGCGCGAAGACCAAACTGCCGTTTTTGTCCTTGGGGAGCGGGACATTGCTCTCCAGCACTGCCCCGCCGGCGTCGGTGAGCGTCAGAACTGTGTCGTCAACAGCCACGCCCCCCATTGCGTTTAGCGCCCAGACGCGCGTATTGGCCCGGTCTGGTTTGGGGATAGCCAAGAAGACTGTGTCGTTGGCAACGCCGTCCTCCGCCAGCGTGGCTATCGTCACGCGGTTTTCGCCAGCGTTGAGGGTCATGGGCACTGCGGAGCCGCTCTGCCGCTCGGTGCCATTGATCAAGAGCCTGGCCTTTGTGTCCTTGAGCGTCACGGTGACATCCATGGTCTGTGGCACGTAGAGGTGGCCGAAATTGACGAGGTATCTGTTCACATTGGGGTTGAATGCCGGCTGCATCGTGCCGCTCGACACTGTGATGTTGGCTATGCCGGCCTCGCTGCTCGGCACTGGCGATGGGGGCTGCGGTGTGGCGTCGTTGCTCCCACATCCGAGGTTGGCCAGCGCGGTCAGGCAAGCGACCGACAAGGGCAGCAGAAGGGAAAGTAGCGTTGGCGCTATTCGTTTGCGCAGCATGTGCACACTCCTTTTAGTGGAAAAAGTCCAAACGGTTACTGTAAGCTGAAGAAGCGGACGATTCGCAATGATTGAAAGCACTTGTGCTGCAATGCAGGGCGAGCCTGTGTGCAGGCGCGGCTTTGCGCGGTGAAAAAAAAGACACCGCACCTGGAAACCAGAGTCCGCGAGACATCCGCCTGAAGGCGGTGCCTACACGACCGATTGCTTCTGGTGTGTTAATAAGTCCAATGCTTGCAGCATTTATGCGTGGG
>Ga0268262_10007242_pt1 | contig 10423 bp, 9 predicted proteins | sample TergutNc150P3_FD_190354 | JGI IMG/M metagenome (GOLD analysis project Ga0268262, IMG submission 190354) | Nasutitermes corniger P3 segment gut microbial community from laboratory colony in Florida, USA - Nc150 P3 (SPAdes) (version 2) | ecosystem: Host-associated > Arthropoda: Insects > Digestive...
AGCCGCGATGATAGTCAAGCCCAAGCCTAAAGAGTATGCCCTGAAACAAGGGCTTTTTGTCATAGAACCTTCCGGCGAAGATGTCAAAGTAATAAAACCGGAGAATAAACCGAGGGTTTGGTAAGCTAATATAATAGAAAATTGAAAGTGAAGAAAAGAACAGCCCTGTCTATCAGTTCATCATCTCGGTGTACTGACACCGATTTGCATTCCATATTATAGAGACTTACATACATAAGCTTGTAATTATTTGCTTAAAACACAGCAAAAAAGCCAATCATTTTATTGACTATTTGCAGGAAAATGGGTTTGCTATATAAACATAACAAGTGGGAAAAATCGTATAATAAGCCGGAATTTCTATTGACATAAAATAAAAATTCATATATTCTTTTAACTTAAAGAAGTAAAGTAATGAACAAAGAGATTGAAGTGAAAATCCTCGACATTAATGTTGAAAATATACAAACGTTATTGGAACGTTTAAATTGTAAATTTCAATTTGATAGATTACAGCGTTTAGTGACCTATGATTTTCATCCAATAAACTCAATTTTTTCTCAACTCAATTTTGAAATAGAGCATATTACCGATAAAACCAATTTATCTATTTTGCAATTAAAATTATGGAAATTCTTTAAAGATTTATTTGATATTGTTTCTGAGAATGAAAAATATATAATAAAAAAAGAAATGGAATCCAATTTAGCTTTTTCTGATTTATTTCAAAAAAAAATTGATTTTACTAAATTTGATTTCTTTTCATCTGACAAGTTTATAAATATAGTGAAGAAATATTCAATCAATCCTAATAAGTGGATACGTATTCGTACTGATGGAGTAACAACAACAATCGCCACTAAGCATATTAAACGGGATACTTCTACGTTTATAAATGAATATGATATAGATGCGGTAGATGAAACAGAAATGCAAATAAGTGATTTCAATATTGGTATTGAGTTAATGAAACAATTAGGATATTTTTTTAGAAATTATCAAGAAAAACGACGTATCATGTATATGTCTGAAAATGGATTGGAAATAGATATAGATTTTTGGCCTATGATTCCACCATATCTTGAGATAGAAGGAAAAACAGAGGAAGATATTTATAATATGGTTAATATTCTAGGATTCAAAAAAAACGATGTAAAAATAGCAAATACTGATGATATTTACAAAATATATGGTCTAAATATTTATGATTTTTCAGAACTTAAATTTGAGAAAATCGAACCGAGGTATACAGTATGAATATTGATTATACAAATATTTGTTGGGCGATCACTTATGAATGTGATTACAATTGTCCATTTTGTCATGCTTTTCAAAGTAATTTATATTCTCTTTCGTTTGATGAAAACATGAAAATTTTAAAAAAATTAATTTCTCTTGGCACTAAAAAAATCACTTGGACCGGTGGAAATCCATTACTATACAATGGACTATACGACTTGGTGCAATATGCTAAAACAAATGGAATAAAAACTTCTATTGCTACTAATGGGACTAAATTAAATGAAGAAAAATTGAAACTAATAAACAATGTTACAGATATTCTTATTATTCCTTTAGACGCAATTGATAAATATATTCAAGATAAAATGGGTAGATCTAATAATCAATTTGATTTAGTTAAATATATATTAGATGTTATTTCAAAAAATACTTTTAATTATAGAATAAGAATAAATACCCTTGTTTCAAAGATAAATATATCAAATATCCTTGAACTTGCAAACGAACTTTTAAAATATAAAATTGACAAATGGAGATTATATCAATTTGCTCCATTGCGAGGACATGCAAAAGATAATAATTCTGAATATCTTATTGATGATCAGATATTCTTGGATTTGGAAAAAAGTATAAAAACACATCAAATTAATTCAAAGGTTGAGATTTCATTTTATAATATTAATAAATTACAAAATGACAATTTATTAATTATTCCTAATGGAGATGTCGTGAAGACAATAGAATGTAAAGACCATATTTTAAGAAATATTTTAATAAATTGAGAGGATTCAACTATGTTTAAAAGTAATATTGCTCAAGGGATTATCGGAAATGTTATATTTAGCGTTTCTATAATTTTATTCCATTTTATTCATTCAAGTTTAGACATTGGAACAATAATTATAACTATTATTATTGTAGGACTAAATATAATTATATGTTCATTTTACCGTGATATTCTAATTTTTATTAATAATTTGCAAGCGAAAATTCTTTTTGTAACGAAAATAACAATACATGGAATATTTATAATGATAATTACTATTTATTTTAATTATGTTATAAGAAGAAACAATACGTTTTCTGTCAGTGAATTGCTGAACATATCAATAATAATTGCTTCAATGGTTCTCTTTTATGTTACAATTAATACATTGTTACCCAAGGGACAAATAACAAATATTGGCTTTGTTTCAACATGCTTTCCATTAAAATATATTGATGACCAACATATAGAAACACGATTAATTTATAATCCAAATCATAATCAATGGATGTTTCCAGGTGGGCATGTAAATATTCAAAAGGGAGAAAACCCAGACGAAATTGCAAAAAAGAAAGCACAACAAGAAGCCGGAATTAGGATTACAAAACTAATAGGCGATGATTCACAGTTTACAAATTACGCACATTGTAAAAAAATGATTTCGCCTTGTTTTACATATAGAATGACTATAGATAATTCTGTAATATGTAAAAAAACAATGGGGCATAATGAGCATATTGATTATATTTTTATTGGTGAATACGAGCTAATAAATGATGGGAATACGGTGTTTGAATTAGTTGATGTTAAGATCGAAATAGATAATCATGATGATTCAATAGATGAATTGAGAGATTTATTAAGAGAAACTATAAAAAATCATTATAGAAATATTAATAATGCTAATCCGGAAAAAATTGATTTATTAGAGGACATTCCAGAAAGGCTGTATTTTGCTATCAAAAAATATAAGTTGCTGCATCCGTACCAAAAAATCGTCTAATTCCATATTAATTTCTATAATAATAAATTGAATTTGTCATATATTAGATTTGATAACTTTTATATAATAATGAGTTATAATCTTTGATACATGACATAATAAATTAAAGTATCCGTCAAATAAAACGGTGAAAATGACTATAACAAAGACGGTGAGATGTGAAAAAAAGGATTTGAATATACATCCAAGGGAGGAATTTCTTCCTGTCTTGAAGCGAAGAAATTAGCAGCGCTTTTCAAACAAGGCTGTCAAATACTCAAATGGTTTGAGGTTGTTTTGTTTGGATGTCTTCAAATGAGTGAGTAAATATCGCATGATCTTTCCGCTCGCACCGTCAGAACATTTTGAAAAAAGCCTGTTTAAGCTATAAAACAAAACCCCCAAAAAACTATATTGCCCCAATCTATTTTTTTGTATAGCCTACTAATTCAGATATTTTATGGTAATTTGCTTTAAGGAATGTTCAATAGTCACGGAAATATCGTTCACGATACTCTTGATTGCTTCTTTTGTCTCATCTTTGGGCGTTTTTTGGGATTTAAAGAGTTCATAAACCTCAATTTCAAAGATATTTGCCAGTTTTATCAGGGTTGAAGACGATATCCAACTCTTTCCGGTTTCTATATCAGCCAAAAAATTAGTGGAAATACCGATTTGTTCAGCAAGCACCACTTGCGACCACCTTCTTAGACCCCTGTAATGCTTGATATTGGCACTTAAAACCTGCCGTAGCTCGGATTCTTCCATAAATTAAGATTAAATTGCAGTTTTGGCTTGACTTCAAATGGATATTAGTATATGATTACCAATGCTATTATTTGGTTATGATTTTTTAATGCCGATATAAAAAATCCTGATTATTAAGGTTTATCGGCCTTATTTGAACGAGGTAGGACAATGGCAGACATATTTCAAATAGTTAAATACGAAGGCGATAACACCACCTTTATATGGAAATCGCCCATTGAGGACTTCAACACCGGAACCCAGCTTATAGTCCACGAATCCCAGGAAGCGATATTCTTTATGAACGGCCAGGCCCTCGACCTGTTCGGTGCCGGGCGCTATACACTTGAAACCCAGAATATACCGCTGGTCAGAAAGTTCCTGAATAAGCCTACAGACGATCAAACCCCGTTCCATTGCGAGGTCTACTTCATCAATAAAACCGAGCAGATGTCGATCAAATGGGGAACGGACAGCCAGGTTCAATATATGGAGCCGACCTATAAGTTTCCGCTTAAAATAGGCGCTTCCGGAGAGATGTCCCTGCGCGTTGAAGATTCAAGAAAACTGCTCGTTAAAATTGTCGGGACGGAAAATTCTCTCGGTCAGGCAGGGCTTACGTCAATGTTCCGCGCCTTCTTAATGGCAAGGGTGAAACCGTACCTTGCACAGACTATGCAGAACAGCCAGTTTGGCATATTTGAAGTTGATTCGCACATGGGCGAGCTTTCGGAAGTCCTGCACAAACAGCTTTTACCTGACTTCATGGATTACGGTATTGCGCTTGAACGCTTTTTTGTAACTAACATTGTTAAGCCTGACGGTGATAAAGCTTACGAAAAATTCCGCGACATCCATATCCGCCAGTTTTCGGACATTGCCGAGGCGCAACTTAGGCAGAAAGTGGGGATCATTGACCAGCAGACAAGCGCTCAGAGAATGGTTATTGAATCACAGGCAATGGCGACAAAACGGGCGCAGGAAGGCTACACCTACCAGCACGAGCGCGGCTTTGATGTCGCAGAAAAAGTCGCCCAGAACGAAGGCATAGGCAATTTTACCAATACCGGAATCGGGCTTGGCATGATGGGAGGCATGGCTGGCGGCATGGGTTCGGTTGTCGCCGGAATCACCACCGACGCGCTTAACCCGTTAAGGCCTCAGCAGGGAGAGGGGCAAAATAACCAAGCGCCTGTCGCCGGATTTGGCGTAGTGATCCCGCCGATTATAGATTTGAAGAACGAAACGGCGAAATCGCCGCCATTGGCGGCGGCGCCATTGGCGGCGGCTCCCGATGACATGGCCGCTTTTAAACAAAAACTGGAAAAAATAAAGACAATGAAAGAAATGGGCATGTTATCTGACGAAGAATTTGAAACGGAAAAGAAAAAACTGTTAGGCAGTTTGTAAACAGAATGTTATTATTCGGGGGCAATGTAAATGAAAATTACAAAAAATAAAGGAATGTTCTTTGCGGCGGTATTTATTATTATTGCCGTTTTTAACGTTGTAGTCTTTGTAATTCCGTTTAACAAAGGCGGCGGTTTTTGGACAGGTTACGGCTTTTCCATGCTCGCAATGCTTTTGACGGCGGCTATAGCCTTTTACGCGTTTAGTAGGGAAGGGTTAAAAAGTAAATTTTACGGAATTCCGCTTATATCGGTGGTATGGCGCTACCTCATTATTCAATTAATAATCGGCCTTGTGGAGATGGTTTTGGATTTTATTCCAATTCCATTTCAATACGAGATCGCTGTAAATACAATTCTTTTGGGTGCCTGCCTTCTTGGATTATTTACCGTAGAAGCCGCAAAAGATGAGATTGAACGCATAGACACACAGGTTAAGGAGAAGGTCTTTTACATCAAGTCGTTACAGGCTGATATTGAGGGCCTGGTTGGCAGGGTGTCAGAAGATTCCTTGAAAAAAATACTGAAAGAACTTGTTGAGACAATACGGTACAGCGATCCAATGAGCAACCCCCAGCTTGCGGCAGTTGAGAACAAAATCGAAGCCAGAGTGGCTGCTTTATCGGAAGCTGTAGAGAAACTAGACAACGATGCTGTAAAGGCATTGTGTAATGAATTACAACAATTGTTTGCCGAGAGGAACAGGAAGTGCAAAATTTTGAAATGATGTAGGAACTTAAATAGAAAATTAACCTATCATAAAGGAGAGTAAAAAAAATGGCAGCTATATCATGTGACATTTGTGGCGGAACTTTATCAATGGATGCAAGCGGTGATTTTGCGGTTTGTGATTCGTGCGGAATGAAGCACACAAAAGACCGGATAAAAGCAATGGCACAAGAAGTTACCGGGACAGTCGCGGTTAGTAATATCGCAAGCATTGACTCATTGATGAAACGCGGGCTTTTAGATTTGGAAGATTCTAAATTTGGACATAATTATTTCGATAAAGTACTGGATATCAATCCAGACTATGCTCCGGCATATATTGGAAAGTTATGTGCGGATCTTGGTGTTAAAAATGAATCATTATTGGTAAATCAAACAAAACCTTTTGATAATAATCCAAATTATATAAAGGCTATGCGTTTTGCCGATGAAGATTGTCGTATCAGATTGAAAAAATATGACGAGGCAGTGAAGCAACAGATGGAGAATGAGAAACAGCGAATAAAACAGCGAATTATAGATAATGACAAACGTTTTTGTAATTTTTCTAAATACATAGAATCTACTCTGAGCCGATACCCAATAAAATTGTTGGATAATGGAACTGTTAATGTGAGCGGTGAATACCGTTCTTCTGAAAGATTCGAAAAAAATGGCGAGACTACTTCTACTTGGATTGAAAAATTCTATTTCAGTTTGGAAAATATAATTCAAGTCGCTTCAGGTAGACGTCATGTTGTATTATTAAAATCAAATGGCGATGTGGTCGCAAAAGGAGATAATTACATATTAGAATATGTAAAATCTTTGACTAGTTCTAATATATCTGGTAGGACAATTACTATATATAAAAAAGTTGGAACATATTCGGGAGAAATAATTTCTACATCTTCGTGGAGAAATATTATTGCGATTGCTGCCGGTAGTTATCATACTGTTGGTTTAAAAGCTGATGGGACAGTTATAGCAACCGGACTTAACGATAATGGTCAGTGTAATACTGGAAATTGGAGTAATATTATAGCGATTTATGCTGGAGATAAGTTCACTATTGGAGCGAAAGCAGATGGAACATTTCTTGCAGTTGGCGAAGGCTATAATGGTTCTTTATCAGAAGAACAGATAATAAATAAGTTCAAGCAACAAGAGCAAGAGAAACAACAAAGAGAAGAAGTAGAACGAGTAAAACGAGAACAAGAATGCAAACGTAAAGAAGAAGAGCAACGTAAGTGCGAAGAACAACGTAAGCGTGAAGAACAACAAAATAAATGGGCATCAGAAGGGCTGTGCCGTTATTGCGGCGGTACACTCGGATTTTTCAAAAAATGTAAATCCTGCGGTCAAAAGAATTGATGTTTCTTGTATTATGGAAAAGAAGGCTAACTCCATTAACATCCAAATAACAGAACTCACCGACAGTTGTTCCGTAGGCTTCGGCCTTTTTGAAATCGCCTCTTTCCCCATACTCGAAGATTCCGTAAATATTAAAAATATTTATACTAATTATCATCACGCAGAGGCGCAGAGGACGCAGAGGAATATAATTAATGAGAAAGCCAGTTCATTATTTTATGTTTATTTTTTTTATGAAAATAATAAAAAGCATATTAGTCTTAGAACCGAAGGTAGACGCACATCCGCGTTGACTCTTCTTCTCTTCTTCTTTCTTCCCTCTGCGTGCTCCGCGCCTCTGCGAGAGGATATTCTTGAATTAATGGAGACGTTACATTGACCATCCAAACCAAAGAACTCGCCGATGGCCGCACAGTAGGCTTAGGCATTTTTGAAATCAGTTCCTTCCCCATGCTCGAAGGCCCCGTGAAAGAAACCGAAGCAGAGATTGAACAAGCATATAACAGCTTCCTCCACGCGGTACAAGAGTATTACAAACTCGGCCAAAACGCGAATACAGTGGCAGAGCTTCTCTGGATAGCCGACAAAGCCGAAAAGCAGACCTTCCGTTCCAGAATTCGTATTTTCTGCATCATCCGCAGGATCAGCGAGCAAAACTCAACACTGAAAACAGAAGTCGAGCGTTTACTGGAACATTTTTCGCTTGCCTTTTCATCCAAACAATTCCGCATAGAAACAAAGGACAGCGTATTTACGGATTTTACAAAACTGATAAACAGCATAAATAAAGAAAGCCTGTTCTCCGTAGTAAAGTCAGAAAAATGCAGTGGAAACGCGGCGTCCATGTACCCCTATTACTATACCGATGTTGTGCCTGTAAACAACGTAGACAATTTCGCTTCTATTATTACCGCAATGAGCCAGTACGAAAATTGCTGTATATCATTCCAGCTTTTCCCGGCACAGCTAAGCCCGCAGGAAAAAATCTATTTGAATGAAGTAACAGGCGAGCTTGGCCGGTTAACTGGTGGAGTCTTCATGCAAAGGGGATTGTACAGGGACATGACCGCTGAAGAACCTTATGCCGTACTTTCAGCGTATCAGGAACGCGCCAATTCCCCGCTGTTTTTGTACAATATTTTAGTGTTCGGCGCGAGGGACGATTGCGTCAACCTTGCGGGAAAAATGGTCAGCCTCCTGCAATCTGGGAAAAAGAAAATAATGAATCCAGACTTCACCTGCCGTGATTTAACAACAGAAAGTATAGATTTACCCACCCAATATCTTCACTACCCCTGGAATATAAACAACAAACTGGTCTACACATACAGGAACAAACAGCTTTTTGACCGCGTGCCAATGGCAAAGATGCTGTACCGTTTGCCCTATATTATGACGGCGGACGAAGCCGCGGCTTTTTTCCGATTGCCGTTCAGCGAAAAAACAATAGCCGCGCTCAGGAGCAACAAAACCGTGGGAAGCGTTGAGCAATTCGACGCTTCGGTAGTATCGGAATTAAATATCACGTTTGGAACGCTCATTTCCCATGATGCGTCAAGCATAACCATAGGCTGCCCCGAAAACGCCTTTACCAAACACGCCCTTGTAGTAGGCACGCCGGGTTCTGGCAAGACTACTTTTTCATTTAATATCCTGCTGCAATTCGCGAGACGCGGTATTCCGTTTTTGGCCATAGAGCCGACTAAAGCTGAATACCGGGCGATGATAGACGCTATACCCGACGTGCAGATATTCACGCCCGGCAACAACAGCGTGTCCCCTTTCATCATTAATCCCTTTATCCCGCCGAAGGGAATCAGCATAGAGCAATACATACCCAGCCTTGCAAGCGCGTTTAAGGCGGCGTTTTCCATGCCATCGCCTTTGGACATAATTTTCCTGCGGGCAATCCGTGCCTGTTATTCAGAAAACGGCTGGAAGGATTACAGCAAATACGGCGATGCCGATGTTATTGCCTTTGGCCTTTACGAGTTCATCCTGACGTTCAAAAGGATTATCGCTGATTCGGATTACTCAAGCGAGGTGAAAGGCAATTTACAAAGCGCCGGCGTGTTTCGGCTTATGAATCTGATAGAGCAGAACAGCAATATTTTCGACACCATACACACGGTTCCCATCGAAGACATGCTCCGCAAGCCTACTATATTAGAACTCAACTCCATTGACAATACCGAACAGAAAGCTCTGATAATGGCTCTGCTGCTTATCAGCATCGGAGTCTATACGAAAAACAACCAGTTAGGCGACGGCAAGTTAAAGAACATTATTTTGGTAGACGAGGCCCATGTATTGTTGGGAGGAGGTGCGTCAGCCAATCAGGACGGCGTGGACGCGCAAACCGCGACAATCAAATCGTTGCAGGACATGATCGCGGAAATCCGCTCTTATGGGACAGGGATAATAATAGCGGATCAGTCGCCCACCAAAGTAAGCCGCGAGGTAATAGCCAACACCGATATAAAAATTTCTTTCAGGCTGGTTCAATCTTCCGAAAAAGACTTAATAGCCGACAGTACCAACATGGACAAGAACGCGAGCCAGCGGCTTTCGCGGTTGAAACCGGGCGAAGCCTATGTGTATTTCAGCCGCCTGGAAAACCCCCAGTTGATTATGACAGAGGACATCCGGGAAAAAGAAAAAATTCGCTTAAGTGTCCCAAATGAAGAAATTGCGGACAGAATGAGTTATTGGGAAAACAGGAAAGCTAAATTAAAGCCTTTTGCCGAGTGTAATTTTTGTGAAGCGTGTAATAACGGCTGTGATTTTTCATTACGGGCAAAAGCAGATTATTACGCGAACAGGTTTATGCTAACGAATCAGGATAAAATAAAAGACGCGAAAACTTTAAAGGTATATATGCTCGGCGTGGAAAAATTTCTAAGCAAAATAACCGGGCAAATGGAAGCGGAACAGAAAACGCGGATGGTAAAATGCGCGACAATTCGCTTTATGCGAAAAATACAGCTTGGAACTTCAATAAGGATTCCAACAAACGAAGCAAAACAAATTATTGGGTTAGGAGGGCAGAACAATGGATGAAGGTCTTAATGTAAGTATTGATACCTGTGCTGAAAGTACCACCGTCGATTTACCTATAAACGAAAGCATGGATACTGTTGCCGAGCCGATTGCGGATATCCCTGTCGAAGATACCGCAATGGAAAGCTTGAATGA
>Ga0268262_10007243_pt1 | contig 10421 bp, 9 predicted proteins | sample TergutNc150P3_FD_190354 | JGI IMG/M metagenome (GOLD analysis project Ga0268262, IMG submission 190354) | Nasutitermes corniger P3 segment gut microbial community from laboratory colony in Florida, USA - Nc150 P3 (SPAdes) (version 2) | ecosystem: Host-associated > Arthropoda: Insects > Digestive...
AGCGACGCCGAAAAAGCAGCATTTGACAAGTCCGTGGAGGCCGTAAAGGTCAACGCCGGATGGGTTGATGGAAAAATGGGCGTATAGATGTTCAACTGAACTGCAACTAAATGAGCCTATTGCAAAACTTTCCTGCGTCCATCGAAGCCGCCAGGGGTCTGGGGTAATACCAGCTTCGAGTTACAAGTTACAAAGCACAAGAGGAAAACCGTTGCACTGTGCTGGTTTGCGCATGGCATTAATTGCAACTCGACATAAGCAATCGCAAACATTTTCCCTATTGTTCTTTCTTTTCCCCACCCAGCCTTCCCAGCCATGCGGCCCCGCCCAGCCACAGCACTGAAATGCCTAGGCTCGGCAAGCCCAAAGGGATGGAAATGGCCCGCAGCAAGGGGTCAATCCACACACCCACCAAGTCTCCCGCCCTATATACAAAGGTGTCAATGAAACTCTTTGCCTTATATTTGGCGTCGGGTCCCAAGGGAATATAGAGCATCTCGCGGACGGGGCGGTCAACGGCATAGTGCAGACCCCTCCTGGCCACTTGAAAGACGGCAATAGCAGCGAAGCCGGGCCACAGCATCAATGCACCGAAGCCCAAAATGGTTACAAAGGGCAGCATTGCAAGGGAAATAGGTATGCCCACCTTGGCTACCAGTCTATGCGTTAGGCACAATTGAGCTGCCAAGGTCAGTACGTTGGCCCATAGATCCAGTTTTGCAAAGGCCGCAGTGCGGGCTGAGTTGTCAGCAAAGGCTCCTTCTATCACCCTAGCCTGAACTATGTACAAAAATGTTCCCACAATGGCATATAGCAAAATGTACAGTGACATTGACTGGAGCAGTCGAGACCTGCCGATGAGCGAGAACCCTGCCATCACGCTAGGGCCGGGCTCGCGCGACGCATCTGCGACCATTGGCTCTTTGGGGACTTGGCTGCTTTGGTTTTTTATTCCGTTTTCAATCTTAAATAAGGCCACCACACAAATAGTCGCAAGCCCCAAAATGACCGCCGAGGTATAAAATAACCACTGCGACTGCGCTTGGCCGAGCCACTGACTGAATTGCCCCGTCGCCCAAGAGCCGACTATCGCCCCGCAGGTACCCCCAATGGCTATGAACCCATAGAGCCGCTGGCCGTCCTTTTTACTGTACAAATCGGACATGAACGCCCAGAAGATCGAAACCACGAATAAGTTAAAGACGCTCAGCCAAACATAGAACGTGTAGCCAAGCGCCGCCCCACCTCGCCCAGGCAGCCATTGAAAAAATAGCCCAAAAGCCACTAGCATTACGGCAAAGGTTAGGTACGTCCCCGGGATGAACCTCCTCCTCGGCCTGCGAGCAATTAATGCCGAGTACAGCGGGTTTGCCAGTGCCATGATGCCTAGCGTAAAAGACCACACCAAGGGCAATTTGTCCGCCCCCCTAGAGATGCCGAATGTTTCTCTCAGCGGACGCAAGAGGTAATAGCACATCAGCAGCAGAAAAAAATAAAGGGCCGACAAGAACACCTTGCGGCCCTCACCGGAGCGCAGGGGGAAAAGGCGTTTGTGCCAAGGCAGCCCAAATGATGAAGGCATGGAATAAGTTTACTTGGGATGATGTCGCCAAATGACAATTCATCGAATACAATTAATTATGCGTTGAACATCTGCACTTCATTTTAATCTTGGAGGAATTATGGCATCAATGACATCTTTTCTGCGTCGCGTAGTTGTCTTTGCCTTTGCTTTGGCGATGGTTTTCACGATTGCCGGGTGCCGCAGCTCTTCAACAGCCAAAAAACCATTAAAGATACTCATCTTAGGTGGCACAGGCTTTTTAGGGCCCGCGACCATTGACGCCGCATTGCAGCGCGGACACACCATAACGATGTTCAACAGGGGCAGGACCAGGCCAGAGCTATACCCAAACGTGGAAAAATTGCATGGCGACAGAGACCCCGACAAGGACGAGGGCCTAAAGTCGCTGGAAGTTGGCGAATGGGATGTGGTGATTGACAACAGCGGCTATTACCCAAGGCACGTCAAGGCATCCGCCGAACTGCTGTCCACAAGGGCAAAGCACTACATTTACATCAGCAGTGTGAGCGCATATGCCGAGCCGAACCCGATAAACGGCTCAGAGGACGCCCCCTTGGCCACCATGCCCGACCCAACATTAGAGAACATGGGGCCTAACATGGAATACTTTGGCCCACTGAAAGCGCTGTGCGAACAGGCCGCCGAAGCCGCCATGCCTGGGCGCACCACAATCGTCCGCCCAGGATACATAGTCGGCCCAGACGACCCCACCGGCCGCTTTACTTACTGGCCCGTCAAGTTTGACAGAGAGGGAGAGGTCATTGTCCCCGGCAACCCAAAAGACCCGCTCCAAGTCATCGACGTGCGAGACCTTGGGGCCTGGCTGGTAAAACTGGCGGAAGATGGCACATTTGGCACTTTTACGGCCACTGGCCCACAAAAATCGTTGGAGTGGAGGGAAGTCATCAACGCCTGTGTGATAGCGTCAACGGCCAACCCCAAGCCAAAGCCTGTTTGGGTTGACACAGAGATGCTGGAAAGGGCGGACTCCCTTTCCGCCTACCCCATCTGGATTGCCCCAAAGGGCGACTATGTTGGCTTCCACACTTGGAACAACCAAAAAGCTGTTAAGGCCGGGCTGAAATTCCGCCCCATTGAACAAACCGTCAAAGACACTTTGAAATGGTACAGGGAGCAAAAGAAAACCCCAGGAGGAAGGACGCGCCTAGCCGGCCTAACAGCTTCGGCCGAAGCGCGGATTTGGGAAAAAATAAAGAAATAGGACTCTGATGAATAGAATCCAGCAGGCCGCCGTGTTTCTCTTCGCACGTTTCCACGTCAATGGCCCCCGCAAGGATTAATGAAACTATGTAATTGTCAATTTTGGCTTCAATAATGCGTAAGCAAGTTTTTTGGCATTTCGATTCCAATCGTAATACTTTGCGGCGTAATCCAAAGACTTAGGAATATGTTTTAAAAATATGACTATCCAATTAGTTCATGGTGTTGCAAAATGCCAGTTCGAGAGGCACAGATAAATCAATTGGAGTTTCAGCGCAAGATCGGGACAGAGTGCCAGTGCCGGGAGTACCTGTTCAGGAAGTGGATGCCTGTGCTTCCGATGGCAGAAGTGCCTATGCTGAGTTAATTGGATAGTCATGTTTAAAAATGAAAATGTGTCAGCATTAGAACACAATTTGACGAGTGATCTTGTCAATTCCTCAATATCACCGCGTTTATATTTTATACCAAGTTCACCATGATTCGTCATATCGTCGGCGGCATCAATATCAGATGTGATGAACATGCAACCGTGAAATAACGCTTCCGAATAAACATTTGGCAGGCCTTCAGATATGGATGTCAATGCGAATATTTTTGCTTTGGCATATTCATTGTACAATTCAACTTTATCAGTAATCGCACCAGTAAAGAGTATGCGATTTTTTAAATCAGGAAACGCTGCAAAAAAATTATTTATTGTTGGTTGAAATTCTGGTTCAATGCTGCCAATTAATTTCAATTTCCAATTTTTTAATGTGTCAGAGACATTAGCAAAAGCAATCATTAGCTCAATGTTATTTTTCTCTTTTAGGCCTATTCTTCCGACAGTAATAATTGTATTTTCTTTCATATTGGGTTCCGCAACAATCTTAATATTTTTGGAATTATAAAAGCCATTTGGAAAATAACGACAAGGAAAATTCACAGTGTATTTGCGGTTAAGCTCATCCCGCAATGATTTACATGAAGTTGCGATTAAATCACATTGTGCCATAGAGTGCCGTAGGTACGGATGACTCCAATTAATTTGAACCATCCATCTGCTGCTCATATCGAGTCCGCAATATACCTTACCCTGGGGGCAGAGTTTACGGTACTCATTTAAATACGGTTGCGTGTCAGAATACATTCCATGAAGTATCAAAATATTCATTTTGTTGTAATTCGCACGCAAATGGTCATAATAGACATCTGACAAACCACTTTTCAATTCAGTGAATAATAATTGCAAGCTAGGCAGGTCTGCCAAATAGGGATACTCTTCCGGTTTCGTGCCAAAAAGCATGACTGCAGTTGCTCCGATTTCTTTGGCCAACATGTACCCAGCCAAGCCCTTATCTTTCATCAATTCAACATTTTGCCATCTCCTATGAGCATGAATAGCAGGGGTATATACGCCTGTCCGCTCGTCTATTTGTCGGAACGATATTACATCAACGATATGTTCCAAAAGTAAATCTAGTTTGTCACATATCTCAACACGTATATCTGAATCTATCTCTTTGATATTTTCAGAAGACGACCAAGCAGCCCTTTCAAGCTTATCATATAATTCAATAGCTGTTTCAATTGAATATTCATCAATTTTGTTAATAATAGATTCGCTTTCCAGCAAAAAATCAGTGATAATTTTAAAATAATCAGACAAAATATACCTCCCCATTGAAAATAATATGAAACACTCGCTCTACACTTATCACTACAGAGCAGCTCAAGGAAAAGAGTAGAGTATATATCATACGCAGTAGGTACAGCACAGGTCTGTTCCTTGCGATAATCCTTTTAAAAATTAAATTATTAGCCCAATCAGGATGCCTTTGGCAACAATTACAGTGTAAAGTTGAATTTTGAACATAAAATAAAAACAGATAGACAGCATACAATCCAATTAAGTCACAACTAGCACACGTCATCGCTGGCACTGGTATTTCTACCTCTGAACTGCCGGCAAGGTGGCAGAGTCTCAAGCTATACCGAGCCGGGTCAATAGCATTGTTCTTGCCATCCGCCATAAAGGTGACTCTTTCCATGCGCTTAATTATTTCATAAGGAATCACCTGAGTCAACAATAATTTGCCTCGACCAAAATGCAGGAGACAAACTGATTCCATTTGATATCAAGTTGATGTTTCGATATCCTCAAGTTCATTTTTCAACCAAGTGCAGGCATAATGGAGGCCTCAAAAGACGCAACCATACGAAACGCCTCTTTTAGCTTGCTTGCTCCTTTGGAAGCAGTTCAACCATCACAAGTTTAGCCGCTATTACATAGTAGTTCCACCAAAAATCCGTATGGCATCCTAGTGTTTGCCGATGATCGGCTAGATTGTGTTTCTCTTTGTGCATTTCCCGTCAACGACTCACTCGAAGAAGCACTGCAATTATGTTGTCATTTTTGGTTTCAATAGTGCATAGGCGAGTTTTTTGGCATTTCGATTCCAATCGTAATATCTTGTTGCGTAAGCCAAGGATTTAGGAATATGTTTTGAAAACACAGAAGTATCTGCATTGGAACACAACTTGATAAGTGATTTTGTCAATTCCTCAACATTGCCGCGTTTATACTTTATGCCTAGTTCGCCACAATTTGTTATATCATCAGCACCGTCAATATCAGATGTTATGAACATGCAACCATGAAACAATGCTTCTGCATATACATTTGGTGTGCCACCCTCAGACGGCGATGTCAATGCGAATATTTTTGCTTTGGCATATTCATTGTACAATTCGACTTTATCAGTAATTGCACCAGTAAAGATTATACGATTTTTTAAATCTGGGAACGCGCTAAAAAATTCATTTATGATAGCTTGAAATTTTGGTTCAATGCTGCCAATAAGCTTCAATTTCCAATCCTTTAACGTGTCAAAAGCCTTTGCAAAAGCAATCATTAATTCAGCATGATTTTTTTCTCCTGAGCCTATTCTTCCAACAGTAATAATTGTGTTTTCTTTCATATTTGATTCAGCAACGATTTTAATATTTTTGGAATTATAAAAACCATTTGGGAAATAACGACATGGAAAATTCACCGTGTATTTGCGGTTAAGCTCATCTCGCAATGATCTACAGGATGTTGCTATCATATCACATTGCGTTGCAAAACGTCGTATAGCAGGATAGCTCCAGTTAATTTTGACCATCCAATAACTGCTCATATCCAGTCCGCAATATACTTTGCCATCGGGACGAAGTTTGCGATATTCATTTAAATACATTTGCGTTTCTGGATACATTCCATGAAGTATCAAAATGTCCATCTTGTTGTAATTCGCTCGCAAATGGTCATAATAGGCATCCGCAGAACCGCTTTTCAATTCAGTGAATAATAATTGCATACTTGGCAGATCTGCCAAATAAGTGTACTCTTCCGATTTCGTGCCAAAAAGCATGACTGCACTTGCTCCAATTTCCTTTGCCAACATGTACCCTGCCAAGCCCTTATCTTTCATTAATTCAACATTTTGCCATCTTCTGTGAGCATGAATAGCGGGGGTATAGACACCTGTCTGCTCGCCAATCTGTCGGAACGATATTATATCAACGATATGTTCCAAAAGCAAATCTAGTTTCTTGCATATCTCAACACGCACCTCTGAATCTATTTCTTTGATATTTTCAGAAGACAACCAAGCAGCTTTTTCAAGCCTATCATATAATTCAATAGCCGTTTCAACTGAATATTCATCAATTCTATTAATAATAGATTCGCTTTCCAGTAAAAAATCAGTAGTGGTTTTAGAATAGTCCGGCAATATAAACCTCTTCCCTGAAGACAATATGAAATGCCCGTTTAATGCTCATTCGCTCCGACAAATTTTGAATATTAAGTAATAATGGGTTGACAGCAGAAGGCTCGATGAAGTCATACCCAGCCCGCATCGCCGATGGCATTTTTGCCTTTCTACCGCTTTTCAAGGCAAGGCGGACATATCCCAAGCGACTTCGCGCTTGGTCAACACCGTTACTCGTGTCATCCGTTATAAGGGTGATTCTCTCCATGCGTTTGATTATTTCATGGAAACCGCCCAAGTCAACAAAATTTTAGGCCAAGCGGGAACCGCCTGGCCCATTGTCACTGCTGAACTAAATTTGTGTTCAAATAGACTAAAGCAATTTCGTCAGATGCTGGGGGCAACCGCAAAATCGGCGTTGTAGTTGATTACAGCCCAAAACCTCTTATTTGCCGTGTCCACGCCCCAATTCCCCAGCGTGTGTGTTGATGCGTTATAGGGCCCATCAACGAATCTTGCTGTCCCGCCGATGTTTTTGCTGACTGCGTTGACCCAAGCATTGGTTCCCTTTGTCGCGATGCCCACCTTGCCGGATTTGGCAACTTGGTCGCCTATGACGCTTGGGTCGTAGGATATGGACAGGCAGTATGTGTCTGTTTTCTCATTGCCATATTCAATAGCCATGCCCCAAATAGTGAAGATGTCTGTGTACAGGCCAGTGGTCTTAGGCGACCAACCTGTGGTGACTTGGTTGGAGCATGGACGCTCTGGAGAGCCGTACGTGAGGTTGGTGCCAACAAGGAAGTTGTCGCCATCGCGCATGGTGTTTCCATTTTTGCCGCCCAAAATTTCGGCTCCGCCATCCTTCACCACCGTATATGAACCATCCTGAGCAATTAGGAACTGCTTGCCTTTCAGGCTGTAACCAAAAGTGTCCCTCTTGGTGAAAACCAGATTGGACGGCGTATGGGTGATGTCGTCTGAATTGCCGTTGGTGTCATATTTGCTGTCGCTACCACCGGTGAGTGGGACGGAGGCATAGTAGTCAACGGTGACACTGTCGCCGTCAACGGTATAGACATAGAAACCGATGGTGTAAAGGTCCTGCCTGACCATGGTCTGGCGCTTGAATCCCAGATTTGCGAGATTATGCGAATCGTCTGGGGCGATGCGGAGGGGGGTGTAGAACTTATGGCTGCATGAGGCATGGACGATTTGCGTCACTTGTGAATTTTGGTCGGGCGATTTATAGACGCTCCTGCTGTACATGTGGTCGTGGCCGCTCATGAACAGTTTCACCCCGTTGGACGCTAGAGACTGCATGAAGGCGTTTTGATAATCAGGGTTTGTGTGGTGCTGGTTGCCAAATAGTACATCGGTGTGGTTTTCGTGGACAAGAGCTTTGTGGGAAAAGACAAAAGCATGTGTGCCGCTGGGTCTTCCTGAAAGCCTTGCGGAAATCCACGGCTGCTGCATCGCTATAGAATGTGTGATGTAGGTGCTGTCACCAAGCCTACCAGAACTAGGGGCGTTGCCGCTTTGGGGGGCAAATTGGTCGAGGAAGACGAATGTGGCGTTTCCATGCTCAAATGCGTACGAAAGGCCTCTGTAATCAGCATTTATATCGTCATAGATGTGAGTGCTGATAGAAGCAAGGTTGCCATTCACGCCAGTGGGACTCGTAAAATTTTTGCCCACAGTGAATGTGTCCTGCCTTGTCTTTGGCGCGTCGCCGGGCGTATTCGTAGGCTCAAAGGCAAGGACGTCGGCTGGTACATTGTTTTGCACGCCATTCCTAGTTTGTGGGAAAACCCTGACAAATTCCGCAGCTTGTTCCACTTCGGACTTGTTGCCGGTATTGGCGGCGGCGGCATAATTCTCATGGTTGCCGCGCAGCGGGAAGAAGCCTATGCCACTATTGTACAGTGCCTGACGGTATTTCGCGGTCGTTTGGAGGGCTTCAAAAGAAGGTATGTCTGTGAGGTCTCCAACCTGAACCACAAAATCTATTTTTTGCTGGTTATGGAGCTTGACGATTTCCTCATTGACCCTTTTGATTATCCCAACGGCCACTGAATTCGGGTTGCTGGCAGTCTCGCGGGCTACTCCCTTTACTGTGCCTGCGGGCCACTGCGTATCCCCCATCACTACAAAGCGCCAAGGGCTTGTACTCTGTACAAGAGCTGGATTGGGAATAGTAACTGCCTTGTTGCTACTTCTGCTACCCGAACAGGCCAATAGGACAGTCAATGCTGTCAGGGCTGGCAGCCCGAGTGTTAGATGTTTGTGTAACATAATTTCTCCTTAAAAGAAAAGAACATCTTTTCAGTAAACTGAACCCAAATGACAAATTAATTTCTAAGGTGTAAAAAATGTGGAAAACGCATTTAACAAATTTGAAACAAATTTTTCCTCCGATGTAAAATTGTGCGTATCAATTTCATGTTTTTTAAGTAATTACCATTTATATTACGCATTTGTTGTTGTGATTTTACATTTTTGGCAAATTTATTTTACGCATCTCATTGCTTAATTAATTGTGTTCTTTGATTTAAATAGGACACCGAACAAATTTCCTTTTCAACAGTCTTTTTTCAGGAGTACACATTGCTGCAACAACCGAATTTTCGAGACCAACAGCCTAAGCCCAAAAAGCCAAAAGGAATGCTTTGGCAAGCGGTGGCTATGTCCATGGCCGCTCTCATCTCCCTCGCGTCAAGTTGTCCCCAAAAAACTACTGAAAGCGTATATGTGGCTGGCTGCGTGAACAACCCCCAAGGGAAAGCCGTTGCGACCCTTTGGAAAAATGGCAGTGTACACGTGCGCCTCAGCGATGGGAAATACGATGGGAGGGCGCACTACGTTTTCGTTTACGGCAATGACGTTTACGTTGCCGGGCGCGAGAGCAACGCGCAAGGCAATTTTGTCGCTATGCTTTGGAAAAATGGCAAACCTCATCAGCGTTTAAATGACGGAAAGCAGCCAGCGGTGGCCCAATGCGTTTACGTGTCTGAAGGCGACGTGTACGTCGCTGGGGCCGAGACAAACGCCCAAGGCAGCTTGGTTGCGACTCTATGGAAAAATGGCAAGGTGAGCCATCGCCTCGCCGATGGGAGATACCACTCGGAAGCCAATGCTGTCTTTGTGTCAGGATCGGACGTGTATGTGGCCGGAATCGAGGGCAGTCCCAAAGGCAACACTGTAGCTACGCTTTGGAAGAATGGCCAAGTTTATAGACGACTCAGTGATGGTGAACTGCCCACAAATGCCTTTTCGGTCTTTGCGGTTGGCGACGACGTGTATGTGGCCGGAGGCGAAGTCTATCCAACTGACGAGGATAAACACAATGAGGGCGCCATACCCAGCGGCGCCGCAATCGTATGGAAAAATGGCAACGCGCCCACCCGCCTCAGCGACGGGAAGCACATGGCCTGCGCAAATTCAGTTTTCGTGAGCGGCTCCGACGTGTATGCGGCGGGATATGAATACAACGAAGATAACTTTGGCCTTGTGACACTTTGGAAAAATGGTAAAGTGTTCATGCGCCTGAGCGATGGTAAACAATGGGCGAGCGCATATTCGGTTTATGTTTCGGGCGACGATGTGTACGTGGCGGGACACGTCTATAATTCAAAGGGCAGACCAGTGGCCACTTTATGGAAAAATGGAAAGGTGCTGTCCAGCCTCAGCGATGGGGAATACGTTGGATACGCCCACTCAGTTTTCGCAAAATAGGCATAGCGGTTCAATCACTTGCCCCACGCATGGCCGCAGCTTGGCCCGAGCCAGCAAATAGGGTAAACTGAAATGTCAACCCAACTGGTCAATTTATGAAGAATGATGGTTGGGGCCAACAAGGAGGATAAGTGGGACAG
>Ga0268262_10007244_pt1 | contig 10416 bp, 10 predicted proteins | sample TergutNc150P3_FD_190354 | JGI IMG/M metagenome (GOLD analysis project Ga0268262, IMG submission 190354) | Nasutitermes corniger P3 segment gut microbial community from laboratory colony in Florida, USA - Nc150 P3 (SPAdes) (version 2) | ecosystem: Host-associated > Arthropoda: Insects >...
CAGGAAAACACCTACCGAAACGGCGACTAATAATAATTTTTTCTGTTCTTTTTCCATTTTACTCAATCCCCTCTATAAACTTTTCAAGCCGGCGTTCAAGTTTTTTACCTGGTTTTCCGGCGCCGGTTAATCCCGGGTTTTCTACCCTATAAATTTCGGCATTTTTTGTTAAATATTGAGAGTTGAAATCCTTTTGACTGGTAAAACGCTTTAGAATCTCTTTCCACGAGAGCTTGTCGCGCCGTTTTGCGCGGATTAACCGGGTAAAATAAGGCGCCGTTACTAAAATAATACGGTCCAAACGGGCAAAAACCGGCGTTCTGTGCAGAAGGGCTGCGTTTATTACGTAAGCTCTGTCCCCGGCTCTGTCCCTCTCCGCTACCCATTCGGTTGTCAGGCGGTTCGCGGCAGGGTGGACTATGGCTTCAAGCGCGGCAAGTTTCTCCGGCTTTCCAAAAACCCGCTGACCCAGCAAGCGCCTGTCCACAGACCCGTCCGCCGTGCGTAAATCCCCGCCGAATTGGGCAAAAATCGTCTCTTTTTCAATTTCAAGGACCTTATAGCCCAATTTGTCCACATCAAGGACAGGCAAACCCCGCGCTTCCAGCAGGGCGGCGACATGGTTTTTACCGGCGCAATATGTTCCTGTAAGGCCAATCAGCATATATTAAAATCGGCAGAATTTACCATCTTCTAAAAAACCGGGAGGTTTTGTTGTGGCTGATTAACGGTTTTTGTAGTACAATAGGGTACTATGAATAAGAAGGTTGTTTTTACTATTGTACTTGTAGTTGTTGGGTTGGCTTCGCTTACATTCGGCGCTATATCGTTTGGATTGATAACTATGCCGAAAAAACTGGACAGTCAGGCCAAAAAAGAATTACAGGTAAAAAAGGAAGCAGAGGCTAAAAAGAAAGAAGAAGCAAAAAAGAAGGAAGAACAAGCCAAGAAAAAAGAGGAAGCTAAAAAGAAAGAAGAAGAAGCTAAAGCGAAAGAAAAGAAATTAAAAGAAAATCCCATTATACCAAAAGGACCAATGGCGGCATGGTTAATTTCCGATATTGAAAAAGAGAAAGGTATTCAAAAAGCGCTTTCCGAAAAATCAAAACAGGTTACAGGAGTATGGTCAACACTAAAAACCGTAAACGGCGTTATAGATGTTTTACAGTCGGCCAGAATAGGAGGCGCTGTTGAGATGTCTGTAAATCCTATGGAATTTCTTTCTCCGGATAATAAAGTTTTGAATAAAATTTCCAACTTGCTCTTATGGGCGGCAGGCGCGGTTTTTTTTGAAAAGATTTTACTTGCGATTTCCGGATATATCGTTTTTTTGATTGTTATTCCCGTTTGCGTAATTATTTCCATTATAACAATATGGACAAGTAAAGATAAAACAAAAATAAACAGATTGATAATAGTATCTGTAATAATAAGCCTTATTGTACTGTTTGCGATACCGGTTTCATTTTACGTGTCATCGTTCATTGAAAAGAAAGTGATGTACAATAACTTAAATACCATTCTTGAATCAATAACCGCAAAAGGCAATACCGCCGCAAAAATGGAAAAGGAATTGACAAGTATAAGAAAAGTCGGCGGCTCAATAACAACAAATTTAACAAACGCAAAAAAACTCGGCGAAGCGATAATAGAAGACGCGAATAATTATTTTGTTATTTTTGTTTTTACAAATATTGTTATTCCGATATTAACTATTTTTGGGCTTTTTTTACTGGCAAGGTATTCCACCGGGCTGATATTAAAGAAACCTGACCAGTCCGCTAAAAATACAAGATAAATCGCAATAAATTTATTTTAGTATTATTAGCGGGATTACCAGCCTAGCTTCAATCCAAAGTTCGCGCCAATGCCGCCGGCAGACAGGTCTTTTATAAATTCCCGGGATTTCACGCTGACGCCAAAATCAAGTTCAATAAGCCTTAAGTTTAAAATCAAATTGAGGCTGTCCTGCCAAAGACGATCTTCCTGTTTAATTGATAATTCGGCGATGAATATATTTTTTATGTCCAAACGCCCTTTTATGCCGTATTCCTTTGAAAAAGGCTCGTCATAAAGAGGGTTAATTGAAAAACCTATCATTGGATAAATTGTAAACAGCCGGCTTCCGAGAAAAGGCCGCCAATCCAGCCATGCTTGCGCTCTGAAAGGCCTGGAAACAAGCTTGTTTTCCATTCCGTATACAGGATCTTCTAATCCCATTTCAAAGAAGTCCTCTCCAAAGCCGCCTTGACCGCCCTCTTCGCCGAAAATATCTATTTTCTCGCTTCCGATAATGCCGGAATATTCCGAATAATTTTTTAGCGTTGCCCTGGTTATATTAATTCCGTATACGTCAATTCCTACGCCAAAGTCCAATAACGGGATTTTTGAAATTCCCAGCGCTTTTGCAAACGGAAATTCAATGCCGGCATACAAATCAAAGCCGGGCGTCGCGGTTATATTGTAAAATTCATCCCATGCCGTAAAGAGTTTGGCGTTGTAAGAAATACTTAGACCATCGCTGTTATTATTGTAATATATGTCGTCGGAATCCAAATACGCAACGGGATAAAATATGGACGGTTTTAATTTAATCTTTAATTTATCAACCATAAAAAACCAGCTTATTCCCGCTTCGGCGAATACAGCCGCGTTCACTTGCGCTTGTTCATCAACAGCTTTTTTTAAAGACATCATATTTCCCGGGAAAATAAAATTTCCGGTCGCGTCTATTTTTGTGCTGAGCCCCAAACCCCATTTGTCTTTTATATTGACATTAATGAATATGGGAGACGCGCATAAATTAAAACCTATGTTCATATTATCTTGAATTTTATCAAGGTCAATAATAATTGTTTCTTTTAACATGTCATCGACTGTCAATAAGTCATTGATGGCGCCTAAAGATACGTTCGCCAAACCAATTTCAAAAGTACGCCTCATAGGAATCTTTTCTTCTTTTGAATCCTTCTTGCCGCTTTTTTTCTTTTTCTTCTTTGCTTTTGCTTTTGTGTCTGAGGCTTTGGTTGTTTTAGAAGATTCGGAAGCGGCAGCTTTGGAATTAGATTCAGGAAACGCGAATATTACAATAGAAATAAATAAAAATATGAATAAGGTTATTTTTTTCATTTACTTATCCTTCCCTTTCAAAGATACGGTGTGATTTATTTTTGCCTTTAAGGAGAATTCTTCTGTGCTTAACTCCCACGGAACAATAAACATGCCGCCTTTTTTAAAATTAAAACTGAATTTCGGGTTAAACGGAAAATTGTCGGGGTCATTGATCTTTTTCATGTTTTCTTCATCAATTATAAAGCCAAGGTATTGGCCTTGTAATTCATCGGTGCTGATTGTAATATCCTTGCTTTTAATATTAAGTTTTGCGCCTTCAAACAAATCATGATTAAGTTTAATAGTCAGTTCCATGCTTTGTATAATTTCTGTAGGCGACATTTTACCGTCCTGACTCGGTTCCGTCCTGCCGAAGAGATCGCTTTCGCCGTCTCCGAAAAAATCATCGGGGAAATTTATTTTAGCGTCATCATCTATTGCTTCAAAAACAAGCGGATACCAGATAATAAACTCTACCGTTATGGGAAGATCAAGCCAATCAGGATCAATTACTTCGTCTTTTTTCAAAATAGCCCTAAAATTAATATCTAATTTTTCGCCGCTCATTACATATGAAGAAATATTAAATGTTTTGCATCCTTCCGGCATTGTTGTCCCGCTATATTCCCCGTCCCAGCTTTCATACCCGCTTGAGGTATTTGACGGATAAACTTTATATGTTCCGTTATGAAAATCCGGATCATCTCCGTCGGGAGCGGGCAAGCCTTCAATTTCAAACATTATAGAGTTAATAACATCTGAATCGATGCTGATAAAAATTGTGGAGTTGACTTCCGAAAATTCAAAATTTTCAAAATATTGATTTAAGCCTTCTCCGAAAGATATGGACTTAATTTTATTATGCAGTATTTCCACATCGTCGTTCATTTTAATTTTCCCGCCGGAAACTGATGTATAACTTTGAGCGCTTAAATTACTTCCGGTTACGTCAAATTCACCGTTATAAAGTTCCGCGTGGATTATGTATGTTTGATACTCAACATTTATGCATGGCAATATTTCCGTATCAACGCCAATGTCGCTTTCCGGTTTACCTATCATGTCTTTGAACATATCCGTAAGGCTCTTATTGGCGTTAAAACTCAGCTCGGGAGTCCCTTTGATTTCAATATTGGACGGAAAAGAACAGGCAAAAACGGCCAATATTAACGGAATAAGAGCCAAAGCGGTTATTAATATTGAACTTTTTTTTATCATAATTAACTCCTAATCATCTTCTATATATTATATACCATCGGCACGAAATGTCCATTCTTGTCAAGCAAAAAAACTCACATTGAGAGGGAAAAAAAGGTATATACCGGTTGATAGCCGCCGTGTGTCAGGATATATTAAGATAATTATTGATTTTTCGGAGGAAACAGTATGAAGAGAATAATTTTTTCCATAGGTATTCTTGCCATTGCGGCGGTTTTTACCTATGCTCAGGATTCCGCAATTAAAACGATTATTGACCATTTCGCGTCAAGTAAATATTTATCCGTCCCGGTAACGCAAGCCGAACTGGAACAAATTATTCAGGCGGCTGTTCACGCTCCCAGCGCGCGTAACCGTCAGTCATGGCATTTTACTGTGGTTCAAAACGCCGATTTGGCAAAACAGATAATTTCCAATGTAACAAACGGTAATGTGCTCATTGTCGTTTCCGCCCCCGGAGACGGCAAAACAAATAACACGGAAATTTTGGACGCCGCCCTTGCAACCCAAAGCATTTATTTGGCGGCTCAGGCTATAGGACTAGGTTCGCGAATTTATACGGGGCCGGTGGACGCGGTAAACAAAAACCTGAAAACCGCTCTTGGGCTTCCTTCCGGTTACAGCGCCGTTGCGGTTGTAAGAATTGGCAAGGTGGAACAGGCGGACGCTGTTACGGCGGCTTCAAGCAGGAAGAAAGTTTCTGATGTTGTGAATTATAAGAAGTAGGGCTTTGTAACAACTGGAGATTTACGAATAATTTACCACGAACCACACGAACCAACACGAAAATATGAAATAAAATATTTAGATGATGCTCCTCGTCTTTCTGATAAGGAGTTAGCCGAATTCAAGAAGATCAATGCTGTGTATGCTTGAAAATGTTCAAGACCATCTTGAAATTTTTAGAAATATAATTAACTTAAGTTATGTCTCTTTAATATTTTTCCAATGATTTTTGTATTTTTCTCTTTCATTTTTATCGTTTTTTAGTGTTATATACATTAGTAAAAAAAATAAAAATGAATTAATTAATAAATTAAAAAGAAAAGATACAAAAATATCAGATATGTTTTCTTTATTGTTTTCATATAAGATAATAATATATAAAACATATATAATAATACCCAAAAGAAACCATGGAGAAATAGATTTAAAAATCATAATGTTAAATAAAAAATTTTTATTATCCAGTTCTTTACTATTACAACCATTCACTTGATAATTACTACGAGTTTCCCAATTACGCTCATCTATATTAGGCTCAAGAAATACCTCCATGTATGTTGATATCCTTACATTAGCCACTATCAATTTTTTTACCCTTGCGGCGGCGCAAATGAGCAAAACAAATATGGCAATAAATATATTCATGCTATTTGGTTTTTCGATATTTTTAAAAACAAACACCAACATTGCAGAAACTGCTGGAACAGTAAATGTAAAATATAAATATACTTGTTTCATGTTAAACATGATTTCTTCGCGTAACATTTTATATTCTTTATTCATATTCATAATTCAATCTCCTTTGTGTTGTTAACTTACGAAATGTAGAGTCTAACCATTTAAATTATACATTTGCTCCGCCGGGATTAGTCCAATGATATTCATGCCAAGTACCTTCAAGACCTTTTAATCGTGTTCGAACTATATATCCCATTAACCATTTTATAGCCACAATAATGGCTCCGATTAATGTGAGGATAAATCCTGCTATTGATGCAATATTTCCATACATATACAAATCTATGTCCATTTTAATACACTCCTGTATTTATATTTTTATGTAATTTTGGTAACAAGCTATTGTTTGCTCTTCTCTCATTGTTTTGTCCACACAGTACCCCCACTTGCCCTCGTATAAGTCCCCGGTGTTCCGTTGGTTGAATTTAACGCGTAAAACTTATTGCGTAAATCGCCTGGAAATGGGTTATCGGAACTAAAATTACTCGAAGCAATCGTATTTTGAAACGTTACGCTGGTAAGTTTGTCGCAATTTTTAAAAGCGCTCCACCCAATACTGGTAACGCTATTAGGTATTGTTATGCTGGTAAGATTTGTACAATCTTCAAAAGCGCTTGGCTCAATACTGGTAACACTGTTGGGTATGTTAAATGAGCCTGTTTTCCCTTCCGGATAACTTAACAAAGTTGTTTTGTTTTTATTATACAATACGCCGTCTATTGAACTATATGCTGTATTAGTGGCTTCAACATTTATTGTGGTAAGGCTAGAGCAGCCTGAAAAAGCGTCATTCCCAATGCTGGTAACGCTGTCGGGTATGGTTACGCTGGTAAGGCTGTTGCAATAATGAAAAGCACGTTCCCCAATACTCGTCACTCTGTTTGGTAGGAATATTCCTGTAAGCAAAGAGTTTGATGAAAATGATCCTTCAAATGCATTATTTGGAATGGCGCTAAAAGTACTGCCTGAAAGGTCAAGAGAGACATATTTGTTGCTATCTTTAAGTATTTTTCCCAGACTTCCTGTAGTACTGGAAGAACCACCCAGATTGTTAATATTCAGCGCAACGATGTATGCTGTACCGGCTGTATTATTCGGTCTGCTCTGTAAATATGTTCGCAAATCAACAATGCTGGTAAAGGGGGTTATTATCAAGGTTCCTGCTGGAAGATCGCTTGCGGCATTGAAATTTGTTGTCTCCACCACATCAAAAGTTACAGTATATGTACCGATTGCCGAAGGCGCGGTTGTACTGCCGTTGTATTTAACAGTTATCGTTCCGTTAGTTTTTCCAGTTTTTGGAGACACGTTGACAGTCTTGGAATTACCATCATAGTAAACTGATCCGGTTCCGCTGATGTTAAAATCATCTAGTGTGGGAGTTGCTTTTTCAATAGTCAAGGTTCCTGCTGGAACTCCATTTACTGCGCTAAAGCCTGTTACTGCTGCCACGTCAAAAGTTACAGCGTATTCACCGGCAGTTGATGGAGCTGTTGTACTGCCGTTGTATTTAACTGTTATCGCTCCTGTAGTTTTCCCTTCTCTGTGTGTAATATTAACAGCCTTGACATTACCGTCATAAATAAATGTCCCGATTCCGATGATGTTAAAATCATCGGCTGTTGGGGTTGCATTTATCGTAAATGTCGTACTGCCTGAACTGCCTGCATAGTTACCCGCGCCGATAATGATCACATTGGCGGTTCCCGCATTAATGTTATTGGTATATACCACCGTGTAATCAATTGTCAGTGTGAGTATTGTTGTACCATCCTTTACCGTGACAGGAGGTTCAATTGGGCTTCCTGTGTACGGATGCGCCGTAATTGCGTTAACGGTAAAGGTAATGACTTTGGGATTTACTGTCAAATTATTTGTGTAACAAGTCAAATCGCCGTATATTATCTTAACCGGCTGTCCGTTGTTCGTTAAATATACTAAATTATTATCATGCGCCGGATTTGCGGTAATATTTTTTGCCGTAAAATGTACGGCATCAACATCTTCCGTCGTTAAATCATCGTGGGTAAGCGTTACCGCAAGTCCCGATAAATCAAGCGTGTCTCCGTGCGTATATGTCAGTTTACCCGGCTGTGTTTTAATCGCGATTTTAGTAACTGTTTTTGTATCCGTTGCCGGAAAGGTGTGGGACAATGTAACGGTTGAGCCTGTATTGTTTGATACTTCCGCGCTTTGTCCGTTTATGGCAGCGGAACTCAATCCGGCAAAGGTGTAACCGCTGTTTGCCGTCAGTGTAACCGAGGCGGTGTATACCTTATTACCGAGGAAAGGGGTATCTGACGGAGACCACGATACTGCGCCGATAGTGAAATTTCCCACGCCGCTTGCCGTTGTATTCGGCGTTGCGCCTTTCACCGGAGCGATAATTATGATACTTACAGATGTGGTGCTTGTTGGAGCAGTCGCCGGAAAAACTGCCGTAACAATGCCGGAATCGGCGGTGTTACTAACCGAGGCGGATCCTGAAACAGTAAAAAAGTTAGCCGTTACCCCTTGCAGTGTGTAGCCGGTTTTTGGAGTTAAAGTAATGGTTGCCGTGTAAACAGTCGCGGCTAAAAAGGTTGAAGGATCGCCGTTCCACATTATTGTTCCGCTGTACTGTGAGTTTTCGGTAATGGCGGTAACCGGGGTTTCGCCTGTTGCCGGAGCGGTAACACCCTGTATGGAGGCCATGTTTATCACGGTGGGATTGGCTGCGGTTCCGCCTGTCGCCGAAAACATCGCGATAATAACGCCGGAATTGGCATCATTGTTGGTTGATGCACCCGTAACTGTGAAAAAGTTAGCGGCTACTCCTTGTAAAGTGTAACCGGAATTTGGCGTGAGCGTGATAATTGCCGTATATGCGGTAGAATTGGTAAAAACATAAGGATTACCGACCCATGTTACGGTTCCGCTGTACTGCGCGTTTGCGGTAATGGCTGTAACCGGGGTTCCGCCGGTTGCCGGGACAATAACGCCCTGTATGGCGGCAATATTTATGACACTATCACTAACAGGAGCAAGCTTGTTAGCCTCCGGTTCGGAACAAACCGCCAATACAAAAATTGACATAGCCGAAAATATCGTAATACTTATGCTTTTAATCGTTTTTTTCATAAAACACTCCTTAAATATCTCAAAATTTAACTATTTTTATTACTTTGCCGCAGAATACAGTAATCTCTATATTATCTAAAAATTATATAATAATTACCATATTATGTCAATCCTTTATAGTAATTACTATATCAATGAATAAAGCATGAAATTTACTTTTAGAAAAACCTTAAGAGAAGAACTGGATTATCAGGGGCTGACTGTTAAAGAGTTGGCTTTTAAATCCTCGGTAGCCAAAGGAGCGCTCGATACCTATCTTGGCAAACAGGCTTCCATGCCCCCTGTGGATGTCGCCGTCAGAATCGCCTCGGCATTGGGCGTAACGGTAGAATATCTGGTAAGCGGCGATGACAGTAAAAACAATAATGACACGGTTTTTTTCTCTAACCCTAAAAAACGCTCAATACTGCGGATATTCGATGAACTTTTACCGGAAGACCAAAAACTAACGCTGGATTTTGTGAAGATACTTAAAAAGAATAGGGACGAGAAAGAAAATTAATGGCTAAAAACACCTATACTTTTCCACATACCCGCCTTGTAAAGATTTACATAAAGTATATAATTGTAATATGACAGTAACTGTTGAAGTTATTAATAACAGAGCATTAAATCTCCTTTCAGACATGGAAAATCTTGATCTAATAAGGATAAATGTTCCAACCAAAACCGCTTCCAGTCCGAATTCATATACACATCTTGCCGGAGCATTAAAACTTTCTGATAAACAGTATGAATATTATCAAAAAACTTTGCAGGAAGGACGGAACGAATGGGACAGGAATATCTTCTAGACTCAAATGTTATAATCGGATACCTCGCTGGTCAAATCCCTTCTTCTGGTATGGAGATTGTATCTGAAATTGTTAGTAATAGACCTAATATATCCGTAATTTCAAAGATAGAAGTATTAAGATTTAACGACACACCGGAAAATGAAGCTGTTTTGGAGGAATTTATAAATATGTCTAAAGTTTATCCTTTAAGCAATAATGCTGTTGAACTCACTATTAAATTATGCAAACAAAATAAAATTAAATTACCGGATGCAATAATCGCAGCAACCGCTTTGAACGAAGGTTTTACTTTAGTCACTCGGAATATTAGCGATTTTAAGAAAATTCCCGCTCTTATACTTCTAAATCCTTGGGATATTCCTGATTCTGAAAAAAGAGATAATTAACAATAAAATCAATGTACGATGTAAAAAATTCCTTCCCCCTATTCCTCAAAATACCGCCTAATCACCAGCGGCGAAAACCCTTCGCCATTTAACAAATATTTCAGCGAGCGGGCAGAGGAGTCCTCGCTCTTGCCTCGGCGCGGCTTTTGCCGGTTTTTCCTGACAAAGCGTTTTAACAGAGCCAACTCTGTCTCCTCGTCAAAGACTTTTCTGAAAGCGGCCTCGGCGTCTTTGCGGTCTATGCCGCGCCCGCAAAGGGAAGCGAGAAGCCGCTGGGGAGTGCGCGTCAGCCTCATTCGGGATTCAAGCCATAGTTGGGC
>Ga0268262_10007245_pt1 | contig 10415 bp, 7 predicted proteins | sample TergutNc150P3_FD_190354 | JGI IMG/M metagenome (GOLD analysis project Ga0268262, IMG submission 190354) | Nasutitermes corniger P3 segment gut microbial community from laboratory colony in Florida, USA - Nc150 P3 (SPAdes) (version 2) | ecosystem: Host-associated > Arthropoda: Insects > Digestive...
TTTTTAGATTCAAACAGTTTTTCATAATGAGTTTGATGCAGCAAAATAGTATCGTAGTTATCCAAGCCACCTTTTTTATAGCCAAGCCCAAGAGCGTGAAAAATGTGTATCAGATTTTTGCAATCCTTGGGCTTTTTAATGGGATAGCCAGAGCTTCCTATATTTGGAGTTGTTGCGAGAATATTCTTTTCTTTTAGGTTGCTTATAGCTGAATAACCTTTATTTCCCGTGCCTATAAATTTCACTTTGAATGAGGAAAAATCAGCCTCTGGATTTCCATAATCATAAAGTTCCAAAGCTGGATCGTTTATGTCCATTGTGTAATAGGCAAATTTTATTTTTCTCTTTATCAATTCTTCCACAACATCCTTAAAATAAATCCAATACATTTTCCCTTCGCTGAAAATTGCCAAATCGCATTCAAACACATCTTGCTTTTGGCCTTTAATTCTATAAAAAATATTTTTGGCAAAATAAACAACGCTTCCAATAATGCCGAATAATGCAGCAAACAAGGCATTGCCTGTACCTGGATCTAAATAGCCTTTTTTGCTTCCAAAATTCATTTTGATTCTCCTTTGTAAAAATCCTTGTAAAAAACACCTTTGTCGAATTTATGGGGACCTAATTGCAATTGTGTATTTTGGATTTTATATTTCAACGGAATTTCACTATCGAACAGATATGCAAAAATTATAGGAAATAAATCTTGAGTAACCGTAAATTCTTTATCGTATTTCGAAGCACGTTCTTTATCTGGGAATCTAATTGCCATAAACGCTCCGAATATATCTCGGAATTTAATATAATCAACTCTGTTTAAATCGTAATTTTTAGGAATGCGTTGCACATCCATTATATAAGGACCGTGGTCGCTCATAAATATGATTATGGCGTTAGGGTTGTTTTTAACTATGGAATCAACTTCAATTTGCATTTCAAGTATTGCTTGGTTATAATCGGGGAGCCATTTTCTAAGTTCCGCCGCTCCTGAGCTTAAAATACCGCTTGAATGTCCAGGTCCGGCAGTTGTCCATACAAAAAGTTTATCCTCGTTCTTTTTTTCAGCTACGAATTTTGCAAGTTCAAGATTTTTATCTATGGAATCGCCTACGAGCATTGTATTTAATTTCCCTCTCATAAATATCGCTCTGAGCAAAAGATTGTTCGCTATTTTATCGGTTGCCCAAAAGTCGTAAGCTGTGTTGCTCTTTTGAAAAAACCATCTATTGGCTATATTTGCCACGCCAGTTTTGTAGCCTTTATTTTTTAATAATAAATTTGTTATGTTGTTTCCGTTTAAAAAATGTCTAAAATATTCAAATGATGCTTCGCCTTCGCCCAAAGTGTAAGTTGTGGGAACCCCGTTTTTCGATTTTGAAAGGACATCCGTTGTCATTTGAAAAACACTGTACATCGTTTGCAATGTCTTGTCGCCCAGCGAATAAACGTCATAGACATTAAATCCGTTTTTCTCCAAGACTTCCGTTAATTCATCATAGTTTGGCATATTCAAATGCTTTGCGTAGTCCTTATGGGGAAAGGCATCGTGCATAAAAAGATAAATGCTGGAGCTGTCTTTTAGTTCCAGTTCAACCAAATCCTGAGGAAGCTCTATTTGAGGCATTGCAATGGGTTTTGAATCCTTGGCTTCTGCGAAAATTGCGCAGTAAATGGTAGCGCATATAAAAAATACCATTAAAACTTTTTTTTGGCGACCAAAGAAATGCACAAAATAGAGAACCGTAAAGAAACATACGAATCTGGGTGTCCAGTAGCTATCCATAGCCTGAGCCATTTCTCTTATCATTGGGAAAAACATAAAGAAAAGGATAAAAGCAACGGCTATCTGAAATCTGAACAACAATGTAAATGCGAGCGTAATCGCGAGCAGAAATGCTATATATACTTGCAAATCAGTGCCTACAAAATAAATAGCATTTTGCTTGTAAATTAAAATAGCAGGAAATGCCATTGCGGTAAAAGCAAGCGCAAAATTCAATGGCGAAGGTTTTGGAATTACCCAGCTTCGCAGCGTAGCCAAAATATTTTTTGGCATAGCCAAATTGGCATTTTTGAAAACAAAAACGTATCTTATAAAATTGAAAAACTGATTAAAAGTCCAGTATATTAAGAGCGCAGAATTCTGCGTGTAGAGCAGGACAAAGAATATCATCGCTATAAAAATGCCCTGCCTGCGTTCAGGGGTATTGGCTCTTGCCGAAAGCAAAACAGAGGCTATGTTTATTGCTGTCATCACTATAGGCAGTAAATTTATTCCAAAAAGCAAAAAATCCGGTTTGCCCAAATCGTTTATGAACAAAAATTGCTCTCCGTTCAGCGGATTTTTGGTTAGAACTCCATAAGCGGCAAACAGCATGGGAATTTGTATGAACAAACTTGCAAGCGAACGGAGCGCATAAAAGGGGTAATAAGAAAAGGATTTGTAAAGCTCTCTCAGTTGAGAATGTCTAATTTTTGAATCTTTTATTGTGTTTATCTTTTGAATAAATGGTTCCAGCCTTTGTTTTATTGCACGTTCCTTGTTTTCTAAAATTCCGGTTAAATAGTAAAAAGGAGCAAGACATGCGCTAACAGCAAGGGATAGCAGAATGAGCGAAATTCCGTAAGAACTTGTTAATTCATAAAAACTAGTTAAGCAGAAATTTATTGCCGATTCTAAAAATATCATTTTACACCTTTGGTCAATTTATTCAAATCGTCTTCGGTATCAAGCTCTACTATTTGCCCAAGGTTTATGTGATACACAGAGACATTTATTTTATTTAACACCCTATTCACAACTTCATCCCAAAATAAATCTTCATGACCTGGTTCCTGATATGCAGCTGAAATTGCTTTTGCAACTTCCGCAATATCATCTTTTAACCAATAAGATATACCGCACATATTGAAAAGATTTGTTCCACCCTTTTTTATATTGACAATTTTATTTTCATCTGTCTCAAAAATCCAGTCATCCGAATATCCCTCAATAAATTTTCCAAAATAGCACGACTGTTTAAATTCAGGCAAAAATACGGAGCTATCGCCAATGTATAAATCGCCCTCGCAAATAAAACAATTTTCGTTGCCAAGTACATTTTCTGCGGCTTTAAGCGAAGAAATATTATTTTTTTCCAAATATTCCTTATTTTCAATAAGTTCTATATTTTCATATTTCAATTTTAAATATTCAAATTGCTCTTTTTTATAACCTACCACAATATAAATTTTTGAAACACCGCGCTCTTTCAAGGCATTTATTATGGTTTCTATCATCGGAGTGTCAAAAACAGGGATTAATGGTTTAGCTATGGTTTTAGTGAGAGGCAACATCCTTGTTCCCGTGCCAGCTGCCATAATTATTGCAATTTCGCTTTGTGATTTCATATATCTCTCTATAATTCATCTATGAGTTTTATAATCTCGCTGAACGGCATTATATTTTGTTCAACTTCTTGCGCTCTATGATTTTTCAAAATTTCAACTGCGGTATTTCTCATAGCGGGAAATGCGCTTCTTGTTAGATGGTTCGCATAAATAACAATATTTATGCCATGCGAAATCAGCTCGCTTTCGGTTACGCTGCTATAAGAAGTTGGCACAACAACAATAGGTATTTGCTTTTCTTTTTCCCTGAATTTCCTGCAAAATTCAAAAATTTCGTCAGGGGTTTTCTGGCGGCTGTGTATCATAATTCCGTCTGCGCCAGCCTCTGCATAAGCAAAGGCTCTGTTAAGCGCATCTTCCATCCCCTGCTCCAAAATCAAGCTTTCAACTCGTGCAATAATCATAAAATCTTTTGTTCTCAAAGCCTCCTTGCCCATTTTTATTTTATTGCAAAACGATTCTATGGTATCTTGACTTTGCTCAACTTCTGTACCGAATAATGAATTGCGTTTTAATCCAATTTTGTCTTCAATTATCACGGCAGAAATTCCCATCCTTTCCAAAGTTCTCACATTGTAAACAAAATGCTCAGTTTGCCCGCCCGTATCGCCGTCCAGTATAATCGGTTTTGTAGTCACATCCAAAATATCATCCAAAGTTCTCATCCTAGATGAAATATCAACCAGCTCTATATCGGGCTTTCCTTTTACTGTTGAATCGCATAAACTAGAGACCCACATTGCGTCAAATTGGTCTAGTTCGCCATTTCTTTCAACTATTGTTTTTTCTGCAATTAAGCCACTAAGCCCATTATGCGCTTCAATAACCTTTACTATGGGGCATAAATTCAATAACTGGCGCAATCTCTTGCGCCTATATTCCGGCATAGCCAGTTTTTCTTTTGTAATGGAATCAATTTTTGCTATTTCATAGTTATATGTATATGGCACTTCAATCAACTCTCCACCGTATTTATTCAAATTTTTAATCACATTGTCTCTGATAACGGATTGCGGATATTGTTTCCAATTATCTCCGTGTATAACGTAATCTGGTTTAATGGAATTTAAAATCGTATCGTATAAAACCTCATCTTGTTTTACCACTTCATCCACATCTTTGGTATTTTTTATCATCTCCAAGCGTTCTTCAAAAGAGATAGTTGGGAACCTATCATATCGTATCATAGCTTTATCGCTTAACACACCAACAATTACTTTTCCGTATTTTTTGGCATTTGAAATTATGTTTAAATGTCCGCTATGAATCACATCGGTGGTAAAACACGTATATACTTTTTTCATTTCGCTCGCTCCTTGCTAATATAATTCATAAAACTGATTGCGTTATCCGAAGCGGACTCCTTGGGACGCGCCAAATCATCTCTGGATTCATTGCTAACCTTTATTTCTATAAAAGTCAATTTTCTAAGATTATTAAAATCATCCATAAGCTTGTTGAATTCATCTGCTGTTTGAATTGCAAAGACATTGGAATAACCGCAAACTTTTGCTGTTTCGGCATATTTGAAATTCGGAGCAGCGGTTGGCATACCTCCTACGGATTCGTGCGCATCGTTATTCAGGCAAATATGAACCAAATTTCCAACTCCCCTACTGCCTATAAAGGCTAAATTGCCTAAGTGCATCAAAGCCGCGCCATCGCCATCTAAGCAGATTACCCTTTTATTCGGAGAATTTTCTGCTATGCCAAAAGCTATCATTGAAGCGTGCCCCATGCCCCCTACCGTTAAAAAACATTGATTACGATTGTTCTGCTCATAAACCTCTCTTGAAATTTTGCCTGTTGTGGACACAACTAAATCATTCTCCGTTATTTTTTTCATAATTTCAGAGATAATATGTTCGCGATTTAATTTGTAACTATTGGTGTATGAAGCATTTGTTCTTTTTTCAAAGGTATCTTTTTTTATTATCAATGAAAACTGCTTTTTATTTGACAAAGCATTTTTTATTCTATCAAATATTTCCTTCAATTTCAATTCGGTTATGCTGCCATCAATAACTTCATACTCAATTTCAAGGCAATCAAACATTTTCTCTGTTATTCGTCCCATAAATTTATGCTGAGGCTCGTCTTTTAAGCCTGGGGAGCCTCTATATCCCACAATAAAAAGCATAGGAATATTATAGACTTCGGCATTAGCAATTGAAGTGATTGGATTTACCGCATTGCCTATGCCGCTGTTCTGCATATAAACGCAGGCAGGGTTTCCAGTTGAAAGATAAACTCCCGCGGCAATGCCCACCGCCGAACCCTCATTGGGAGTTGTGTAGTGAGTAAGCCCTGTTTCTTCGGAATTGATATAGTCGCAAAATTCTTTGAGCGTAGAATCTGGAACTCCTGTCAAAACTTCAATTCCGAGTTGCTTAATGCACAAAGTCAATAGTTCTGCTTTCATATTAAATTACCTCAGCATATTTAACTGGCACGGCTACACCGCAATGTTCCAAAGCTTTCTCAAATACTTTAAAAAAATCTTCAATATCAGAAACATCAATAGCACCAAGCGAGCATAATCTGAATGTATTTGTGTCGAAAATTTTGCCGGGGTAAATTGTAAATCCGCGTTCATAGCAATAATCGTGAATTTTATCAAAATCCCAATTTTTATCATCGGGATAAATTGCAGAAGCAACAAGACCAGATTGCAATTCCTTTTTGATAAATTCTTTAAAACCGAGTTTTTTTAAACCATTGCATATCGCCTCATTCACCATTTTATGCCTTAAAAATTTTTCATCTTCTCCTTCTTTAAAATATTCTTCAATGGCTTGTTTAGCGGCATATACCGTTTGCACCGGTGGAGTAAAGTGCATTTGCCCTGTTTGGAGAAAATATTTATATTGCAAATACAAATTGCAATAATAAGAGCGTTTGGGATAATGCCCAGATTCCTCAATAAGTTTGATTTTCCCTATTACAAATGATAATCCCGTCATTGCCATTAAACCTTTTTGCGCAGAAGCCATGCAAAAATCAATATTGTCTTTTTCCATATCAATAGGCAGCATTGCGTAAGTGGATGTTGTGTCCACGGTAAAAACGCAATTATATTTGTGTGCCAAAGCACCTATTTCGCGTATGGGATTAAGCAAACCTGTTCCCGTTTCGTTGTGAGTTGTATAAACAAGATGCACATCGGAATTTTTTTGCAAAATATCTTCTATTGCCTCCAGCTTTGGAATTTCGTCAACTGGAATTTTCATGTTGATATGCGGCAAATTATAGTACTCGCATATCTCCGCTGCCCTAGCACTGTAAGCTCCGTTATTTACAATAAGTATTTTTTTCCCTTCTGGCAAAAGCGAATTCAGGCAAATGTCCATGCTTATTGTCCCAGAACCGCAAAAAAGAACAGCAGTGCATTCTTTGGAGCCGTGAGCTATTTCCACCAAATCTTCCTGAATTTGAGTTAAAATATTGCCAAATTCGGTTTCTCTAGGGCAAATATCGGGCACTATCTGAGCCATTTTTACCGTATTCGTTGTTGTAGCGGGTCCGGGGTTTAATAAAATATTTCTTTTAATATTCAGCATGGATTTAATATAGTAAGTAATGATTGGAATTTATAGTAAATACTTACTATATTTTATTCTTATGACAAAATTACCCAAAATAGCACTTATCCTCTTATGCCTAACATCGCTTGGCATATCTGCCATTAACAACCCTGCTGGTGAAGAAAGAAAAACCAATACGGCTGATTTTTTTAGGCACCCACAAAAAAGCGATAAATATAACGAAATGTGGAGTTATGTTTTTGTGCTTGATAACGGCACAAAAATATATGTGAATTATACCTGGATGTATGTGCCAACTCAGGGTTTCAAAATAGGCACCGATTTTTCAATATGGAATTTCAACGGTAAAAGTCATAGCGTGGGGCGGCAATATTCAACGGATAGGTTTGTTGAAGATAAAAACACCAATATCATTTCTATAAATAAAGGTGATTATTTAATGGAAAAATCGCCAGGCGCAGGACATCGCGTATTGTTTTCTGCCGACAAGAACGGCAAAAAATTCCTTGACGTGACATTTACAAGTACCGTGAGCGGAATTGTTCCAGGAGATGGCGTATTTGACGTGAATGGGAATAAATTCGGCTTGTTTGTGCATATTCCCTATGGCAGAATCAAAGGCCGCGTGGGCATTGGAGAAGATACCGTTGAAGTGAGCGGATATGGCTATATGGATCACGTCTGGCAAAACGAAAAGCCTGCTGAAATGGCAACCAGAATGCTCTCGCTCAGTATGCCTTCGCCAAAAACATTTATAGCAGGGCGCACAGGCGTAACCGAAAACGGCACCCCTTATGGCTACTCCATTCGCATGGCAGAAAACACATCTAAAATCATTTATCCTGTTTCCATACTTGAAAATGAAAAAAAATACAATCCTAAAAGTTTTCCAAAAAATTTGACAATCGTTTGGAACGATACAACCATTGTACCCCTTAAATTTGAAGTAAAGGCACAAGAAACATTCAGCATCCTCTCAAATTTTGACGGGTTCTTGGAACGAAACGTAGTTAAACTAGCCCTTGGCGAATTGCTTTACAAACGTGGCCGCTCCCAAACGGAACACGGCAAATTGGATTGGACAATCGCAGGTTTTTGAAGTGCTATTGCTATTTTGTCTGAACCCCGATTCTCCCGATTAGAGGATTTGTCCGATTGCGTATTTATGCACTAAGAATAGGCAGGGCATTTTAATTTGCAAAACGAAAGACAAGGTGGTTGCGGAATATGCGTTGGCAGATATTCATAAACCGCTTGGTATTTCCTCCTATGATTTTGAGAAAATCTTGCCGATATAGGTCATATTTGTGGATAATATAAAATTTTTTACCTCAACATCTTATAAGCAGCCTGTGCCTGCAAAGTATCGCCCTGATTATAAAAAGCGTGACCAACGTTCTCTATGCCTATCCTCGCCGTAGCACTACCAGCCTTCATAGCTCTTTGATAATGCTCCAAAGCCTCGCCGTATCTCTTTTGCTTAAAATAAATCTCTGCCAAATCCATCTCTAACTCCTTAAGCCCTTTGCCTACTGCAATACCCTGTTCCAATGTCCAAATAGCCATCCACGGTGAATTGCCGCTCTCGTAAAGCCCTGCCAAATATCTGCGGGCGCTGTAATTTTTGCTATCCAAATACAAACCGTTTTCCATAGAGCGAATGGCGGCTTTTAGGGAATCTTGCTGCAAATAATAATAAGACAAAGTGTAGTGCAAATCGGGGGAAATATTAACACTTTTTTGCAGGGCTTTTTGCAATATTTCCGAAGCTAACTGATAATTCCCTGTTTGGCGGGCACATTCCGCAAGCCCCAACCAAGCCTCCAATCTATCGGGATTTTCATTTATCGTTTGTTCAAAATATCTCTCAGCCATAAGAAATGCCTTTAAATTCAAATACGCAGAGGCAAGGGCATAATTCAAATGTTCATTATTTTCGCCAAGCTCCACCGCCCTGCCATAATACGCCACCGCCTGCCCATAATCCCCATAAGAATACGAGATATCGCCTAAAAGCACCCAGGGTTTTGCAAAACTAGGCGCAAGCTCAGTTGCTCTTTTATATGCCACTATCGCAACGTGATTTTGTTTGAGATGCACAAGGGTATTGCCCAAATTAAACCAAGCATAAGGCTCCATCTGCTCATTCTTTATAGCCGCCCTATAAGCAGGAACCGCCTCCGCATATTTGCCAGCATCATAAAGCTCATTAGCCTTCTTAAAAAAATCTTCTGCCCCATAAGAAAAAGCAAAAAGAAACGAAAAGAAAAAAACAAATAACATTGCAAATATCCTGTAAATCTTTTAATCCTGAGAATCGGGGTTCAGACAATTATTTGTGCCTCTTGTAGTCATCATCCATTCTGATAATATCGTCTTCCCCAGTATATTCGCCAACTTGAACCTCAATAATTATAAGTGGCTTTATGCCTTCATTTTGCAAGCGATGAAGCGTACCCGCAGAAATGTAAATAGACTCGTTTGGGCGAACATAAGCGGTTTCTTCTCCAATGGTGGCAGTTGCCATTCCGCTAACAACAACCCAATGCTCCGAGCGGTGCATGTGTTTTTGCAAAGACAATCGCTCGCCGGGGTTTACGCAAATGCACTTAACCTTGAAATGCTCTTCTTCGTCAAGCACTTCGTAGGTTCCCCACGGGCGAATCACGGTTTGGGGGGTATGGAGCAAATCTGAATGCTTTTCTTTTAAACTATCCACCAATTTTTTCACCTTTTGGCTGCTGGCAAGAGGCGCAACCAAAAGAGCATCTATAGTATCCACTATCATCATATTTTCCAAATCTATGGTGGCAATTTCCCTATTTGAAGTAGCGGAACCCATTATCAAGCAGTTTTTGGAATTTATGGATGTGTGGTGAGAATACTCCGTATTGCCCTCTATATCGTGCGGAAGTTCTTTGTAAAGGCTTTCAAAGCTGCCCAAATCCGACCAGCCTATTGAGCATGGAACAACGCTCACTTTCTTGGATTTTTCCATAACGGCATAGTCTATGGAATCTGCGGGAATGTTCATCATATCTTCGTGATGAATGCGAACAAGGGAATCCTCGGCGGCGGCATTTTTGCGAGCTCCTTTGCAGGCGTTGAACATAGCGGGTGCGTATTCGTTTAGCTCTGCCAAAAACACCCCAGCCTTAAAGCAGAATATGCCGCTATTCCAATAAAAATTTCCATCTGCAATGTATTTTTTTGCAGTTTCCAAATCCGGTTTTTCAACAAATCTCTTAACGCTCTCGCCACTTGCTTCTATATAGCCATAACCTGTTTCCGGTGCTGTTGGCTTTAAGCCAAATGTGACTAAATTGCCAAGCTCTGCAAGCTCCCCTGCCCTTTTCACAGCTTTTGAATAGCTCTCTGCATCTCTGATGAGGTGGTCGCTTGGAGAAACTAGAACTACATCGTTTGGGGACAAATCAAGGCAAGCAAGGGCAATGGCGGGTGCTGTGTTTCTTCCTA
>Ga0268262_10007246_pt1 | contig 10414 bp, 8 predicted proteins | sample TergutNc150P3_FD_190354 | JGI IMG/M metagenome (GOLD analysis project Ga0268262, IMG submission 190354) | Nasutitermes corniger P3 segment gut microbial community from laboratory colony in Florida, USA - Nc150 P3 (SPAdes) (version 2) | ecosystem: Host-associated > Arthropoda: Insects > Digestive...
ACTTTCGTCCATTGCGGAATATTCTTAGCTGCTGCCTCCCGTAGGAGTCTGGGCCGTATCTCAGTCCCAGTGTGGCCGTTCACCCTCTCAGGCCGGCTACCCATCTTCGCCTTGGTAAGCCTTTACCTTACCAACTAGCTAATGGGACGCGGACCCCTCTTAAGGCGGAGCCTTAGCTCCTTTCTTCATCCAACCGCTAAAATCTATAACTCTTTTCTGTTTATCGACTTTAGCGGCCGGACGACCGTATTCGGTATTACCCGCTATTTCTAACGGCTATCCCCAACCTCAAGGCAGGTTATCCACGCGTTACTCACCAGTCCGCCGCTTCCCCCGGAGTTGCCCCCGGTTCTCGCTCGACTTGCATGCTTAAGACGCGCCGCCAGCGTTCGTTCTGAGCCAGGATCAAACTCTCCATGATATTGATTTCTATCCGGCCGAAGCCGGGTAGATTTTTAACCATTTCAAGTCCCTGACAATTCGGGAATCTTTGATCCCCGTTTCTCAATTGACAAGGTTTTTCCAGCCGCTCAATCTTTGCCGCTATTTCCTTTATCTTAGCGGCAAAAATTGAGCGGCCGGAACCCTCTTTACATACGCTTGGCATGGCGTACCGTTTCCGGTACGCCGCTGCTTCTTGCTTGCGGAACCGGCTGCCCGGTCCCGCTCTCTCCCCCTTCCCTATGCCTGACGCCTTTCAACATCAGGCTTTTTGCCAAATATCTTTGAGCCATGCGGTCAACCCGCTAAAGCCCTCCGCCCTTAAACAGGGCGCTCCCGCGCCAATCTCAGATTTTTTGCGCAAGTTCTAAGAAAATACTACACTCTTTAACACTTTGTCAAGTGCTTTTGAAACTTTTTTGTGTGCTTTTTTACGCTTGGATTTACGCCCGGAACTTGGCTCGGACGCGCGTCTTTCAAAGATTCCCTCTGAAGATTTCTTCTATATAAACAGTAAAACCATTCTTCTGTTTTACTATACATAATATATATCTTTCCGGCTCGTTTGTCAAGGGTTTTCGCAGTTTTGCCGGCAAGACTTAACAGGTCTCACCTGTCCAGGCTTAACAGGTCTCACCTGTCCAGGCTTAACAGGTCTCACCTGTCCAGGCTAGACAGGTATCGCAGGCTAGGCTAGACAGGTATCACGGGCTAGCCTAGACAGGTATCACGGGCTAGCCTAGAATGGTGCCGCCTTCCTAGCCTAGGAAGGAGTCACCATTCTGCCCGGCATAGGATCACCTTCCTAGTCCGGAATGGTATCACGGGCTAGTCCGGAATGGAGTCACCTTCCTAGCGCTGAATGGTCTCACCTTCCTAGCCTAGAATGGAGTCACCATTCAGCGCCCTGAATGGTCTCTCACATAAAAAAAGAGCTGCCTGCGGACAGCTCTCTTTTATAGAAACAAGACCTTGGTTTTAGAATTTGAACCCTACAGCAAGTTTGATCTGCGGACCCATGCCCCAAGTGGTTTTTAATTTAGCTGATGGCTCTAATTTCTCTGCGGCAGCCTTTTGATCATTCACCTGCTTGGACGGAAGGCGTATGTGGAACAAACCTTCCGCTCTTATAAATATGGATTTTGTTATGTTGATATCGGCTCCTACACCGCCAAGAAAACCAAACTGGTTCCAATATCCCGGATTAGGGTCTTTTTCATCACCATCTTTGGCAGAAAGAACTATGTTGTAATCTATTCCCAACAATGGGAAGAAAGTAACATTGCCCATATAAATGGGGAATTTGCCCAAGAGGCTAAAGCCTAACTGTGTCATCGTGACTTTATCAGCATTTGGATCATTTTCTTGTGTTTTTCCATTTTCATCAATTATTACAGGTGTGATTGAGCCGTGGGCAAAGTAGACATTAAGTTCCGCATAAGTAACATCGAAAAAGATAAAACCGCCAAAACTCGTGTTACGGATACCACCATACCCTTTACCAGTTGCGGGCTTTATACCGTTGTTGAAGCTCATATCCACAAGACCGCCGCCGCCGACGCTGAAACCTAGTTGGGCAAAAGCCCCCACTGCTGTAAACGCTGTCATAAGCAGCGCCAATACTATTTTCTTTTGCATTTTACCCTCCTGATTTTGGAATTGCAAATAAATATAAGACTTGTTCGACAATTCTGCCGGTTTTATACTCTATTATTATCGGGATATTATTGCCAATTATGAAGTAAAATGTCAATAAATAGCGGCGCTTTTTCTATATTTCTTCGGCGGCGGCGTCAAAATCCTTGTTGTAATCATCAATTTTCCGGTTTTTCAATATACGGCAGCTTAAAACAGTGCCGGGAGGCGGAGTTTTACCTCCTTTATATTGAACAAGCAGTTTAAGGTAATTCTCCGAAACCCCTTTGCAGGCGGTCTTTGTACGCGCTCCGTTTTCTATTAATACTTTTACCTCGCGTCCAAGCCAGCGGTTTATATAATCCGCTCTCCCCTGCCATGCCAAATCCGTAAAAAGCCGCACCCGTCTTGATATTTCTCTTTCAGGGACAGTTCCGGGAAATGAAAAGGCTTTTGTGCCGGGTCTTTTTGAATACGGAAATACGTGTATCCACGCAAAACCAATTTCCCTGCATAATTCAAGAGTTTCCCTGAATTCAGCTTCGGTCTCACCCGGAAACCCCGCAATTATATCGCAGGCAAGGAACGGATCGTCCTTTGCGCGGCGCAGAAGGGCGGCGGCGTTCCTTATGGTATCCGCATTGTAACTGCGCCCCATTTTATCAAGGATTTCTTTACTGCCGGACTGCACCGATAAATGAAAATGAGGGCGAAGCCTTTTATCCGATAGTATCCGGGAAAACCGTTCATTAACGCTGTCAGGCGAAAGAGACGATAACCGCAGGGAAATATTTGCCGTTCCGCCCAGTAAATATTCAAGTAACGCTCCAAGTCCGCCGGCGGCGTCTGAAAGTTTCGCATCACGGTACTGGCAGATATTTACGCCTGTAAGCACCGCTTCCGCGTGGTTTTCTTCCAGGATTCGCAGGCGTTCCAGAACAATGCCGGAAGCAAGGCTGACGCTTGGTCCCCGTGCGAGGCGGATTCTGCAATAGGCGCAATGCTTATCGCAGCCGTCCTGAATCTTCAGGAAACTCCTTGTGTGTCCGGAAAACTTTTCAGGTGAGAATTGAAAAGCCCCCGCGTTTTCAGCGCTGTCTTCCCGGTATGTTTTTAACGCGCTTAAAAGCTCAGCCCTTCCTTTTTTATTATCTGTTTTAAAAAGACGGGGCAGGCTTAAAATATTTTCCTTTTCCATGCCCTTAAAAACAAAGAGGCGTCCGCTTAGGCTGCTGTCAAGAGCGTTAATTCCTGTCTCTTCAAGCTGCGCATAGCAGCCTGTTACGATAATTACGGAATCGGGATAATCCCTTAATTGTTTACGGATAACGCGCCTTGCTTTTTGATCCGCTTTTGACGTTACGGTGCAGGTGTTTATCACAATAACCGAAGGAGAGATTTTGTTTAAAGGGTTATGCAAAACAAAGCCTGCCCGCAGAAAAACGTCCGTAAACGCCTCACTTTCAAGCTGATTGAGTTTACAACCCAGTGTATGAATTAATACTGATAACATTCCCTGAGGCTATTGCCCGCCCATAGCCCGTCTGACCCGGTCAATGCCGCGCTGCGCATCAGTCAGTTGAGAGTTAAGAGCAAGCGCCTTTTCATAGGCTGTGATAGCGCTGTTTAATTCTCCCGCGTTTTCGCGCGCATAGGCTAGCCTTACCCACCATGCCGCATTTCCCGGAAGCCAGTGAACGGCGGTAGTAAGCGCAATATCGGCATGGCGGAATCTTCCCTGCCGGATAAAAATCTCGCCTATGTAATAATAAACCATTTCAATCCGCTGTCCTTCAGGGGTCAAAGAAATATATTCCTGAAAATACTGAAGCGCCTCGTTATTCAAACCCTGAAAATAATTAACTTCTCCGAGTATTTCTGTAATCCTGACATCAAAACGGGATATCGCCCTTCCCGCGCGGGCATAACGCATAGCTTCTTCATATCTGTTCAAGCGAATAAGACTCCAGCACATAACTACATGAGATTCCAGATTATTCGAATTCATGTTAAGCTCATCACGGCAGATTTGAATGGCGCGATCATAATTACCGGCACGGTACTCTGCCAGCGCATCAGGCGTCTGATTTTGCGCATAAACTACAGTTGAAAGGAAAAAGAGAATATACGCCAAACGCTTAAAGTAAACTTTCATAAAAGGTTTTTGCCTATCATAGTACACCGTCCGTTAAACACACATCCGGTTTCCATATAAATTTCAGGCGATGTTACATTTCCTGCCAGTTTTCCTGTTACGGTAACTTCAACTTTTTCAACAGCGGTAACGTCTCCTTTAACCTGCCCCCGTATAAGAACCCGCAGGGCGTGGATATTCGCGTTTATTACCGCATTTTCATCTATAACCAATAATCCCGATGCGTTTATTTCACCTGAAACTCTGCCTCTGATAAGAAACGGCTTTTCAAAGTTCAACGTGCCTGTAAAATCAATATCAGGAGACAGAATGGTATCAAAATCCGAATCTTCCATAAAATCATTGTATATATCTGTCATGGCGGTATTAATTATAACAAATAATATAAATATTCGGCAATATACCGCATTGAATTAAGTTATGAAAAAACCTGTTTTGTCCTAAATATACGGGGAAGAAATCAAAAACCCCGTCTTGCGGAAATTCATTATACGGTTTATCCTTAATATTATCTTAAATTAAGGAGAAAATTATGGATTTCGTAAAAGATATTAAAGACAAAGCAATAGCGGCTCCTAAAAGACTTGTGCTGCCGGAAGCCCTGGATAAACGTATCCTTAAAGCGGCAAGAATTATAATGGACGAAAGAATCGCCTTAAGCGTTACTCTTCTGGGAAAAGCAACTGATGTTCAGAAAGCCGCGGAAGTTGAGGGGGTTAATCTTGACGGAATAAATATTGTTTCTCCGGAATCGGATTCTCGTCTGGAAAAGTACGCCGGGATTTTCTATGAATTACGCAAAAACAAGGGTATGACTCCCGAGCAGGCAAAAATAGATATTCTGGACCCTCTTCGCTGGGGCGCGATGATGGTGCATTTGGGAGAAGCGGATACTATGGTAGGCGGAGCGGACAGAACGACAGGAGACGTACTGAGAGCGGGGCTTTCAATCATCGGAACAGTGCCCGGCCTTAAAACCGCTTCTTCGTGCTTTGTTATGACCGGAATGGATTCTCAATACGGGAACGGCTCATTGATCTTTTCTGACTGCGCGGTAGTACCTAATCCGACAGCGGTGCAGCTTGCGGACATTGCGGAAAGCGCAGCCAATTCATGCCGCGAATTCTTGCACAATGAGCCTGTTGTCGCCCTTCTTTCCTTCTCCACAAAAGGTTCTGCAAACCATGATGATGTTACAAAAGTACAGACTGCCGTAAATATCTTAAAAGAAAGAAACCCGAATTTTATTTTTGACGGTGAATTGCAGGCCGATGCAGCCCTTGTTCCTTCAGTAACCGACAAGAAAGCTCCGGGCAGCCCTGTAAAGGGAAAGGTAAATACGATTGTATTCCCTGATTTAAATGCGGGTAATATAGGCTACAAACTTGTACAGCGTTTGGGAAAAGTTCAGGCCTACGGTCCGTTCCTGCAGGGTTTTGCAAAACCAATCAGCGATCTTTCAAGAGGCGCATCCGTTGACGACATTGTAACAACCTGCGCCGTTACTTTATCGCGGGTAAAACAATGATAAAGAAACTATTGCTTAATTTATAAAGTCAGGCTTATAATTAGCCTATATTTTGTATTTCGTTATCCTTAAGGGGGGAAAAATGGCGACAATAAAGAAAACTGCAAAATCTGTTAAACCAAAAAAAGCGGCGGTTAAAAAACCTGCGGCAAAGAAACCTGTAGTAAAGAAACCCGCTGCAAAGAAAGCGGCAGTAAAGAAACCTGCGGCAAAGAAGCCTGCCGCAAAGAAAGCGGCGGTTAAAAAACCTGCGGCAAAGAAACCTGTTGTAAAGAAAGTTGCTGCAAAGAAACCTGCGGCAAAGAAGCCTGTCGTAAAGAAACCCGCTGCAAAGAAACCTGCGGCAAAGAAGCCTGTTGTAAAGAAACCCGCCGTAAAGAAACCTGTTGTAAAAAAACCGGAAGTAAAAGCGGCGCCGGAAGCGCAAAAAACCGCAGCTCCCGCAACTGAACAAGAGGTAAAATTCCGCAATCTGTTTGAAGCTTACAACCAGCAAAAACTTCCTTTTGCTCAAGGGTATATTGTATCTTCGTTTTTTAAAGAGTCCTCCACATACTCAATCATCGAAATTGTATCTTACGCCGCTGTAAAAGAAATATACACTACTGCGGAGGGGCTTACGTTTGTTACAGGCGGGAAAAAATTGTATATTTTGGTAGAACCTGATATATACCATAATAAACCTGTTGAACCGGTAAGCAGGAGCAAGACGGACGGCGAATATATTCCAAAACGTTTTTCCGAGTTGGAAATAATCATCGCAAAGAATCAAACTAAAATAATGGTAGCCAAGGAGCCAATCGAAACTTTCGGTTCATTTACCATTCTTGAACCAAAGGGAATGAATTTTTCAATAGTATTCTATGAGCTTCCCGATGTTTTAATTACGCTTGGCAATTTCCTTCAGACTACTCTTAACAGGCAGCGGAAAGTTCCCGAAGCCGATGCAAAAAAAGCCGCTAAGTTAATCACGGATATAATTACAAAGACAATGAGTTCTGAGGGAGAATACCGGTAATCCATGTAAAACTTGCAGTTTGCAAATGTTACGGTAAAAAAAAGCCTGCTTAAAAGCAGGCTTTTTTTTATTTTTAAGGTGTCTGTCTTAATGTATCCACATTATGACAGACTCTATTTAGCCGGATTATCAGCTTTAGCAATTTCCGCTTGAGCAATTGCAAGCAGGGCAATCGGCACTGAATACGGAGAACAGGACACATAATTTAAGCCGGCATCCATGCAGAAACGTACATTGGCAGGATTTGCGCCGTGTTCGCCGCAGAGTCCGCAGACCAGATCGGGACGGGTAAGCCGTCCGCGATCAGCCGCCAGAGAAATAAGCTCCTTTACCCTTGGATCCAGCGTACTGAACGGATTGCCGTCAATAAGATCGAAAAGAGTATAATCGGGCATAAAGGCCGTGAAATCATCCCTCGAAATACCAAGCGTTGTCTGGGTAAGATCGTTGGTTCCGAAACTGAAAAAACGTCCGTATCTGGCAATTTCACCGGCGCTTAAAGCTGCGGCAGGCAGCTCTATCATAGTGCCGATTTTGTATTCTACTTCTTTTGCCTTCAGTTCCTTTCTTAGCTCTTCTTCTATGTCAACAATACCCTGATAGCTGGAACCTTCGATTTTCTTACCGTACGCAATGAGTTTTAATTCGGCGTCATTCATTATGATAGGAACCATAATTTCAGGATGAACTTCGATTTTCTCGTTACGGAGTTTGTAAGCGGCTTCAAAAATAGCCTTTACCTGCATTGCATAAATTTCAGGATATGAAACCGCTATGCGGCAGCCGCGGTGTCCGAGCATCGGGTTAAATTCATGCAAGGCTTCAATGCTGGCTGTTATTTCCGCTTTGGACGGTTTGACGTTCTTCGTCTTGCCCATATACTCGATAAATGCGTTTAATTCATCATTGTTGTGAGGCATAAATTCATGAAGAGGCGAATCAAGAAGCCGGATGGTTACTTCCTTGCCTGCCATTACTTTCATAATGCCGTAAAAGTCTTCCCTTTGCATAACCTGGAGTTTATCCAAAACCTTCTTGCGTTCTTTGGAATCATCAGACAACAGCATACTGCGGAAAACGTTAATCCTGTCCGCTTTAAAGAACATATGTTCCGTGCGGCATAAACCAACGCCGTCTGCGCCGAAACTAAGAGCGAGAGAAGCATCGCGCGGAGTGTCGGCATTACAGCGGACATGGAAGCTTTTAAGGAATCCCTTTGAAAGATTAATAAAATCCAGTAATCCTGATTCTTTCGGATCCGGTTCAATTAACTCGGCAATTCCCTTGTACAATGTAGATTCACCGTAGAAAGGAACGCTGATTGTAATATAGTCCCCTTCCGAAAAACTGAATTCTCCAAGTGTCGCCTTGTTGCCCTTGATTTTAAGCTCAGGAGAAACAAGCGAAACTTTTCCGTATTGCCGCGCCACTACAGAAGCGTGAGCGGAATAACCGCCTTCAGCAGTCAATACGCCGGTACTGACTTCTATTGCTTTTACGTCTTCGGCAAAAGAAGATGTCGCTACCAAAATAGTGCGGTTGTCTTCTCCTCTTTGCGCCAACGTTTTTTTTGCTTCAAGAAGTGAGTCGGTACTGAAATAAACGCGCCCTATGGCTGCTCCGGGAGCGCCGGCTATACCGCCTTTCCATGAATTCAATCCCTTTACGCTGGACAAATTTATTACAGGATGAAGGATTTCATTAAGCCTTATAGGATCAATCGCCTTAATCACATCTTTGGCGCTTATTATCTTTCGTTTTTCAAGATCAAGCAGCAGTTTTATATCAGCCTGAGTAGATTTTTGATCTACAAGCCTCTGTTCAATCAGCCAAAGTTTTCCGTTTTCTTCAGTAAAGCGTATCTGGCGTATCTCCTTGAATTTGTCTTCAAGAGTCCACGCTATCTTTTCAAGACGACTCAGGTGGGCAGGATCAATTTTATTTATCTCATGCCCTTCAGCGCCCACTTCGTTGAATTTTCCCCTGAAAAAATTCCCCTGCAGTTTCTTTTCGCCGGTAATAACATTACGGCTGAAAAAATAACCTGAACATGAATCTTTTCCGTAGTTGCCGTATACCATAGGCTGAATCAATATTGCGGTGTCGGTGTCGTTTTGTTCATCCATTTTCAACATTCTGGAAATTTCAGTAAGGGTTATCATCAACTGGTTTTCGGAATCATCAAAGAAACCTTTCGGAAAATATTTTGCATATTCGTCCATATATTCAACAGCTGATTTTTTCTTAGGAAGCGGCGTATTGTCCTCTTCACTTTGAAGTTCATTTGAAGGACCCTTTATGCCCAACATACGCCTGACAAGTTTTAATTTAGCGGTAATTTCATCCTTCTCTTTCGGCTTTTTTTCCAGTTCCTTGATCCGTTCCTGAATCATCAACATTCCGCCGATAAGAAACAAAACTTCACTTGCGGCAAAATCAGGTCCCACCCATCTTGAAAAACCGCTAATAACCGGCTTAACAAGACCAAAGTTATGCAGCGTAGGGTATGTAGTAATTGCCAGGTTTGATGAAATTACAATCTTTAAAAGCATGGGATTATCAACATCGCCGTATTTTTTGCCTACAAGTTTCTCGCATTTTCCCAAAAGCTCCGCGATATCTTTCTTGATTGCCTTTGGCTCTATTTCCGAGGCAATATCAGCATCCAGAATAAATCCGGGCAGAATTGGAAATTCCAACTCCGCAAATTCATTTGCCTGACGGCCCCGGATACCCAGTAATTCAGAGTTTATTTTTGAGGAAATAACATTATTCTGACTAAAAAAATGTATTCTTGTGTCCATAATTCTTCCTTGTTAAAACAATTTAAGCACGGTATTCACAGGTCCGTGCAGAAACGCTTCAAATTGTTTACTGGCTCCCTGCGCCAGATAACGCTGTAATTTTGCCACATCCTGAATTTCATTACCGGCAACGGCAAATTCAATTGCGCTGCCATGTTTAACCTTGCCCCACTTAAATAACGAGTTTATATCAAGTATCCTCTCGCCTTCATAATAAATAAAGACCTCTAAATCAGGATGCTTTGCTTTATAACTTGCAACAATCCTCTTCCATGCTTCAACATTGCCGTTGTGGAACAATTCATTCTGAACAACTACCGCATATCTCGGGGTCATTTTTGCAGGCCCGCCCGTTGATTTTACCTGTACTGCCGCCGCTTTTTTGGCAGGAGCGGCCTTTTTGGTATCAGACTTTGTTTTTGCGGTTTTAGTTTTTTCAGCCTTTGCTTCAGAAGCCGATTTGGGTTTTGAAACTTTTTTAACTGTAAATTTTCCCTTTGTCAGCGCTGCAGGCGCTGATACTTTAGCGCCTTCAAAAAGGTTTAACGCAATACTTGCCGCCTTCTGGCAATTTTCATCAGTTTCCTTTCCTTGAAAGCCTGCGTATACAACCAACAATTCACGTTTGCGAAGTTGTCCAAAAGCCGCCAATTCTTCGGCTACTTTGGGGTTTGCTATTAAAAGACCCATTTCCGGGTGATAATAAGCGGCAACCAGATCAACGCCGTTCCATTTCCCGAATTCTTTTGCCAAAACAGAAATGTCATCAACAGTTGAAGTAAGGTTTTTTGAAGCTGCCTTATATCCAAGTTTGTCAACCAGCAGCATCCTTA
>Ga0268262_10007247_pt1 | contig 10413 bp, 16 predicted proteins | sample TergutNc150P3_FD_190354 | JGI IMG/M metagenome (GOLD analysis project Ga0268262, IMG submission 190354) | Nasutitermes corniger P3 segment gut microbial community from laboratory colony in Florida, USA - Nc150 P3 (SPAdes) (version 2) | ecosystem: Host-associated > Arthropoda: Insects >...
TTTTCATAGTACATCCGAAAGTAACTGCGGGTTAGCGCTGTTAATGTCATTGCTATTCTCTTTAGTACAAATACACAATTCACCGTTTTTTTCATCATTCTGTACAAACCTCCTTTAAGGATATTTTGGGTTATATATTGATTGGGAATAAGTAATTACTTGCTTATAACCAAAACAAAGCTCTTTTTGTTGAAATTCTCGAAAATCATTTTGCAATGTAACCATATTCTACCCCTCCACCCACTCATACCTCTCTTTAAAATCATTCCCCCAACTCATGGGAATTATTTTATCATGCTGCAATCTTCCCACAACAATACCGGGCGCAATGCCAATATGTGTAGCAAACTTTTTTATTTGCGATAATGTCGGTTTATAAACAGATGCAAGAAAGCTTGATAACTCTTTCGGCGGTATTAACATATCCCGCGCAAATGTATTTGCTTCATTTTCTTTTTCATCTTCTTGTCCATGACCTTCAATGTAAAGTTCTCCGTGTGAATGTTTAATAATATGGCAGGCTTCGTGAAAGAAAGTGAACCAGAGTTGGTCATTACTTTTACCGTATACGCTTAGTTGCATGATATATTTGTCGTTAAGCCGACGTGTTGCGCCGTAAATGCCAAGTTTGGGTAAAGCGGGAACAAAGACAACGGCAATTCCGGCTGCGGCGCAAATTGATTCAAGTTTTAGAACAAAAATTTTGGGGGCATCTATTGTTGTAAGGGAACGGATTTCAACAAGACTATTCCGAAACTTTTGCTTATCAAATGATTCACAACTCTGCTGCTGTGCGTCTATTTCTCCTTTGCGTAGCCATGCAGAAATTACAGCGGCGTTTTTTAGGGAACTTTCTTTTTTGCGAAAGGCAGTTTGCAATTCATGACCCCATATTGCTTCCCATCTCTGCGGAGACGCAATGGCAAAAAAGCGCAGTAATGCATCAAGCTGTAAAACTTTTTCTTTATGTTTTTCTATCCAACCGTATTTTGCCATTGTATTTACAGGAAACATATCAAGCCATTGCAAATCTTTTTCTAACTGCATTTTATCGGCAAGACGTACCTTGTCTTCTTGATACTGCCGCTCTAGATTACTCCAAAAATGCGCGGGACGACCAAGAGTGCGTTCAAATTTTAATGCGGTTTCCGCGGTAATGGCAGACTTTGCTTTTACTATTTCGTTTATTGTCTTTTTTGATAAACCCGTCCTATCCGCAAGTGCGGCTTGTGTGATCCCCGCATATCCAAGGTAATCCTCAAGAACATCACCCGGAGTAACCAGATAATCAGGAACATATTTACTTGCTGTCTGCATGTTATTCATGGGTATCCTCTATACCTGTAATCATAATTGCCGTAATCTTTTTCCAATCAAGCCCGCCATCACTTTTTGATGGGATAGGCTTATGATTTGGAACAAATATGAGCCGATATGGATGATCCAAATCAACCGATAACTGCCCTTTACGATCCCCTGTCAATTCATGACATCGTCCGGGGCCATCGTATGGAGGACCTAAATCACACAGACTGACTGCCGCCCTAAGTTCAGCCAGCCTGATACTAATCATTTTTGCCCTGCGGCTTCCATGTACCTTTTTGAGTTTTTTCCCTTCGTTAAACTCTTTTTCAAGCTTTGTACTTTTAAAGTATATATCCAAAACCGCCCCACTGTCAATATATATTAACCCAAAAGGTTAATAAATGCAAGTAACTGGAAGCCATCAAATATTGACGGTTTAGGTATCGATTTTATTTCCTCTCTTTTATATCTTTACTATGATAGCGCAGAAAAATCTTAGGTATTTTAACCCGCCCCCCTCTAAATCATATCGCTAGGATACTCCAAATTCTCCTTCGATGCCTTCTTTAACAACCCGATGTACTTGCGCCATTCCCATTTTGCCATGTCGATATTCTGATCGCGCCAGTTGCCGCATTCGGCGGGAGAAGCGCCGGGAATGGGGCCTTCGAATTTTTCTATCCATTCAGCCATTTCTGTTAACAGGGGAAGAATATCGGTGGATTTTAAATCGCCTTCTAAAATCAAATAAAAACCGGTGCGGCAGCCCATCGGACCAAAGTACACTGTTTTTGAATTCCATACCTTGTGTGAACGCAGAAATGTCGCGCATAAATGTTCAATTGTATGCAGCGCCGGCTGATCCATTACCGGCTCCTTGTTTGGCTCTTTAAAACGAAGATCAAAAGTGGTAAGTACCACGTCTTTGAATTGATCTTTCCGTGAAACATAAGCTCCGGGTTTTAACCGGAGATGATCAACCTGAAAACTCGCTATTTTTTCCATACCGCTCTCCTTTTGCTAACTATAACAGGGAATATGCCAACAATCAACTAACTAAAGAGACAAATTAAAATGCCGTTTTAAGGTTTCCCTACTTCTCCGTAATTTAATAATGTTCAACAGCTATCCTGCATAGCCGGATTGCACTAGACAAATCTCCGTAAAATCACTACACTTTACTTACATTGGCAGTATGTCTGGACTGCCGTCTAATTCAAACTGTCAGACTATGGAGGACTTTTTATGAGCGCCACAATACGGCTCAAAAGATTTGGAACAAAGAAGCGGCCTTATTACCGCATTGTTGTTATGGACAAACAAGCGCCACGGGACGGAAAAACCATTGAGGAGCTTGGCTATTATCACCCTATCGAAGCGGAAGACAAGCAGATTGTTTTTGACGCGGAAAAAGCCAAAGCATGGCTGGCAAAAGGCGCAATCGTTTCCGATACGGTACGTAGTCTCTTCAACAAAAAGAACGTTTCTGTAAAATAATTAAGAAACATATGTTGTATGCCCGTAATGGGCAAAGGTAATACAATGGAAAAAGATTTAATTGAATATCTTGCAAAATCCCTTGTGGATGATCCTTCACAGGTGCAGGTAAATATTGTAGAGGGCGAAAAATCCACTATTTTGGAACTGCGGGTTGCGGAAAAAGATATTGGTAAAGTAATTGGCAAACATGGACGTATTGCAAAAGCAATAAGGACTGTGCTGCAGGCAGCCACCGCCAGAACCGGTAAACATACAGTACTGGAAATATTGGACTGAATCTGTAAATGACCGAAAAGTTCATTATTGGACTGGTTGGTGCCCCCTTTGGCGTTAATGGTTTTGTAAAAATTAATCCCTGTTCCGGAGAAAGCGGGCATCTTTTAAAATTAAAATCGGTGGTAGTAAGAAAGGATGGCAAAGAGCAAACGCTTCAAATTGAAGAAATTGCCGCCGCTTCACCAGCCGTACTGATGCGTTTTGCCGGGATTGACAGCCCCGAAAAAGCAAAGACCTTGAATGGGGCGCAATTAATCGCCGGACGCGAACAAGCAGCCCCTTTGGGTAAAGATGAGTTTTACGTTGAAGATTTAAAAGGGCTTACGGTTTTTTCATCCGGCGCAGAAGGGGAAAATGACGCAAACGAGAAAATTATCGGTTCCATTACCGATATAATTGAGGGCGGCAACGGGGAACTGGCGGAAATTAAACTTTCCAACGGCGAAAAACGTCTGGTTCCTTTTAGAAAAGAATTTTTTTCTGAAATTTGCCCACAGAAGGGCAAAGTAGTACTTCAAAATCTTTGGATTCTTGAATGAAATATACAGTTTTAACGCTATTTCCTGAAATTCCCGACGCTTTTTTTGCCAATTCAATCATGGCAAAGGCAATAAAACGGGGAATTATTGAGTATCAAGCAATAAATATCCGCGATTTTGCTACAGATAAGCATAAAACCTGCGATGACGCGCCCTACGGCGGCGGTCCGGGGATGCTTATGCTGCCCGAACCGTTAGATTTGGCTATTAAAAGCGTACTTCCCCCAGAAAATGCCGCCGAAAAACCGCGTGTTATCTACCTTTCCCCTTCAGGCCGCCCTTTTAATCAGGAATTTGCCCGCGAATTGACCGCCGAAAAGGAATTAATCCTGATTTGCGGACGTTATGAGGGTATTGATCAAAGGATTATTGACCGCTACGTGGACGATGAAATCTCGGTGGGCGATTATGTTCTCTCTTCCGGCGAAGTGGCGGCGTTAGCGATAATTGACGCTACCTACCGTCTTGTGGACAGCGTAATTTGCGCGCAATCTCTTGATGAGGAAAGCTTTTCCGGCGGACTTTTGGAGTATCCCCAGTTTACACGCCCGGAAGTTTTTGATACAATGAAAGTCCCTGAAGTATTGCTGTCCGGGCATCATGAGCAGATTCGTCTTTGGCGGCTTGAAAAGCGGGTTGAAAAAACCCTGCGTCAAAGACCGGACTTGATACAGCAAGGTAGAGAACCGGCTCCGGACGGAAGCAGGGTTTTTAGCGATGAAATTATTAAAATAATAGACCGATTGACTGGTCAACCTGACGGTTGAATGGTCAGGTATATTGCTAAGGAGAAGAAGATGAACGAGATTAAGGCCATTGAAGCCGCCCAAATGAAAAAAGAACCCGACCAATTTAAAGTTGGAGATACAGTTAAGGTTCACTTTAAAATTATTGAAGGTAAAACTGAGCGCGTTCAGGTTTACGAAGGTCTTGTTATCGCTATGAAAAATTCCAAAGTTGGGAAAACCTTTACTGTGCGGAAAATTTCCTACGGCGTAGGCGTAGAGAGGGTATTCCCGCTTCATTCACCGCGTATCGTAAAGGTTGAGGTAGTGCGCCCCGGAAAAGTCAGACGGGCAAAACTCTACTATATCCGTGAGAAAATCGGCAAGGGCGCGAAAATTAAAGAACTTATTATCAAGAAAGGTTCCAAGGGCGCGCATGTGCCTGTTACCGGCGCCACAGCCGTCGGTAGTACCGCAGACGCCGAATAACTATTCTTGTAAATTTTCTTTACACCTCCTTATTTTAAGCCGAAATTTATAAGGGGAACTGTAATTTATTAATATTACTTCCCCAAGGAAACAAGAATGAATGTTTTAAATACAAGCGACCTTAGACCTGGACAGGTTTTTTCAGCGCCGGTGTATTCAGAAGGTGAATATATGCTTGTATCCGCCAATGTTCCCCTTCGCCAAAGAGATATTGACGTATTAAATACATGGGGTATTGAATATGTCAGAACAGACGGAGAAATGCTAGAAACTAAACATAAGTTGAATTTAAAAGATGAATCAACTGATGTAATAATAAAAGTATTAGAAGAACAAATAAAAGAAGCAATAGACGAACAGGAAGAAATAATTCCTGAAGAATTTATTCCTGAAGAATTTATTCCTGAAGAGATTATTCCGGAAGAAATTCCTTCAAAAAATATTCCTGAAGAAGAAATGCCTTTAAAAAAAGCAAATATCAAGTTTTCCATAAGCGATGTTCGTCATAATTCCAGTCCGTACAGAAAATATAAAACTATTATTGATAAATTAAACGCTTTATTTACCGGTTTAAAATCCGGGACAGATACGGAAATGCGTACGGTCGATAATATCTGTATTCGGTTGCTTCAGGATTTACGTGAGAATCCTGACAGCTTTGTGGGCTTTATTCTTGGCGGAGAAGTTTCAGGAAATGAATTGGCAAAAAGCTCCGTTAATACCGCGATTCTTTCCGCGTTGACCGCTCAGGAACTAAAATTGCCCAATCATAAAGTACATAATGTTGTCGCGGGGGCGTTAATCCATGATATTGGCATGCTCAGGTTATCCAAAGGCATTACGGAGAAAAAAGGCGGTCTTTCCGAGGCAGAGCTTGAACAGATAAAAAGCCATCCTTTACACACGTCAAAAATAGTTACAAAAGAATTATTCGGTCCTCACGAAGTAAATTTAATCGCCCTTCAGCATCATGAGCGGTGGGATGGTCAGGGTTATCCTGATAAACTTGTAGGGCAGGCTATTGATATTGGCGCCCGTATTGTATCTGTAGCCGACGCGTTTGAAGCAATGGTTAGTAAAAAATCCTACAGGAATTCCATGATTGGTTATCAGGCGGTAAGGAACCTGCTTTCTGATAATGCGCGTCGTTTTGATCCTGCCGTAATTATCGCATTTACCAAAATAATGGGGATTTATCCCATTGGCTCAATTGTCCGCCTTAATGACACTTCTTTGGCGAGAGTTGTTAGCATACACGTTGACGCTCCGATGCGGCCAAAAGTCCAAATGCTGACAGACAGAAAGGGAAATGCTCTTAGTACCGGAAGTATGGCAATTATTGATCTTTTGGAAGAAAGAACGTTGTTTATTAAGCAGGCGATAGATCCGGCTGATTATGCCTAATAGCGCCGGATTAGGTAAAGTGGGGGAAGAGAAGGCTGCCGCCGCTCTTGAAGCTGCTGGAATGAAAATAATCAATAAAAATTACCGCTCAAAAACAGGTGAAATTGATATTATTGCCCTTGATTGTGAAACAATCGTTTTTGTGGAGGTAAAGGCCTGGTCTGCGCTTGGCATGGAAAATCTGCAATACAGCATTGATATCAAAAAACAGAATAAAATTATAAAAACTGCTAAGTATTTTCTGTCTGAAAATCGAAAATATAGTAATATGACAATTCGTTTTGACGTTATATTTGTCAAAAATAATGCTATAACCCATCTTGCGTCAGCCTTCACGGAGAGTGTATGATGTTAGAACAGGCTTTGAATTCCAAAATGCCTGACATCAGGCTGGAAATATTACGGCGGCGCATAAATGATGAAAACTACCTGCATGCCGCTATCCAAAGACTGGCTCTTGTATTGAGCAATGAAATTATGGAAATTACCCATGAAGGCGGACGTTATGAGCGGCAGCGGAAAAGGCGGAAATAACCGAAAAAATCGTCAACGTTTCTCCGGACGGAGAGATGATTCTCAAAAACATTTAAAGAAACATACCTCGGCAAATGATCAGGAAAATTTATTTTTTGACGGAAAACCGGAAAAGAACAAAATAAGCATGCACGAACGGCCTCAATGGACAACGCCTGAACTGCCCGCTAACCCCATCACTACTCCGGACTGCCCATGGTGCGGAAAGCAAATAAAAGATATTACTACAGCTATTTCAGATAAAGAGACAGGCCGCCCGGTACATTTTGACTGTGTGCTTGCGCGGATCGCTGAATCGGAAAAACTGGAACATAATGACAGCGTTTGTTACATTGGCGGAGGGCGTTTTGGAATAATTCATTATACTAATCCTCTTGATACAAGGGAATTTGTAATTAAGAAAATATTTGAATGGGAAGCCAAAGACACTGAAAGCGAATGGCGCCGACCGATAAGCGAATATTTTTCTATCACATAAAGGGAGAGATTATGATTGGCGTTATCGGAGCGATGGAAGAAGAAGTAACTTTTCTGTGCGAAGTCATGGGAAAGTTTACAAAAGAAAAAATCGGAATATTTGAATTCTTTACGGGGAAAATTGAGGGGAAGGATGTTACGATACTGAGATGTGGTATCGGCAAAGTAAACGCCGCGGTTGGCTGTGCCCTGCTCATTCAAAAATTTGCCCCGGACTGCATAATAAATACCGGTTCCGCCGGCGGCATTCATTCAGATTTGAAAGTAGGCGACGCTGTTATATCAACAGGGCTTCTTTACCACGATGTGGATGTTACGGCGTTTAATTACAAGCCAGGCCAACTTCCCGGTCAGCCTCAAGTTTTTCCGGCGGATGAAAAGCTTGTAAAAATAGCGGAAAACGCCGTTGATGAATTAAAAGCGGAAAATGTTCTTCCCGCCTCTTTCACCCACCGAAGAGGCATGATTGGCTCCGGCGACATTTTTATGCATGAACCTGAGCGTATAGCCGCAGTGCGCCGTATATTCCCAGACGTTGATGCGGTGGAAATGGAAGGAGCCGCGATTGCCCATTGCTGTCATCTTTTTTCCGTCCCCTTCCTGGTAATCCGCGCGTTATCTGACATTGCAGGTACGGAATCGCCGCTAAAATTTGATGAATTTTTACCCATTGCAGCTAAACATTCCGCGCATATAGTGATGAGAATTATCAAAAATAAATAATCTCGCTCTAAACGGAGGATGTTATGAAAAGTAAAAAAATAACGGCGTTGTTTTTAACCGCCGTGGTTTTGTGCGCTGTATTGGTTACCGGCTGTTTACGCGCTGAGGCGCAAGAGAAACCGAAAACACAGGAACCGGCGCGTCCCGTTACGCAGGCTGAACAGCCGAAAACAGGCACCTCTGTTGTTTACATGACAGACAAAATAACTCCCGAAGGCTTACTTGCCGTTTATGATGCCCTTGGACTCAAGGCAAGCGGAAATATCGCGGTGAAAATAAGCACAGGAGAGCCGGGCAATCCCCACTTTCTCTCCCCATTGCTAATTAAGAATCTTGTGCAGAAAGTGAATGGCACTATTGTTGAGTGCAACACCGCTTACGGCGCAAAACGCTCGAATACCGCCGCTCATTATCAGGTGGCAAAGGATCACGGTTTTACGGCAATCGCGCCTGTTGTAATTTTGGACGAAAAGTCTGAGATTAGTATTCCCGTAACAGGCGGCAAACATTTAAAAGAAGACATTGTAGGCGCACGTTTTAAGGAGTTTACTTTTCACATAGTACTGTCTCATTTTAAAGGACATGGGATGGGCGGCTTCGGCGGAGCGTTGAAAAATATGTCCATAGGTTACGCGTCATCAGCCGGTAAGTCATGGATTCATTCGGCGGGAAAAGCCAAAACCGGTTTTGGCGGCGCACAAAACGACTTCTTAGAATCAATGGCAGAAGCCGCCAAAGCAGTCGCTGACGCTAACAAGGGAAAAATTCTCTACATCAACGTAATGAATCACTTATCAGTTGACTGCGACTGCAACGGCAGACCCGCCGCCCCAACAATGGCAGACATCGGCATACTCGCCTCCCTTGATCCCGTCGCCCTTGATCAGGCTTGCGTTGATCTTGTGTACAAGGCAAAAGACGGCAAAGACCTTATTGCGCGCATAGAATCAAGGAACGGTCTTTTAACAATTAAACACGCGGAAGAAATCGGATTGGGAAGCAAGACGTACAGGTTAGTCCGTATTGATGGTTGAAGTTTTAAAGCGCGAATATATTTACATTTGGTATTATTTCTCGATTCAATTTGAGCAGATTTTCGGATACTGGGCGATTGGAATGGCGCTTGGCTCTTTCATTTCCGTATTTGGCAAAGAAAAAATCCACGAAATGTTTTCGCGTTTACGCGAAAAAAAACTGGGCTTCCTCGGCGTTATACCCGCGTCGCTTTTAGGAATCGCCTCTCCCCTGTGCATGTACGGTACAATCCCGATAGCCGCCTCCTTCGCCGAAAAGGGAATGGAAGAAGACTGGCTAGCCGCCTTCATGATGGGTTCCATTTTGCTAAATCCGCAACTTCTTTTTTACAGTGCCGCTCTTGGGGTGGACGCGCTTGTTATACGCTTTGTTATCTGCTTTTTATGCGGCATTGCCGCCGGGGCGGTGATAAGACTCTTCTTTAAAAACAAACAATTTTTTAATTTTTCCGGTCTTACCGCCCCCGCAAACAAGGACACCGACCCAAATCCTATATTACGCTTTCTAAAAAATTTCGCCCGCAATGTGAAAGCAACCGCCGGATATTTTTTAATCGGCGTATTACTTTCCGCCCTTTTCCAACGCTATGTCCCCCCCGAAGGCTTTGCAAGGCTTTTCGGCGGTACTACCCCCGCAGGACGCGGCTTCGCCATATTAATGGCCGCTACCATAGGCGTCCCCCTGTACATGTGCGGTGGCGGAACCATCCCACTCCTTCAAACATGGCTGCGCAATGGCATGAGCATGGGCAGCGCGGCGGCATTTATGATTACAGGCCCCGCCACTAAAATAACAAACTTAGGCGCGTTAAAAATCGTACTTGGCGTAAAACACTTTTTTTTCTATCTTTTATTTACGGTTGTATTCGCCTTTGTCAGTGGCGTTGCGGTTGATTTGATTTATGCGGCAATTCGCTAGCCTTACTTTTTCGTCCACACAGAACTGGCGCTTACAGGCGCGGTTGTGCTATATGTTCCGGATGTGCCGTTGGTTGCATTTGTTGCGTAAAATTTATCCCGTAAGTCGCCAAAGAATACACCCATAGTACCAAAATCAGCCGCAGGTATCGTTCCTTGAAATGTTACGCTGGTAAGTTTTTCATTTTGACCAAAAGCCCAATCCCCCAATATTGTTACACTGCTTGGGATTGTTACGTTGGTAAGGCTGTAACAACGGTTAAAAGCGGAACCTCTTATTTCGGTAACGCTGTTCGGAATAATTACGCCGGTAAGACCGTAGCAAGATTGAAAAGCTTGAACTTCAATATAGGTTAATGTACTGCCGGAAAGGTCAAGGTTGACGTATTTAGTACTGGTTCTGGCAGGGAGGGTAGGCGGCGGCGGCGGCGGGGTATTGTAACTAGACAGTATATATCCAACGCTTCCGGCAGTGCGGACATCACCGCC
>Ga0268262_10007248_pt1 | contig 10412 bp, 7 predicted proteins | sample TergutNc150P3_FD_190354 | JGI IMG/M metagenome (GOLD analysis project Ga0268262, IMG submission 190354) | Nasutitermes corniger P3 segment gut microbial community from laboratory colony in Florida, USA - Nc150 P3 (SPAdes) (version 2) | ecosystem: Host-associated > Arthropoda: Insects > Digestive...
AATTTGCATACCTAGGCAAATGCCCAAATATGGCACATTGTTTTCTCTTGCATAGCGGCAGGCGGCTATTTTTCCGTCAATGCCTCTATCGCCAAAACCACCAGGGACTATCATTCCATCTATTCCGCTCAGTATTTCTCCGGCGTTTTTATTAGTTATGTTTTTGCTATCTATCCAACTTATTTTCACATTTGCACCCACTTCAAACCCAGCATGGTTTAAACTTTCAATAATGGAAAGATACGCATCGTGGAGTTGTATGTATTTTCCAACAATGGCAATGCAAACTTCTCTGTTTCTTGCTGCAACTTTTTGCATCATAGCTTGCCATTCACTCAAATCTGGTTCGGGAGCGGTGAATTTCAATTCGCGGCAAACAACATTGTCCAAACCGTTTTTATGAAGCATAAGCGGTGCTTCGTACAAAGTGGGTAGTGTTATATTTTCAATTACGCAGTCTGGTTTTACATTGCAAAAAAGAGCTATTTTTTCTTTGATGCCGTTGTTGATAGGTTCGTCTGCTCTCGCTATTATAATGCTTGGCGAAATTCCCATTGCACGGAGTTCTTTTACCGAATGCTGAGTTGGCTTTGATTTGTGTTCGCCAGAGCTTTTTAAATAAGGAACAAGAGTTACGTGGATAAACAAGCAATCATCGCTGCCTTTATCAAGCCATATTTGCCTAATTGCTTCCAAAAATGGCTGGCTTTCAATATCGCCTGTTGTGCCACCAATTTCTGTAATCATCACATCGGCTTTGCTGCTAACCGCTCCTGCATATATAAATTCTTTTATCGTTTCTGTAACGTGCGGAATTACCTGCACTGTACCGCCCAAATAAACACCAGCACGTTCCCTTTCAAGCACATTCCAAAACACCTTGCCAGATGTTAGGTTGCTGAGTTTTGTAAGATTTTCATCTATAAAACGCTCATAATGCCCCAAATCCAAATCTGTTTCCGCACCATCATCTGTTACAAATACTTCGCCGTGCTGAAAGGGACTCATAGTCCCAGGGTCTATGTTCATATAAGGGTCTAATTTTTGAGCCGCAACTTTTAGGCCACGTTGCTTGAGCAACCTGCCCAGAGATGCAGCGGTAATTCCCTTGCCAAGCCCAGAAACAACACCGCCTGTTACGAAAATATATTTGGTCATTGCTGTAAATGTAGAAAATCACAAGCCCTAACTTCTAACATGCGCCTAGTAGCACAAAAAGCTGCTTGACCCAATGGTCAAGGCGGCATATTGCATATAACTCCAAATGTTCGGGCTAGGTAGTAGTGTATTTTTGGATTTAGAACATTTTCAACTATATTCCCAACAATTATTCTATTATGTATTGTAAGAAAGAAAACAAATAATAAAGTAATTGAGCAACAAGAATAGAAGGTTTTTAAAATAATTTTTCTCATTGCTAGCTCTTTTTCTTGCAATTGAAAAGCACAAATTAATGCACCTATTGCCATAATCCAGACAAAATCTAAAGTATAACGCCAACTTATATTATTTATACGAAGTGCGCATATAGCTATATTGAGCAATGATATAAAAATTCCTACAAAAATAAAATTTCTCAGAATATTGACTTTTCTAACATAAAATAAAAACCACATAATTGGAAAACAGAAAATACCAACTATTGCACCGCCAGTATGTGCAAAAGAATTTGTAGCTAATTGAATATTTGTTTCTTTTGATGAAATAAAAGGAAATGCTATATCTAAATTTGGTGGATTAAATAATGCAAATAAAAATTCTTCTATAAGGTAATGAATTTTCCCAATGATGCTAATTTGGTTCATCATAGATAAGTTCATATTTACCAACTGATAGGAAAGACCAAATTCAAAAGGCGAATCAAAGCGAGCATAGTTATACTTTGCGAGAATTGAACCTACAATGATGAATGGAATTGTTATCGCAAATAGATTACCTGCTGTATTTATTAATTCCTTCCTTTTATCCCACAACATAACAGGAATTAATATGCTCCAAAACAAAGCAGTGGGGCGGCAGGCAATGGCGAGAGTTAACATAATAGGTATAAGAGAAGAAGCGTATAAAGCAGCCCCGCCTATTAAAAAGAAAAAATAGGGAAGTTTTTTTAAATAATTCTGAGCAATTTGTTTCCAAAGCAGCATTAGCAGTATTGTTGCTATAGAAGCAAATAAAAATGCCCCCATTGAACTTGGCAAATAATTTCCTGTTATCAATTTGTAAGGGGCAAATAAAACGATAACAGGAACCATTCCAAAATAGCTGTAAAATTTACCATTATAAAACGATAGGTCTGAAAAAATTCTATTTTCCAAAGTATCATTATATGTTCGGCTCTTTACAAATACCCTAAGAGCAATCCTATTATTCATATCATAAGGTCTTTTTGTCGAGAGCAATGCTTTTGGAACTTCAACATCTAAATGCGAATGTTTTTTTAGAAATGCATCTGTCATAAGATGGCTGTAAATTTTAACAAATTTTGGAGCAAGCTCATTATCTTTAAAACCATAAATGGAATAAGAAGCGAGAAAATTAAAAATAAGCATGAAACAAATAAGCATAATAAAACATAAACGCTGCCTAAAATTTGTTTTGTCATATAAATAATCAAAACATACATAAGAAATTTTTTTACGAATTTCTGCATTTTTTAGGCAAAGCAATAAAAGTGAAATTCCAAAAACAATAACTAAACGAATAGGCATAATTACCCTTGGAATTTCTTTATTGAGTTCTATTGATTTAATGGCTATATTATCTTCAAGAAACATAATAGTTAAATTTGAAACTTTTCCACGTGGATTTATATTTATATAATTGCTGAAATCTAAGCCTTTTATTATAGTCACATTTATATGGTGGTTAGAATGTGCTTCATCTGTCCAAGTAACATTTACATGTTGTATATCTTTTTTATGTCGTTCCCATTTCTGTTCATTTTCCTTAAGAAAAATTGGTTCTATATAGATAGAAGCAATCTCTGTATTTAAATTTGGAAATTTCAATCTACTTTGTGGCTCTAGCAATAAAAAAAATCTTTCTCGGTAATTCCATAACTCCCATATCCTCCTCGTAAGTTTGTGATAAAACTCTTTTCCTGTTTGTGATACACAAGGCTAAAATGCTCACTTGTGAATAAGGTAGCATAGTGTGTATAGTTAAACAGCGTTATTTCGAGAAAAATTGAAATAAGCAGAGCCAGAACTAGAGGCTTACGATAGGTATTATTAGAGAATTTATTTTTCATCTTAAAGATAAATATATAAATACTTGTATGAAAAATGAAAAAAAATCCTAAAACAACTCATTCCAAGCCCTAACTTCTCTATTTTCCACAAGCAGCCCAGCTCGCTTTCTAAAAATAGCGGCAGCAGCTATCATCGCACCGTTATCTGTGCATAAATCTGGTGGTGGGCAAATTAAATTTATTCCATTTTTTGTTGTTCGCTCGGTTAATAGTTCTCTAAGCCTATAGTTTGCGCTAACGCCACCACATAAAATGATATTTTCTACGTTGTTTTTTTTAGCCGCATTTACCGCTTTCAAAGACAAAATGTCTGCTATTGCCTCTTGAAGGCTTGCGCAAATATTTGCAATGTTTTCTTCTACAAATTCTTTGCCTTTTGTTTGAACATAGCGGCTAACTGCGGTTTTTAAGCCACTGAATGAAAAGTCAAAGGAGGAAGCTTCGTTCAAGGCTCTGGGAAATTCAAAAAAATTTTTATCACCATTTTTTGCAAGTCTGCTGATTTCTGCGCCAGCAGGGTAGCCAAGGCCGAGCAATTTACCGCTTTTGTCAAAAGCCTCGCCCGCCGCATCGTCTCTTGTTTTGCCAATAGAGGTATATTTAAATACGGGTTTTAGCAAAACCAATTCCGTGTGCCCACCAGAGACTATCAAAGCTATAAAACTCTTATCTGTTAACAACTCTTCCTTATCTAGCATAGCAGAACTTATGTGCCCCTCTAAATGGTTTATTCCATAGCACTCTATGCCTAAATCTTTTGCTAGTCCTTGCGCAAAATTTGCGCCAACCAATAGCGAACCCATTAAACCAGGGCTAGAAGTAAAAGCTATATGTTCTATTTTTTCAATACTTATTTTTGCCTGCTCAAGTGCTTGTTCAAGCACGGGGACAATTTTTTCTAAATGCGCTCTGGAAGCGAGCTCTGGTACAACTCCTCCCCAGGCTTTGTGTTCGTCTATTTGGCTGTAAAGGCAATTGGAGAGTATTTTAATTGACTCTTTGTTTTCTTGCAAAATAGCACAGGCAGTATCATCGCAGCTGCTTTCAATTCCAAGCCAAATCATTGTACTTCGTTTTCTACAAGGCGAAATTTTTCTGGAAGAATTTGCCAACTGGTAACAGTTTGTGCAATATGTACTGTTGGGCTAAGTTCCTCTTCGTTTTCAATGGAAAACCTTGAGAATTCAATATAGAGATTTATGTCTTGTGGTTCTATTTTTGAGAGCAAATCTTTTCCACCTGAAACTTCAACGTTAGCTTTTGAAGGTGAAAGAGAATAGGCACTTCTATCAAAACTGCCTATTAAGCGCACAGGGATATCATAGAATATTTTGTGGTCTAAAGGCTCAATTTGAACTTGTAAAAACACGGTTGTATCTGCTATATCAACTATGGAACGGAGTACAGATAAATCCAACTTTACTGGCAGTGAATTATTCCATTTTAAGTCTGTTATGGAAATTTCTTCGGTTGGAATGTGGGTTATTTTTGCCACTGTGCTTCTTGCTCCAGAAATGTAAACAGAATCTGGCATAATTTCTGGTGTATTCAAAAAAGTGAAACCAGGTGCGGCACGGGTTTGAACTTTGGATAGCACAGGTACTTTTTGTTCAATTCTTGTATCCAATTCAACGCTTAAGGAATTTATTTGTCTAATGCGTTGCATTTTAAGGCTCGGTATGCTGGGAGAGACAAAGTTTATCCTTTCGCTGGATATTTTGGAATATCCGAGTGGCATATTTTTTAAATCAACCTCAACTCTTGCAGAGCGATTTAACTTTAGGTGAATTAAACTTATTGCCCTTCCCTCTAATTGTGCGGTTATGGTTGGAATCAAGGGATAAATAAGAGCCATATTATCTTGGAGATTTATAACTCTAAGCGGCAATTCAATGTCGGCTTTTGCGTCTTCTTTTGAAACCACACCAAACCAAATTATGAAACCGCATAGCACGGATAAAAATTTTAAAGAATGCTTTACAAAGAATTCTTTTATTATTTCAAGCATCAGCAACCTTTAAGCAACACCAAGTTTCTTTTGATAAGAGCTCAAAGATTCAATAGCATTTGTTAAAATGTGAATAAAATCTTGCGCTCCAGCAGCCTTTAGTTCTTCTTCTTCTTTGGGTTTGCCAGCAACTATGCGAATTATGTTTGGGAATTCTTTTTCAAGAGCGGGGAAAATTTCCTTTGCTAGTCCCAAATATTCATCGTCTTTGGAGCAGAGAACAACAATTTGAGGAGCATTCTTTTTAACAAGCTCAATGCCTTCTTGGGCGTTTGGAATGCCGTTTGTGTCTATAACGGTGTAACCAGCGCAGCCAAAGAAATTTTTGATAAATGTTGCACGAGCGAGCCTCATAGCCAAGTCTCCAGCGGTCCACAAGAATACCTTTGGAGCGCTTCCAGTTTTTTTAGCATATTCCTCTGTTTGCAAACGAAGTTTTTCAAAAACTTCAGCTCCGCGCCGGATGCTCAGTTTTTCAACTGTAGTTTCTCCGCTACCGCCTTCGGTTTTGGGCGAATCATCGGTCTTTTTAATTTTATCGCTCATTTTTTCAAGCAAATTCGGGTATTGGTTTGTGCCGATGAATACTTCTCTGCGTTGCATTATGAGTTTTTCTTTTTGCTTTTGAGTTTCTGCAAGTTCTTTTTGAACTGAGCCGCTTAAAAGAGATGCGAGCAAGCCTCCCTGGCTTTCAATTTTTTTGAATGCTTCCAAAGATTTGGAGGCAATTTGGTCGGTTAGGCTTTCTACGTAATAAGAGCCGGCAGCGGGGTCTATTATTTTGTTGAAACGGCTTTCGTTTTTGAGCAAAAGCTGAACATTGCGGGCAATGCGGCAACTGAATTCGTCTGGGGTTTTGAATGCGGCATCGTAGGGGATAACGGTTATGGAATCTGCGCCTGCTATGGCGGCACTCATTGCCTCGGTTGTTACGCGGAGCATATTCACATTTGGGTCAAATACAGTGGAATTCCACATTGATGTGCTTGCGTGTATTTTTGCGGTTCCGGTTACTCCATATTTTTTGAGTATGTTTGCCCATAAAACGCGGAATGCGCGGATTTTTGCAATTTCAAGGAAATATCTTGAGCCAACGCTAAAGCTAAATGTTATTTGGCTAGCTGCTTGTTCTGCGGTTAGACCTTCGTCTGTTAGGGCGTTCATGTATTCCAAGCCTGCACTCAAGGCTATGCTGAGTTCTTGAATTATATTTGCACCTGCATTGTGATAAGGATGAGACTGAACGGTTATGGCATTTACGGCAGGAATGTTTTTAACAGCATAAGCAGCTGCTTTTGCAGCCTCTTTTAATATGGCATCTTTTGCAATGCCTATTTTGCCTCTTTGAGCGAGTTCTGCCAGAGGGTCGTAAATTATGCCGCCTTTTGCGGATTTTGAGCATTTTGAGAGCAGCGTGAGAGCTTGTTCTGCTTTTGTGCCAAAATTGAGATAAACAGGGGTTTTGCTCAAATCTATGCCGTTTAGGAGGGCATTTAGGTCTTCTTGACCGCATTTAAAGCAAAGAGCATCTGCGCCGCGTTCCAAGGCGTGTTTAGCGGCTGTGTTTGCAGCTGCTGTGTCTTGTTCGTAAATACATTCTCTTATTTCCCAGTTATTATCTGTTTTTTTTGTGCCTCTGACAAAGGGGAATTCGCCAGGGAGGTTGTTCAAAAGCCAAGATATGCCGTCTGTATCGGACTTGCGGTAATATGGCTTAACTGAAATGCCTTCAAGTGTTTTCCATATCAACTTTTTTTCGTAATCTGCGCCTTTAAGGTCTGCCTGTATGGTGGATTCCCACTCTTCTGTGGAAACATCTGGGAACTCTGCGAACAATTTTTCTTGGCTCATAAATCCTCTTTTATAGAGATACTGGGGAATAATATAGAAAAAAATAACCAGCCTACGGCTGTTCGCCAGCGAAATGCAAATTGGATAGGCGTCTGTGCCTGTCTAAAAAATTTGCTAAGAAAACAGGCATTGTTAGGAATTTTTTAATGTCCGCAGGACAGCCCGTAGGGCGAACCCTGCCCACGAAGTGAAGCTGGCAGGGTGAGTAAAATTATTTATAGTAAGTAATGATTAACTCAATGTTTGGGAGTAGTTAGTGGTAAGTAGCTAGTAGCCGTCTCAGAAATACTGGTTTTGTGGTTTTCCCACTAGCCATTCCCCACTAGCCTAGCAAGTTAATCAGCATTTACTATATTTTTTGCATTCATTGTACGGCAAATTTCCGCCAAAAATATCCAAGGCACTGCCTATGGTTAAATCCACCCTTCCTTTTGATAGCTCATCGCAGGTTTCAAAGTCTTTTAGGCTGTTTGCACCGCCTGCGTAAGTCGCAGGAATAGGGGAGTGCGCACCCAAAAATTTAATCAATTCCAAATCCATGCCCTGTTGCTTGCCCTCAACACCTGCGGCGTGTACCAAAAATTCAAAGCAATACTCAGAAATCATTTCCAAATACTCTTTGCTTATGTGAAAATCGGTTAAGGTTTGCCAGCGATTTATGGCTACTACCCATTTATTTTGGGCTCCATAGCAACTCAAATCCACAACCAAATGCTCTTTGCCAATTATGCTGGACAAGGCTTTTAAATTTTCAAGTGAAAATTTGCCGTTTGGGAATATATAGCTGGTCACTATAACGGCTGCTGCTCCGGCTTCTATGTATTTCTCTGCGTTTTCGGTGTTTATTCCACCGCCTATTTGCATTCCGTTTGGGTAGGCTTTTAGAGCTTTTAAAGCGGCTTCTTCGTTGCCACTTCCAAGCATTATTATGTGCCCGCCTTTTAAGCCGTCTTTTTTATAGAGTTCAGCGTACCATTCTGCTGGTTTTTGGGAGATGAAGTTTTCTTTTAACTCGCTTTCGTTTTCAGAAAGCGAGGAACCAACTATTTGTTTTACTTTGCCATTATGCAGGTCTATGCAGGGGCGAAATTTGCTCATTGGTTATCAATATTTATCTGTTAATTCTTTTGGGCAAGTGACCTTTTTATATTTAACAGTTGGGTTGTCAAAACTTGCTTTATCGGTTCCCAGCGTGTTTGCATACCAAAGGCAGCCAGCTTTTAAGTCTGGGAGATTTATAAAAACTTCTTCGCATTTTTGCTTTACGCAACCTACATCATTTCTACATGCCTGTCTGAATCCTCCATATTGTGCGCCCATATTTGGGCTACTCAAGCCGCTATTTTCAACTTGCCTTGTTAAGGCGTTGAACTGACCAACGCCTCCACCCGGAATCATAAGGTCAAATTTAGCACCCTCGTTTAAGTTTCCAATGTTGTTTTTCATAACAAACATAATTTCCCCATTTGGGAAATCCAATTGATAACAGTCTCCACAACTGCCCATATTAATTGCGGCATAGCCGTAGCTGATATTGCCTTCTTTCCAAGGGGCTTGGTTCATGCAGGCAAATGCAACTCCGCCATCGCATGAGCTTTTATCGCTATCTTTATGACCGATGTTAGTGCCGGATATATCGCAGCTATTGGCTTGCAGACCGCCTTTGCCGCCCCATGAGCAACTGGGTTTGCAAGCATCCCAATACTGAGTTGTTTTTGCAGTTGATGAGGATTCTGAATCTTCTTTGGAGCAAGCGAAGAAGGCTATGCATATTGCAAACAAAAACAAAATCCTAGATGCTTTTTTCATACTATCAATATCTATCTGTTAATTCTTTTGGGCAGGTGACCAGTTTATATTTAACAGTTGGGTTGTCCCAACTTGCATTATTTGAACCAGGTGCTCTTCCCAAAGTTTCCACATACCAAAGGCAGCCAGCTTTCAAGTCTGGCAGATTTTTGAAAACATCATTACACATTTTCTCTACGCAATTAACATTGGCTGTACTATGAGTCCAGCCACATTTGCCTCTGAATCCGCCATATTGAACACCCATATCTGGATTGCTCACGCCGCTATTTGTGACTTGCCGCGTCAAAGCATTAAAATCTCCAACGCCACCGCCCGGAATCATAAGGTCAAATTTAGCTCCATCGTGTATGGCTCCATGATTGTTTGCCATAACAACCATAACTTGCCCATTGGGGAAATCGAATTGATAGCAGTCGCCGCACTTGCCAATATTGCCAGCTACATAACCAAAACTTACATTGCCAACTTTCCAAGGAGCGTTGTTCATACACATAAAAGCATTTGCACCATCACATGCGCTTCTGTCGCTATCGTTATGACCAATGTTGCTGCCTGTTATGTTGCAGGCATTGGCTGGCTTGCCACCAGAATTGGTGCTCCACGAGCAACTAGGTTTGCAGGCATCCCAATAATGAGTTACTTTTGAAGTTTCGTTTCCGGGTGATGTTGGTGTGTAGCTAGGTGTGCCGCTGTTGCCTGCCGAAGAAGTGCCGCCAGTTGTTCCTGCACTTGAAGAACTCGGTGGTTTGGAAGATGAAGAAACACCAGGATTTGGAGATGGATTGTTACCATTGCAACTTGGAGTGCCACCAGTTACGGTGAAATCTGCGTAGTAATCTTGTGCATAGATATAATATCCACCATCTGCTTTTGCGATGCTGCCCAAAACAGTGGCGCAAGGTTGCTGACCCCAGCCTGAGTTGCCGCAGTTATTAACTTTTGTCCCGTTCACAGTGAGATTGTTGCTATTTCCTAGCATTGTAGCTGATGTTGCAAATGTGCAAATCCCTGAGCCAGTGGCACTATTTAGGCTTGCGGTTTTTACGTTGCTAAAAGCAGTGTTGCCACACCAAGTAGTTTGATAAGCACAAGTGGGCGTTGATGATACGGAAGAACTGCTTGCCCTAGACGAGGAGGAAATAGCAGAAGAAATTCCTGCCACAGAAGAAGAAGAACTGCTGGGCGTGACAGTAGCTATTGAAGAAGAAGAAACTTCAACAGGACTGGATGTTCCAAGGTCGCTGGAACTGCTGGGATTATCAACAGCAACAGAACTGCTGGAATTGTCAGTAGGATTGCTAAAACTGCTGGAACTAATAACAACAGGATTGTTAGAACTGCTGGAATAGCCTGAGCCGCCAGAATTGCTTGAATCTTGATTGGGATTCTCATTGTTGGAACAAGCGAAGAAAACTCCGCCTATTGCCAATGCTAGCAAAAACAAAATTCCAAACACTCTTTTCATACTATCTCCTAATATTTGCTTGTTAA
>Ga0268262_10007249_pt1 | contig 10411 bp, 11 predicted proteins | sample TergutNc150P3_FD_190354 | JGI IMG/M metagenome (GOLD analysis project Ga0268262, IMG submission 190354) | Nasutitermes corniger P3 segment gut microbial community from laboratory colony in Florida, USA - Nc150 P3 (SPAdes) (version 2) | ecosystem: Host-associated > Arthropoda: Insects >...
ACCATGCCATCGCTGATTACACCCAGGCTATAAGGATTGACCCCTTTTACGCTTTGGCTTATTTCAACCGGGCCCTTACATACCAGAGTGTAGGCGACACCGCCAAAGCCGACGCGGATTTCGCTAAAGCAGAGAAACTGGGTATAAGAGGCGGAGAGAGAGGGTATTTGCGCGGCTATGCGGAAAAAAAATAAAACAATAGAATATCCCCATGCGTTTTGAACTGACCGAAGCCCTCATTGACGATATACTCTTTGCGATGGAAGACCAGGAAGGGTGTTTCCTTCTGGACACTGTTGAAGGCGTTGTCTCAGGCGGGCTGGATGACTCTGAGTTTCTAGGTGAAGATTTAGATGACGACGACGGGGAAGGTGGCAAGCGTTACATTGATCTCCCCGAATGGGATTCTGCCGATGGCTTCCGGCTTATGGAACGTTTTGCTGCGGGGTTTCGTAATCCTGTTATCTCCAAAGAGTTAAGTTCTGCCCTTGGCAAAGGAAAGGGCGTTTTCAGGGCCTTTAAGGATGTCCTTGGCCGTTATCCCGAAGCGGAAAAGCTGTGGTTTTCGCTTAAAGAAAAAGAAATGAAGCGGGAAATTTGGCGCTGGTATAACGGTCTTAGGGAGGAATGGGGGCTTGAGAAGATCGGCGTCGAGCCGGAGGATACGGAAGACCTTGTTCTTGAGGATTTTTGTTTTCGTCCCTTTGGGGAAGAGGACAGATTTCAGGCCGAGACCCTGCACAGCCAGTGTGTTGATGAATTGAGAAAAAATCTGGCGGAAGCCGGTTCAAGCGCTGACATTGAAGTCATTGCCCGCGATGTGAATTCGTTTCGCAACACTCCAGGCCCTTCCTTTGGGATGATCGTTGAGTCTTTAAACGGAGACTTTGCCGGTTATATTTCCGGCGCTCTGAAAAACGCGGCGCTTTACATTCAAAGCCTGGAAGTAAAACTGGAATACAGGGGCTTAGGTTTGGGGGAAGCCCTTCTTGTCAAATTCATTGACTCCCTTGATCAAGCTAAAATAAAAAAAGTGATGCTTGATCTTCCTTCCTGGACAGACGGATTTTCGAGGGTTCTTTTAAGGGAATCCTTTAAACCCTGTGCGACAAGGTACTGGCGCAGCCTGTAAGAGGACATTTCCAAAAAGCAAAGTTTTTAGAAATGTCTTTTAGCTTATCGTACGTACGCGTATAACCCCTTCGATTCTTCTAATCCGTTCCAGGGTCTTTTCGTTAATGCTTTGTTCGGTATCAATGATATTGTACGCGTAATCGTCGCGATGATGGTTGATAAGGTCTGTGATGTTTATATTTTCCATAGCCAGAATAGACGTTATTTGTCCGACCATGTTGGGAATGTTCCGGTTTATCGCCAGGAGTCTTGACGGAGCGTGCTTTTCCAAATGACAGCGCGGAAGGTTTACCGAATTCTTTATTTCCCCCGATTCAAGATAGGCTATCAATTGCTGCGCCGCCATAATGGCGCAGTTGTCTTCCGCTTCGGGAGTGGAGGCCCCCAAATGGGGAATAGCCGTTACTTTGGGGCAGGCCAAAAGTCCTGCCGTAGGAAAGTCGGTAACGTAGGCGGCGAGTTTTCCCGAATTAAGAGCCGCTATGACAGCCGCCTCGACAACCAGTCCCCCTCGGGCCAGATTGACGAGCCTTGCCCCGTTTTTCATGGAGCGTATCTTTTCAGCGTTTAAAAGCTCTTTTGTGTTATCGTTCAAAGGCAGGTGTAAGCTTACATAATCGGCTTTTGACAGGAGTCCTTCCAGAGTTTCGGCTCGTGCCACAGAACGGGAAAGATTCCAGGCTGCGTCCACCGAGATAAAAGGATCGTAGCCAATCACATTCATGCCCAAAGCGGAGGCGTCATTGGCAACCATCACCCCAATCGCGCCAAGCCCCACCACGCCGAGAGTTTTGCATTTGAGTTCGGGGCCGTCAAAGCGGGATTTTTCCTTCTCTACCAGATCGGGCACTTCGCCGGCCTTGTCCGCTATTGTCCGGCACCAGTCAATCCCGCCAACGATGTTCCTTGCCGAAAGAAGCAGCGCCGCCAGAGCCAGCTCTTTTACGGCATTCGCGTTTCCGCCGGGCGTGTTAAAAACAGCGATTCCCCGCGATGAACAGGCCGAAACGGGGATATTGTTATAGCCTGCGCCGGCCCTTGCAATGGCCAGCACAGTATCTGGAATTTCTACCGAATGAAGATCCGCGCTCCTGACAAGTATTGCGTCGGGGCCGGAAATATCACTGCCCAATTCGTATCGGGTCTTGGGGAAAATCTCCAGACCCAAGGGAGAAATTTTATTCATGGTTTTTATTCTGAACATGATTTTGAGGTTACAATTATTTGAGGTTTTAGTAAAGGAACCCTTAGAAACTAATATGCAATATCAATGATGATTGTTCCGTTTGAACGGACTGTTTCAACAGCTGCTCCGGCACGGGTATCCATTCCTATCGGCAATGGCGGCAACAATCTGCCGCTTCTGGTTTCCAAGGGATCGCCTACACGGCCGTCTGTTTTCACCTGGCTGTCGGAACCGGCATTTACCAGTTGTGAGTTGCCTCTATTCCCCGAAAAACTCACCGTACCGTGTTGCACATAGAGATTCTGGGTGCTGAGGTCGAAGCTTGTACCGCGAACGGAAGCGGTCGCACTCGGGCTGACCACCGCCATGGATGCCGTTTTTCCTGCGGGAGGATTTACATCTACCCGTACCCTTCCCGCCTGGAGGTTTATATTAATAGTTTCATTATTTGTGGAAGCGCTAATTTCTGTCAGAGACAGACGGGTCAGAGGTTGTACCATGATTACAGCGCTGCCAATCTCAACCATGGCGATACTTTTTAAAGACGTAGAAATAATGGTATCCTGGCTTATTTGGTCTCCGGCTTTCGCGGCTACATAGTTCGAAGCTCCTGGTTTCTTGATCTCCACTGTGCCGCTCAGTTCACGTATAGTTCCGTTTTGTGCGAAAACACAAAAGCTTACCAATGTAAAAATAACCACCGCCACTGTTCTTTTCATCATTCTCTCCTTAAAATATCATTTAGTATAGTGATAAAACGGCGTTTAACTCAAGCCGCCAAAGATTACCAGTATTTTCTTTGTAAGGGAGAAATACCCCTCCTCCCAGATTAAGCCATAAATCAGACGTTGGACTCCAATACAATTTTCCGAAAAATTCATTTCCCAAAAAAGAACCTCCGCTGTCCGCAAAGAAAGATGATGAAAGCCCTGCGGAGACATACCGGTTAAACCGGGCAGTATAATCCAGTGAAATCATCGAAAGTTCGGAGAGTCTTGCCTTATAGACATCTCCCTGGGTCATGGTAGTTACAGGCTGAAAAGCGCGAACGACAGAATCTTCTGCCGTGCCGCTGGAAAAGCGTCCCAACAGTGAAAGCTGACTCTGGGCAAGTACCGGGAGCATCCAGCTAAAACCCAATTCCCCGGCAAAGGCAACTCCCGATTCGCCCGAATCCTGTATCGTTTCCAGACATCCGCCAAGATCAATAACAAACGCTTCAACCGGTATCGTGAACCGCGCTGCCAGATACTGGCTGTTATAGTCTTCCCCGGACAGATCGAATTGGCCCAACAGGGCAAGTCTTACCCTGACCAGGTCCAGCAGGTTAGGGTATTCCCAGCCAAATGCGGAAATAAAACGTTGTGGAGCAAAATAAGTATTCACGAAATCGCTATAGTCCAATTTGGATGAGTTGGATAACAGTTCTTTTTCTGTCATGGTAATGTTTACCCGCTTTTTATAGAGCAGCCCTGTATACCACGCCCCAATACTGACACTCCCCATTGCTGTGTCGAAGGAAAACCTTGCCCCGTCAAACAGCCCTTCCGCGATGAACGGCAGCGGCGCCGAGTAATACATACGCCCTGCCTTTAAATCTCCAATACCAAAATCCCAGGAAAGTTCTGTCCGCAGAAGTTCCGGTATAACGGTTGTGGTCCCATTGAGGCTTTCAACCTTTATCCCTGCCGAAATATAGAATTCACCATTGTCACCAAGGAATGTAGAGTATCGCGGGATCAAGGTTCCCTCGTAATCAAATCCATCGCCCTGTAACCCCGCAGTTTGATCCAGTATAAGGCCAACGTCTTGCGCCCATAAGCGCGGACAGGAGAATAAAACCATCAACAGAATATACAAACAAACATTATAATTTTTTTTCATTATCGTTACTCCACAATGGTAATTTCTACCCGCCGGTTCCTGGCCATTCCTTCAGCAGTACTATTATCCCCAACGGGTCGCTGAGCGCCGAAACCCCGGATATAAATATCACTATCAGGCATAAGCCCCTGAGAAATAAAGTAATCTTTCACCGCCTGGGCTCGTTCGATGGAAGTCCCCATCTGTGCCCCCTCGGTTCCGGCGAGCGCGGAATGGCCGCTGACTATAATTTTCCGGACGGCAATAGATTTTAATATGCCCGCGATTACCCTGAGATCATCCGATTCCGCTGCAAACATTTCTGCGGTATTTGCCTGAAATTGTGGAGTGGCAAAGACAATAGTAGCCCCCTCACCGGTAAGTACAGCGATAGCATTGGCTACATTATTTGCTTTAAGCATAGTGTTTATTTTGGCTACCAGATCAAAATTGTCTTCTTCCTGGAGCATAATAGTTTGATTTGTACCAAAAATCAGCATATCACCCGATACCGGCATTTTCGGGCTGACCTTTCCCTGGATTATACCCTTGTATACCAACTCCCGGTATGCGTAGTGGGGAGATTTAAAAATCGAATATAAAATGCCGCCCTTAATTCCAAAAGAATGCATTATCAGGAGGGAAACGCCTTCAAACGTTGCGGTGGTATCGGGGGTAATGTTCCTGGGCAGCCATCCATTTTCCTCCGCATACTGGTAAGCTTTTTCCGAACTGGAAACAACGTCTGGGTTTGCAAAGCTAAACTTGCCTGTCGCCTCCAGTATAATCCAGGCTGCCTCTTTGTAGTTAATAGTTTCGTTTTCCAGTAATTGCTCGATTCTCTGCGCAGTTTGGGCCGGAACGAAAGCCGAAACAAGCATAAAACAAACCACAAAAATGTATCGGCATTTTTTTGTTATCATCCTCATGATATATTCCTCTCAATTAGATTGAGTATAGCAAAGAAGCCATAATTTGAAAAGGGGAAAGTGCGAAGTCTGCTGTAAAAGCCCTGTAGGAATTTACTAAATCCAATACACTGAAATGGAAATGCAAAGCAACCTTCAGCAGCAAAGACAAAGCATAAAAAAGAGAAACAAGCCAGACCCGACATTCAAAATGTAACTCAAAAAAACAGCGTGTTTGCCCAAAATGCAGCGCTCCAACCTCCCCGACTGCCGATATTTGCCAGTCGCTGTTGGGAAAAATGAATATGGACAATGCAATACCGAGAATTGGCGAGACATTGGGCCTGTTCCTGAAGAGCTGGTTTGTATGTGGAAAGGCATATACAGGTATTGCGGCGGCAAGCTCGGTGGGTTATTCGGCAAGAAGTGTAAGGCTTGCGGAAGGGAGAATTGAGGGGGAACGCGGAGTGCCTACCGCCGACCTTCGGTCAGACGGTTCTAGCCTTCGGCTTCGGTTGGTCGCCAACTCCGTTGACGCGGCTAAAAAACCAAAGGTACACCGGGTATTGACCATTCATATTTATCATAATAGAGAACTATAAAATCATATATTAAAATCATATATTGCCAATCTCGTCATAGAGGGGTATAAGGTAGAGATAAACTAAATTAAAACTGTTTTGAGGTATAGCCATGAAAAACTTAAAGGTTCTTGCCATTATCATAGTTCTGCTATCCGCTCTTTTTTTAAACACCTGCGATTTGCCAGCGCCAGATGTTGATACCAAGTCTTTTGACAAAAAACTGCGAGGAATCTGGATCACGAATGATCCAGGTAGTATATATTTTGGATCACTTAAAATCACTTTTGACACGATAACTATTGATGGCTATAGAGAAGACCAAACGTCGCAGAATGGCGACGATAGTAATCGCCCCTTCAAAGATATTCCCAAAGGAAAGCCCTTTAAAGGATACTCAGAAGATGGAAAAATCTTCTTTGAGTATGGCTATGCCGCCCAGGATGGCATTCCCTATGTTTACACTGAAGGAGGGAAATACCCAAATGAATATAGATTGTTGGAATTCTCTTTTGGCGACAGGAAAGAAATATTGGAATTCAAAACAGGTTTTTAGAAAAAAAGCTCTAAAAACTTAAAATTATTTCATTGAAACTAAGAGCTTATCCGGGAATAAGGAAAGACCGATAAAAGAGGCATGAAAAGAAAACAAGGGAAAGGGATAAAAGCCTGGGAATTAACGGACGAAATGTGGGAAGCGGCAAGACAGTTTATTCCAAAGAGCAAACGGGAGAAAGGAAAAACATATAAACGGAATTTAGGCGGAGGCAGGAAGCCTTTGCCTCCGCGCCAGGTATTAGCAGGAATTTTTTTTGTATTGCGGACCGGTATACAGTGGAAAGCGTTGCCGAAAGAATATGGGGTGGCAAGCAGCGTCCATGAATATTTCAGCAAATGGGCACAGGCAGGATTGTTCATGCGGTTATGGCAGGAAGGAACCCTACTGACCGGGGGAAAAAAGGGACGAAAAGCAGTCTTATAGTCGAGTCGCACGGATTACCGATAGGCATAGTCTTAAGCGGAGCCAACACGCATGACATAAAACTGTTGGAAGAGACATTGCAATCCATAATAACAGCTCATCCTGAGGGGAGCAATATTTGTCTTGATGCCGGATATGTCGGGGCGCGAACTGTGGCTGAGGCAATGGGGTATGTGGCGCACATTCGGGGACGTGGGGAAGAGAAACAAGAAAAGGAACGGGAAGCAGGGTTCAAAGCGCGGCGGTGGGTAGTTGAGGCTTGTCATTTCTGGCTAAACCGTTTTAGGAAGCTGTCGATCCGGTACGAAAAAAAAGACGTAAATTATCTGGCATTACTGCAATTTGCTTGTGCCATTATCGTCTGGCGACAGATCGTTCCCGTTCATCCAAGACTTATTCCCGGATAAGCTCTAAGGTTATGAATCAGACAGTTAAACGTAATTTAGACCGTTTCCCGCCCGAATTCATGTTTCAGTTGACAGAAGAAGAAAATGAATCTTTGAGGTCGCAATTTGCGACTTCAAGTTGGGGAGGAAAACGCAAACTTCCATTTGTGTTCACGGAACATGGAGTAGTTATGCTGTCTTCCGTTTTGAACAGCAAAATAGCTACTCAGATAAACATTTCTGTAGTCCGGGCTTTTATAGAGATGCAGCGTTATATAGCAAAACCTGTACGCGAGAAATTAGCAAATTTAGAAAAAGTCCTTATGTTGCATATAGACGACACAAACCACAATTTTGTCAAACAAGCGGCAATAATTAACGATATAATAACCAGTCTGAATAACCTTATCGAACGGCCCCAAAAAACCAAAAAGATAGGTTTTAACGCCGAAAATTAAGTATTGTAAATCGTCATTTTCCTTCAAAAATATTTTTCACTCTATCGGTATATGATAGAGTGCGTATGCTATACTGACAGCAGAAACATGCAAAAGGAGACTTAACCTATGTCTAAGTACAATATTGACCTGGATTATTTAATACCCAATATTGATATTTCCTGGGATGAGATTAATGATATTAAGGCTGAGGCAGATAAAATAATATCTGAAAACAAGGGAAGTAAAAAAAATCTGGCTATGGCTTATTTAAAAAGAGCACAGATCAAACGAAAAGGTGCAGGAGGTCAAACTTGTGGGTACATTTTTTATGAAGATCCAGCATGCAGATTTATCATAGCAAAAGATAAAAAGGAATTCAAAAACCTTATAGGAAAAGCAATGGAATTAATTCCTGACATGCCAGAAGCGTTAATGCAGTTGGGACTTTTTAATGCCCCTGAATTGTCATTTGGAGATTATAACAAAGCAATAAAATTTTATGATAAAGCGATACAACTAAAACCCGATTATGCAGCGGCTTTCAATAATCGGGCTATGCTTTTCTATTATTCTGGCGTTTTTGATGATGAAAACGACAAAGTCAAAGAGAAAACTAAAATCAATATTAGAAACGCCGTGGCGGATTTGACGGAAGCCATCAAGATACGGCCATTTGATACTTTATACCACTTAAACAGGGCTACTTTCTACTCAAAATTAGGAGAACACAAGAAAGCGATTGAAGATTTTTCCAACGCTATAAAATATGCTTCAGATGCATTAAGAGACCGATTATATACTGAAATTTTGATTTTTAACCTACGTGGCAAAGAATATACGGAATTAAAAGACTTCGATAAAGCAATTGATGATTTTTCCGAAACATTGCATTTGAAACAGGAATATGATGATGCGTATCTTACACGAAAAAAAGGAATTTTAGAACTAAAAGATGACGACAAGCTTGTTGATGAATTTTACGAATCATTACGATCATTCTCAAATTATGATGAAACATTGCTTCTTCGCGGAAAAGCCTTTTATCTGGCGGGTGAAAAAGACAAAGCCAAAGCTGATATTGATGAATACTTAAACCGTAAACACAATGCTGCGGAAACCGCAGGGCGCAGTAAAATTCTTAAGATTGTCGGCGTTAAGCCGGAGGATATTATGAATTGAGGAATTAATATCTTATAAACAAAATAATAGAGGAAAGCGATTATGCAAAACGAAAATGAAAAAATTATTTCAATACTGGAAAGAGCAAAGAATTTTTAAGATGAAAAAACAGTAGATATAATTAAAGAACATATTTCCATAAAGGATGGTACAACTATTTTGGATCTATCTTCTCTCGACCTTTCTGATAAAGAAGAAGATAGAATATTTGCCGTATTTCTTGCTGCCTTATAAAATTATCTGAAATTACCTGAAAAGGAAGGAAAAGTTCTTAAAAAAATATTTTTCACTCTATCGGTATATGATAGACTGGGTATGCTATACTGACAGCAGAAACAGGCAAAAGGAGACCTATACCTATGTCAAAGTACAATACCGATTTGGATTATGTGATACTCGATATTGACATTTCCAGGGAAGAACTCAATGAAATTAAAATTGAAGCTGATATGATAATTTCTGAAAATAAAAAGAAGGAAAAAGACGAAGAAACCAAAAAAATCCTTGCTTTGGCTTATCTAAAAAAAGCCCAGTGCAGGCGAAAACTTGAATCAGGTTTTACTTATGAAGTTATTCTATATGAAGATATGGGATTAGGACTATTTAATAAAGCAAGAAAAAGCATTAAAAAACTTTTGGAAAAGGCGCTGGAACTATTTCCGGATATGCCTGAAGCGTTAATGCAGTTGGGGCTTTTATATAGCGGTGGCTATGGCGCTTTTAAGGAAAATGAAAACAAATCAATAAATTTCTTTAACAGGGCGATACAACTAAAACCTGACTATGCGGCTGCTTTCAACAATCGTGCCATGCTTTTTTATGAACGTAACCCATTTGAAGATAAAGACGAAAAAGACAATATTGAGAAAGCTAAAATCAACTTTAGAAACGCTGTGGCGGATTTAACAGAAGCCATCAGGATACGGCCTTTTGATGCATTATACCATTTATACCGGGGTGAATTCCATTCAAGGTTGAAAGAGCATAAAGAAGCTGCTGCAGATTTTTCCAGTGCGATTAATTATGCATCAGATGTAGTAAAGAACCGATTAAATACAGTAGTTTTGATTCTTAATTTACGTGGAAAAGAATATACAGAGCTGAAAGAATACGGTAAAGCGGTAGAGGATTTTTCCGAAACATTGCGCATGCGGCAGAGTCATGATGATACATTGCTTCTTCGCGGAAAAGCTTATTATTTGTCAGGTGAAAAAGATAAGGCCAAAGCGGATATTGAAGAATATTTAAACCGCAATCGTATAGTCGCGGATGAAAATAATCGTAAAGAAATTATTAAAATTGTCGGCATTAAGCCGGAAGATATTTTATAAGGAGAGTATATGAAAGCTATACGTTTTTGTTTCATTACTATTCTAACTATTTTGGGATTAGTAAATTGTTATTCTGCGCCAGATTCAGCAACGGCAAAACAGATTGACCCAAATGAAACGCAACAGGAAAGATTTTGGCGTTTGTATGAGGCCGATAGTAGTAAATTGGTAACCGGAAGTGATAGTCGGGTAACTATCGAAAGCATGGAAACGGCTTTTAAACCCGTTGTTGTTGCGGACTTATCTGAAGCGACTTCTATATTAACTGAATCGGAGCCAGGCATACCGCATTATTTTAAATATCAAGCCTTATACAAAGGTTATGTTACGGAACCCGCATCAGTTTTTCTGCAAGCGAAGATAGAAAATAATATGCATAATACTGTGCATAATTGGATAACAGGATATTTTCAGGGAATAG
>Ga0268262_10007250_pt1 | contig 10408 bp, 16 predicted proteins | sample TergutNc150P3_FD_190354 | JGI IMG/M metagenome (GOLD analysis project Ga0268262, IMG submission 190354) | Nasutitermes corniger P3 segment gut microbial community from laboratory colony in Florida, USA - Nc150 P3 (SPAdes) (version 2) | ecosystem: Host-associated > Arthropoda: Insects >...
TTACGGACAGTCGCTGACGCCCGCGGTCATGGGCAGTCTTCTTGCCCATTTTGAGAACAAGGTAATGTTCCAGGGCTTTGTGTGGAACGTCAACAGCTTTGATCAGGAAGGGGTGCAGTTGGGCAAGGTACTCACCAAAAAAGTACTTGCCGGCAGATCAGGCGATGCCGCGCTGGACGCGTACGGTAAAATGCTGGGACTGTAAATGGAACAAAAAGCGGTTATTGCCGCGGATGGCAGTTGGGTTGAAAAAAGCATTCGGGAATTTCAGGGATCGCCGGTACAGCGTATCGGGGATGAGTGGATGCTGATTACCAGCGGTGACACCGCGGCAGGCGCGGGTAACTGGAATACCATGACCGCTTCCTGGGGCGGTTTTGGGGTGCTGTGGCATAAGGATGTGGCTTTTATGTTCATCCGTCCCGGCCGCCATACCAGGTCTTTTGCCGACGCCAACTCCCTTTTTACCCTTTCTTTTTTTGACAAAAAGCATCACCCCGCCCTGGCCTTCTGCGGCGAAAATTCCGGCAGGGATCATGACAAGGCGGCGAAGGCCGGGCTGAGTCCCATTGTCTTTGGAAGCGCTATTGCCGGGGGCAAGGCCGCCGGAGCGGTTGCTTTTAAGGAAGCGTCAGACATTGTCATTTGCCGGAAAATCTACACCCATGATATTGATCCGGCGCATTTTCTGGACCCCTCAATCGGGGACAATTATCCGAAGTCAGACTACCACCGGATGTATGTCGGTGAAGTACTGGCCCTGCTGACGGCGAAGTAATTTAAGGTCGGATTATTCCTGAACTGCCATCTTGAGCGGTTCAATGTGAATGGTTGTCATTATTCCGAAATTTTTCTTGATAGTGTCCTCGATTTCGCTCGCTATTGCGTGCCCTTTTTCTATGGTCATGTTTTTGTCGAGCCGTATATGCAGGGTTAATTCTTTTTCTGTCACATAATCGTGAAGATGAAAATGGTGAATCTGCAAATTGTCATGGTAAGCGGCTTTTACATCGGCGGTGATTCTTTCAATTAAATCCTTGTCAGGTTCTTCACCTAACATTTTGGTTACCGTTTCTTTTATGATCTTATAGGTTGCGTAAAACAGGAACAGGGCGATGACTGCCGCCAGAACGCTGTCAACCCACCATAAATAGTCCGCCAGGAATATGCCGGCCAATACAACCACGGATGATAACGCGTCCGAGCGGTGATGCCATCCGTCGGCTTTTATGCTGGTACTGCCCGTTTTTCGCGCGATATAAAACGCGTATTGCGCCAGCGCTTCTTTTACCAGTATGGAAGCAACCGTAACCACAATGGCGAGGGTTCCAAAATGAACGGCTTCCCTGTTTCTGAATTGAATGATTGATTGTTTAAGAAAATCGTAGCCTATGATGCCGAGGATGAAGGCGATAAAAAGGGCCGCAACCTGTTCCCAGCGCCCGTGCCCGAATGGATGCTCTTTGTCGGCTTTTTTTGACATCAGCTTCGCCGCGATCACCAAAACTACCGAACTGATAGAGTCCGAAAGGGTATGCCACGCGTCGGCTTCCAGGGCCAGCGAGCCGGTAACGATACCCGCCCAAAATTTAAGCGCAAACAGAACTAAGTTGGTGATAATTGAGGTTGTGCCCTCAACATACCCGCCTTTTATTTTATCCAATGGCTAACCTTTATAAGATTTTCCCCTTAATCTCCGTTACTTTACGCCAACAAGTTCCATTTCAAAAATGAGAAAGCTGTTCGGAGGAATAACATTACCAAAACCCCGCTCGCCATAGGCCAACTCCGGCGGAATAATGGCAATCCGTTTTTCGCCAATTTGCATATCCATGACCATTTCATCCCAGCCTTTAATGACCGCGCCGACGCCCACGGGAAATTCAAGGGGGCTGCCCCGCGTATCGGAGTTGTCAAAAACCTGACCGGAAAGGAATGAACCTTTGTAATTTACCTGTACTGTTTTTCCGGCGGCGGGCTTATTGCCGTTCCCTTTCTTTTGAATAACGTATTTAACGCCGGAAGCGCTTTGAAGGGCGTTGGGATACCTGGTATTAATTTGGGCAATATCGGCGTCGCGCTGCGCTTTTGATTTATCGGCGGCGCCCGCGCTTATCTCTTTTAACAGAGAATCAAAAGCCGCCTGATCCGCCTTGAACTGGCTTGCCGATGGGCCATTACGAATAATGGTAATCGTTTTTATTTTATCACCCTGCCGGATAGCGTCAACCACATTCTGTCCTTCGACCACCCTGCCAAAGACGGTATGCTTGCCGTCCAGCCAGGGAGTCGCGACATGGGTGATAAAAAACTGGCTGCCATTGGTTCCCGGCCCGGCGTTTGCCATGGAAAGTATTCCGGGGCCGTCATGTTTGAGCGAGGGAACTATCTCATCGGGAAAGCGGTAACCGGGGCCGCCGGATCCTGTTCCCTGCGGGTCGCCGCCCTGAATCATAAAATCCGCGATAACCCGGTGAAAGGTAAGTCCGTCATAATAACGCTTGCCGTTGGTAACATTCATTTTGCCCTCAGCAAGGGCGACAAAATTACACACTGTCAGCGGCGTTTTCTGAAATTCAAGCTGAACTACAATATCACCCCGGTCAGTGCTTATGCGGGCAAATAACCCGTTGCCCAGAGCCGAATCAGCCGGCGCCGCGGGGCTTGTCCCGTTTCCGGGATTTTGCGTTGCTTTTTCCGCGGGTGTCTGTACGCCCGCGGATACCCGCTTGTTCAAACTGCCGGTTTTGGCGTTGGAACAGGAACCGATACACGCAATGAGCAGGGAACAAATCCAAAAGATTAAGGAAATTATGTTGGTATTCATGCCGCTTATTATAGCAAAAAAAGGGGGAAAACACCAGAGGTTTGTAAAGGCTCATACCTTACATGAATTTTACCCAGAAGATTTCACATAAAGAACACGAAGGGGGAGAAGAGCACGGAGAGGATGAGATGAAGAGTATAACCGTATATAACTTTCTTCTTGACATATTTCTTTTTGGGGGGTATATTTAATTTATAACCTGAAAACAATGGATATTATTGACTATGGTTACTGAAGAAGCAAAAAAAGTTCTCGAAAACAGCCTCGGTTTGCCTTATGATCAAGTGTGCGGACTGGATATTCATGAAGAAATTGCAGTTGTTGTGGCAAAAACAGGAACTCCCCCAAAATTTATTTATGATCCCAGAATAATCGGCCGGGGTAACCTTCTTTTAGCACAGGGTAAATTTACCACAATGGAAGATACAAATAAAAAAATCGATGCTTTGCATATATGAGGTACTTTCTTGGCAACGAATGACGAACGCATAATGGACATTTATAAAACTTATATCGAAGATATTAGTCCTTTTATTATACAAATTGAAATATTAGCAAATAGATTCCCTGTTGAAATACTGAACGAAATTAGAGCTGTTTTTACACATTTATCAAAGTATAACCTTTCCGATAACGCTTCAATTAAAGAAAGAAATCTATCAAAAGCCGAAGGTCATATAAAACGTTCAAGACTTGATAGTTATAAACATCTATGTATGATTTACGAGGATGAATATTTTAATTTTGATAAAATGTATAAAGACGTTGATTTATCTTTTGTTGATAATGGTGAGTTTTTACCAAAACTGCTTGAAGCTCGTAAAAATGCGAAACAATTATTACTTGATGCGCGAAAAACTGATTTGTCTATAGATTCTGATGATGAAACAAATACCGATGAAGCTTACAAAAAATACGAAAAAGCATTTGTTGCATATTCGTTGGTATATAATCTTATCAACGATTCATACAAAAAACTTGAAAATTTAAAAAGGAAAGCTGTTTCTAAAAATAAAAAACCTACTAATCAATTCATCGCAGGGTTAGTAGTTGCGATAATTGGAATAATCATCGGGATCATTCTTAAATTTATTTAATACTTTACATGAATTTCATCCGAAAGATTTCACACCCGCGGATACCCGCTTATTCAGGCTGCCGGTTTTGGCATTAGAACAGGAACAGCAGTGGAAATATGCCCGGATGAACATAGACTGGATATTGACAAATAGTAGACAATGTAGTAACATACATTATGCAGATAGTGTGGGATACTGATAAAAACCGCAAACTCCTTGTGGAACGAAAACTTTCATTGGAGACCTTTGCCTCACTTATCCTTGAGAAAAAATACCATGCCATTTTGAAAAATCCCTCACGGAAAGAGCAGAAAATATTTGTTGTCCCCTATCAGGATTATACCTATGTTGTTCCTTTTATAATTGACGACAGACAAAACATAGTCTTAAAAACCGTCTTTCCCAGCCGGAAATACCATAAAATATACGGAGGAAAAAAATGAAAATAACCCTTGATGCTTTTGAGCAATCCATTGAAGACAAGGCTGAACAATTTATACCTCTTTCTGATAAAGAAAAAAACGAGGTAGAAACCATTATTAATGCGGCAAACAAAACCAAAAATATCAATATCCGCATTTCGGCATACGATATTGACAAAGTCAAACAACTATCCACAGAAGAAGGAATTCCCTATCAAACGCTTATTTCGAGCGTTATTCATAAATATATTACCGGGAAACTGGTAGATGAAAAGGCAATTTTGAAATCAATGGAGTTGTTAAGGCAGTAGGGAACATACCCACTTACATAAACCGCGATACCAGCCGAATAATGGTTTCCCGCGCTTCCTTTCGATCTGTGTTTTCCGGCTCAAAAAGCACTGCCGGACTGATCTGTAACGCGTTACAAATACTCAAAAGTGTATATAAATTGGGCGTCCTTTTTCCTGTCTCTATATAATTTACCTGATTTTGGGACAATCCGGCCTTGAAAGACAAATCCATCTGAGAAATTCTCAAATTTTCCCGTTCTTCCCTCAATCGTTGTGAAATATGTCTTATTTGATCGGCTATTTTCATCCTATTTCTCCAAATAGTGGACTTGTTCGAAAATCCGGTTGTCCTTCTGTTTTCACCATATTTTGTGATTATTACCACCTTTTTATATTGACAAACACATAAAAAGGTGTATTAATATACCTAATTAGGTGGTTTTTTAAGAAATGCCTGATTACCTTCCTATTAGGGAAGGAAAGAACACATGTTTTTGGAGGTTTTTATGAAAAAGGGGATGTATGCCATTTTAATGGCTGTACTGGTGCTGAGCGTGGGTCTGATGGGTTGCACTACCGAACCCGGAGAAGATGAAAACGGGACGCTGAAAATTAGCAATGAGGTTGGTATTAATGAGACTATTACGGCTGTTTATGTCTGGAGACTGACTGATAGTGCAGATAGCCCATATAAGGGTGATAAAACTGCAAATATTGCAAATGGTACTAGCAAGTCGTATACAATTGAACCCGGCACTTATGTTCTTGGTGTTGAAACCGATTTGTATGACAACGATGCAGGAAAAATCGTAATTACCAAAGGTCAAACAACCTCTGTAAAGTGGACGCTTAGAGGGTTAGAGGGTGACATTATAGCGGATACTGTAGCCGTAACCAGCGTAAGCGTGAGTCCGAGTACCTTGAACCTGACCGTAGGCGCAACCGGGAACCTTACCGCTACCGTTAACCCATCCAACGCAACTGACAAAACTGTAACATGGACTTCCAGTGCTCTTTCTGTGGCGACCGTATATGGCGGAGTAGTGACAGCCGTGAGCCCCGGAACCGCAACTATTACAGCGGCTTCTTCGAACGGCAAATATGATACTGCCACCGTTACAGTAACTGCCGCTAAAGGAACACTGAAGGTTTTAAATGATGTTGGTAGTGCTCTTAATGAAAATATTAATTACATCAAAATCGGGAACAGTGATGCGGATACTACAGTGAATCTTTCAAACGGTCAATTCAAAGAATATTCTTTGGATCCTGGTACTTATACTGTTCAGGTTAAAACCGATTTGGCTACAGACAAAAGTTTAAGTGTCACCATTACTGCCGGTCAAACAAAAACGGTGGCTTTAACCTTAACAGCCTTTGAAGGTAGAGCTCTGGGTTCGAGACTGCGGTTAGTAGAGTTAGACTAAAAACGTGTTTTCCCGCCCGCGAACAATTCGTTGGCGGGAAAATGTAACATCCTTTCGGAGGTAATAATGAAACGGAATCGGCTCATTTTCTTTATAATAATAGTTGCGTGTGCAGCGCCCATGTACGTTCAAGCGCAGATGTCCGCCAGTGATCTGGCAATTTATGACAAAATTGTTTTTAACTGGGTTGACAGCAACAAACCCATGAACGAAGAGGCGATGATTAAATCCATTAATATACTCGTCGGTCTGAGGAAACGGTATAGCGGCGCACAGCAGACCTTTTATGATCAGTTCCTTTTTACCTGGCTTGACAGCAGCAAAACCTTGAGCGAAGAGGCGTTTGTTAAGACATTCAACGTACTGTCCGGCGTGCGGCAGCGTTACAACGGCGCTGATCAGACCTTTTATGATGAGTTTATCCTTAACAGACTCAGCAGCGGCCAGCTTAACGAAGAAGAAATTATCAAAGCGTTTAACATACTGTCCGGCGTGCGGCAGCGTTATTCCGGCGCCGACCAGGCTCTTTTTGACAAATTTGTCATTGCCTGGCTCGCCAGCGGTAAAAACATTGACGAAGCCGCAATGATCAAGGCATTCAACGTACTGTCCGGCGTGCGGCAGCGTTATTCCGGCGCTGACCAAGCTTATTTTGATCAATATGTCATTCATTGGACAAGGGGCGGCAAATCTCTTGAAGCGGAAGCAATAATAAAATCATTTAACATCTTAAACGGCGCTCGTAAACGGTAAACCGGATTCCAGGGTTCAGGGTTCATAACACCCTGGACCTGGAATCCCAACTTCCAACTTCCAACTCCCAATTTTTTCCTCTTATTATGCGCAATTTTCCGGAACAGGCCGGCGCAGGGAGGGCAGCGGGGGCGGCAAAACATTTGGAATTCCCCTTGACATTAGATACAAAATGTATTACAGTTTATTTATGCGCAATACAGACGTTGAGTGGGACGATGACAAAAACGAAATCAACAAGCGTGAACATGAAGGAATGACTTTTGACCTTGCCCAACTCGTTTTTGCCGACCCGAATCGTCTTGAGCGTCTTGATCGGAGCGAGAGCAACATATCCGGGGAAGAGCGGTGGCAAACCCTGGGCATGGCGGGGAAGGTTCTTTTTGCGGTCTATACAGAACGTGGGGAGAAAAAACGGATCATATCGGCGCGCCTGGCCAACAAGGTAGAACGGAGAAGTTATCATGGGAATTACCAGTTCGACGGTTTGGGTTGGTCAAAAGCCAACTAAAGAACAATTAAAACGGATTAAAGAAATTGCGAAAAAGCCAATTCACTACACCGAGGATTGTCCGGAATCTACGCCGGAGGCTCTTGCGGAATTTGCGGCAATGGCGCGGGCGCGGCGGAAAAGAAAAATGAAACCGATGGTCGCCCTGCGTGTGGATCCTGAAACCCTGGAAAAATACAAGTCTCTGGGAGACGGCTATACCGGCATAATGGCCGATGTACTGAATTATGTCGCGGATAACCCGAAAATACTTTCAATGGCATCGGGGATAACGGCTACCTGATGCCACTGGTACAATAAGCTCATTTTTTATATACTTCCCCTGTGGGCGGCACTTTTACCAGCGCAAAACTCGACTTGTTTTTCAGGAGTTTTCTGGAAATAGACGGTTTTGCGGGCGTTGATAATTCCCTGAACGGCATTCAGGTTGACAACGACGGCGGTGAAATCGGCAAAATTGCCTTTGGGGTAGACGCAAGCCTGGAAACTTTTGAGCGGGCGGCTGCTGTGGGCGCGGGGATGCTCTTTGTGCATCACGGGCTGTTTTGGGGCGCGCCCCTTTCGTTAAAGGGGAATCACCGGCAGCGGGTAAAATTCCTGCTCGACCACAATATATGCCTGTACGCGGTACATCTGCCCCTGGATCAGCATCCACAAATGGGAAACAATGCCGTATTGGCGGATCTGCTGGGGCTTGAAAATAAGGAGCCTTTTGGCTTGTACCACGGCAGAAAAATCGGATATAAAGGGGTTTTCCCCCAGCCGATGACCACGGAGCAGGCGGCGCAGAAGATTGCCTTTGTAAACCGTCCGCCGCTGGGGGTTTATTCGTTTGGAAAAAAAGAAAATGTGATCTGCGCGGTGGCCTCCGGCGGCTGCGCAAACGAAGCGCGGCAGGCGATTGAAGAGGGTGTTGATTTGTACGTTACCGGCGAGATGTCCCATCAGGTGTACCATGACTGCCTTGAAGGGAAAATTAACATGATTGCCGGAGGGCACTATTCCACCGAAGTGTGGGGAGCGCGCGCTGTTATGCGCCATTGCGCCGAAGAGCTGCACATTGACGTTGAATTTGTTGATGTCCCGACCGGACTATAAAATTTTTTTGACAGGGAGTAATTATGAAATTTGACAAAGAACTGGCCATGCCCCTATTACTGACAGGAATTATTATACTGGTTGATCAATGTACCAAAGCGTTCATTGCGGCAAAATGGGCCATCAACACGATGATTACCGATGTCTTTAATAATGAATTGCTGCAAATCTGGCATGTTCGCAACAAGGTAATCGCCTTTAGCCTGGGTAGAAATATTCCCGATACCATTAAACCGATAATGTTCATTGTGCTGCCTTTGCTGGTGCTGGGCGTTTTGGTGTGGTATTACCTGAATTCAAATGATTTTACCCGCCTGCAGCGGTGGGCCGTCGCGGGGATACTGGGCGGCGGGATTGGCAATATTATCGACCGCATTTTCCGCTCCGACGGCGTGGTTGATTTTATCAGCGTGAAATTTTACGGCTTATTCGGCTTTGAACGCTGGCCGACTTTTAATCTCGCCGATTCAAGCGTAGTGGTTTGCTGTATTCTGCTGTTAGTCAGCATTATTGCCGGCAGCGTAAAGAACAGGGAAAAAACGGCCAAATGAACAAAAAAGTAAATACTATCCTGTTTATTCTGGGCGCTACCGCGTTTAACATTATAGTGACCGTACTGTCTTTCTTGCTGCTGCTGATTATTTACGCAAAAACCATTATGCGTATACTGCCCGAAGGCGCCCAGTCCTGGTCTTTTCCGTTTATTTTCATCGCGGCTCTGGCTGTCGCTTTTTTCGCTTACCGTTATATCCTTCGTTATCTGATCTCAAGAATAGAGATTGAAAAATATTTTGATCCGATTTTTGTCAGCAAACATCGCAAGCGGTAGACAGCCAAAGCTCTAGACTTTCCTCCCTCTTCTATGGTAGCCTTGAAAAATGAAAGCTGCGATCCTTTTTGGTTCAAAGTCCGACGCGCCAACAATGAAAAAGGCCGCCGATGTTTTTAAGGAATTCGGCGTGTCTTATACAGCCCACGCGATTTCGGCGCACCGTTCGCCTGAGCTGCTTGCCGAAACCATCGGCGCTCTTGAGGCTGACGGTACGGAAGTGATCATCGCCGGGGCGGGGCTTGCCGCCCATCTTCCCGGCGTTATTGCCAGCCAGACGCTTGTTCCCGTTATCGGCGTGCCCATCGCTTCGGGCGGCCTCGGCGGGCTGGACGCGCTGTTGTCCATTGTGCAGATGCCCAAACCGGTTCCGGTAGCGGCGGTGGGCGTTGACAACGCGGCAAACGCCGCTTATCTTGCCTGTGAAATTCTTGCCCTTAAATATCCCGAATTGAAAAAATCATTAGCCAATTTCAGACAGCGTATGAAAGATGAACTCGCGCAAGATAAAGGAGGAATGGAATTATGAGTGAGGTGAGTCAGGGAAAAGAACTCTACGAAGGAAAGGCAAAAAAAGTATTTGCCACGGACAAAGACGATCTGGTTATCATTCATTACAAAGATGACGCCACCGCCTTTAACGGTGAAAAAAAAGGACAGATTGAGGACAAAGGGGTAATGAACAACAAGATTGCCTCAGGGATGTTTGAATTGCTGGCGCAGTCGGGCGTTCCCACCCATTTTGTTAAGCGGCTCAATGACCGCGATATGCTCTGCAAAAAAGTAAAGATTGTGCCGCTGGAAGTAATTGTCCGCAACATCGCCGCCGGTTCAATGGCAAAACGGCTGGGCCTTACCGAAGGAATGGAACTTAAAACCACGGTTTTTGAACTGTCGTACAAGGACGACAGCTTGGGCGATCCCCTTATTAACGATTATCACGCGGTCGCCATCGGGGCCTCTACTTTTGAGGAAATCGAGCAAATTAAAAAAATTACTTTTAAGGTTAATGAAGTTTTGAGCGCCTTTTTCCTGCAGCGGGGAATACGGCTTATCGACTTTAAGCTTGAGTTTGGCAAAACTACCGGAACAAACGAGCTTGTTCTGGCGGATGAAATTTCCCCCGATACCTGCCGTTTCTGGGACGCGAAAACAGGCGAAAAACTGGA
>Ga0268262_10007251_pt1 | contig 10408 bp, 8 predicted proteins | sample TergutNc150P3_FD_190354 | JGI IMG/M metagenome (GOLD analysis project Ga0268262, IMG submission 190354) | Nasutitermes corniger P3 segment gut microbial community from laboratory colony in Florida, USA - Nc150 P3 (SPAdes) (version 2) | ecosystem: Host-associated > Arthropoda: Insects > Digestive...
ACGCAGAGCGCTTCGGCCTGAGCCAGCTCCACCAGCTTCGCGGCAGGGTGGGGCGCGGCAGCGTCGGCGGCGTTTTCATCATGATCTCCAAGGGCGAGACCGAGCGCCTTGGAGCATTGGTGCAGACCTCAGACGGCTTTCGTATAGCCCAGAAAGACTTAGAGCTAAGAGGGCCTGGCGACTTCTTTGGCACCCGCCAGTCGGGGCTGCCCCAGTTCCAAGTGGCCGACCTAGTGAGGGATCGCCAATTGCTGTTCAAGTGCAAGGACGCAGCCGCCGCCGCAGTAAAGCGCGGACTCTCCCCAGGCCAGGAGGACTGGCTGAAGTTCGAGCAAGCCAGGCTGAAGTTGGCGGAACTGTAGATCGGGGCGGCTTTGCGGAGCTCTGTTTTTTGGGGCTGTGAGACCACGTTTGGCAAATTGACAATTGTGGATGCGGGCTGCGCCCGCGCTGATTTTCTTAAGTTGGGGAACATCCATTTTGGTGGGGCTTCCATAATTGAATTGAGGGTTTTGCAAGTGCAGCAACTCTCAATTGTGTTCGGTTCCGGGGTTGCGATTCAAGCGGGAAAAATCCTCGCTAGGTGCACAACGCTCAATCCGCAAAAATTAAAAAACAGGCGCGGCGAAGCCGCAACAGAACGAAGCCGAGCGAAGGCAGAAAGCCCATGCCGCCAAAACCCGCCTACGTGCTGCAATGGCCCACGCTGGGGTCTCGCGTATCCGGAGCGCCAGCGCAGGATACCGAGAGAATTGCCGCGCAGCGGCCCCTAGCTCCTAACCCCTGATCCCTAACCATCTCTTGGTTCTTGCAGAAAATTGCTCGATTGCCGATAATCTATATATGAGGGGTTCTATGAATTCACAAGCCGAAGCTGCCGTGATAAACGCTGAATTGCAGGAAGCCATTGATGCTGTGGAGGCGGGCTATACATTTGAGCCGCCATCCACAGTTGAAGAGTTGCTCCAAGCAAGCGCAGACCTCAAGGCAGGGCGCATCAAGGGCGTCCCTTGGGAGGAAGTTAAGGCGGCGGCGGATGCCTATTTCGGTTGAATTGATCGGAAAAGCACAAAAAGAATATTTCCAGTGGAGAAAAGATAGGCCAGAATTGGCAAAGAAGGTTGACGAGCTTATCGCGTCCATCAAAAAAGATCCATTCAAGGGCATCGGCAAACCAGAACCACTGAAACACGGTCTGAAAGGTTTCTGGAGTCGCCGCGTCACTGAAAAACATCGCATGATTTATGAAGTTCAAGGTAAGTTGGTGTATGTTCACCGTTGCGCTGAACACTATGAATAGATTAGCTTAGGCGCTGCTTGCGCGGCCCCTAACCCCTACAACCTAACCCCTAGCCTCTCCTCATCAACAATGTTCACAGGACTAATTCGACACATCGGCACTTTGCAGGCGCGCAGTCAGTGCGGCGAGGGCGGCAGGCTGCGCGTGGGCGCGGGGGCCGACCTTTTGGCAAGGGCAGAAGCCGGCGCGTCCATTGCTGTCATGGGCGCCTGCCTAACCGCCATAAACAGGGGCGCGGACTACTTTGAGGCCGACCTCTCTCTCGAAACCTTGGCAAAGACGACGCTGGGGGGGCTCCCCATCGGCGCGAAGCTCAACCTAGAGCCTTCGCTGCTGCTGGGTTCGCCCTTGGACGGACACTTGGTTTCGGGCCACGTTGACGCGGTGGGGGTGCTCATTGACCGCCCCAATTTTGAGGGCCTCTGGCGCTTTTCCGTGCCGCAGGAACTGTTGCCCATGCTGGCCCCCAAGGGCAGCGTGGCCATTGACGGCGTGAGCCTGACCATAGCCGACCTATACGGCGGCACTATTTCCGTTTCCCTGATACCCGAGACCCTGCGCTGCACAGCCCTAAAAAATTTGCGCCACGGCAGCCCCGTCAACATAGAGGCCGACCCCATCGGCAGATACGTCACACACGCAATGGCGCTAAACCAATCCTCTAAAAAGCTGGAGGACTTTGCTAAGAATGGGTGGACTTAATTAGGGGTCAGGGGCCGTGACAATTGACAATTGACAATGGACAATTGGCAATTGACAATGCAGGAATCGAGGGGGCAGGGGTCAGGGTGTAGGGGACAGAGGTCAGGGGCCGCGTCAATTGACAATTGAGCTAATTGCAAGACCCGAGGTTACGTCTGCCCCCGACCTTCCGCCGCCTCTGGCTGGATTTCGCAACTTGCTTGTTTACAATGTTTTACGCCAGAGTCTGCTCCGGTCGGGCGCAGCCTACACCTTCGGTGAATTGCAAAACCTGCCGGTTTTGCAATTGGCTCAATTGACAATGCAGAAATCGAGGGGTCAGGTGTCGAGTGTTGGCAACTCAACAATCACTTCGTAGGTGATGGGGCAGGCCTTGGACAGCATGGCGCTGACGCCGCAGTATTTTTCCATGCTCAGGGCGGCGGCCCTCTCCAGCTTTTCTTTGGGTAGGCCGTGGCCGCTGAAGATGTATTTGACGTGGATGGACTTGAACACCTTGGGGTGTTCGTCTGTCAGGTCTGCGCTGGAGCTGACTTTTAGGCCGTCAAACTCCACGCGCTGCTTGTTCAGGATGGACACGACGTCCATGGCGGTGCAGCCGCCCAGCGCGGCCAGCAGCATGTTCTTTGGCTTTGCGCCAAGCCCAAGTCCGCCTTGGTCGGGGGGCAGATCCAAGATGATCTCGTGTCCGTCTTGCGATGCAAGAAAGGTCATGCCGGTTGTCCAATTTACAGTTGATTCCATAATATTCCTTGGCTATGGGAGTAGGTTATTGGGGGGCAGGGGCTAGGGATCAGGGGGGCAGGGTGCCGCTCTGTCGAACAGGTTCCTACTCTCCTCAAATTCCTTGATCCACTCAGCCAGTTTGCTTTGCAGCAGTGCCTTATTCGGTAGATATAGGCTATATTCTGAGGCATAGATGTTTTCACCTTCGGGAAGCGTCAACTCGACAAGCATGTCGTTCTTTTCGCGGCAGAGCAGTATGCCTACCGTTGGCCGCTCATTTTCGGTTTTTACGCAGCGGTCGTAGTAATGTACATACATCTGCATCTGACCTAAGTCTTGGTGCTTGACCGTGTCGGTTTTTAGGTCAATCAGAACATAGCATTGCAATAGGCGGTTGTATAAAACCAAGTCCACCATAAAGTGCTGTTCGTCGAACGTGAACCGCTTTTGCCTTGCCTCGAAAAGGAAGCCCGATCCTAGTTCAAGCAGGAATGCCTGCATTTTCCCGATGATCGCCGATTCCAAATCACTTTCGCTGTACTGGGGCAATTCTGCCATATCAAGAAATTCCAAGACCAGTGGGTTTTTCAACAAGTCTGTTGGTTTTTCGATGGCTTGCCCCTCTCTGGCCAATTTCATCACGCCATCTTTGTCGCGGGAAAGCGCCAAGCGTTCATATAAGCTACTGCCATATTGCCGTTGGAGTTCGCGGAACGTCCACTGCTTCCTAGTTGCTTCGATTTCATAAAAGCGGCGTTCGTCTGGGTCTTGGATGCGAATCAAAATCAAGTAGTGCGACCAGCCCAATGTGAACGGGTACGATTTGATTGGCATTACATGCTCTTTGCCAGGCTCATTGCTGGGTTTCCGGTTAGGACTCAATTCGGCCAACATTGTTTGCCGAATTGATGGCGAATAAACCTGATAAAATTTTCTCGCATTTTTTAACGTTGTTTCGGAGAACCCTTTGCCAACGCGCTCGCTGAGGTACGCCGATAGACTAGTGAGCAGGCCCTTGCCGTACTCGGCGCGCACGCTGCCGCCCTGTTCTTCTTGGACTATCATGCGTCCGATTTCGAAATAGGTAGCGCACATTGCCAAGTCGGCGGTGCGCCCAACATAGGCCCGCGCTTGTTCAATCGTTTTCGCCACGCCTTCAAAGAACTTGTTGGGTGCGTTTATTGTCATATTCATTGCCAATATTAGCATGTTCCGCTTCTGCGGCCATGTGCTCATTCCATTTCTAATTCAAAATTGCGTCCATGCAATTTTGAATTAGTCGGCTGCGGCGAGGCGCGGCTCGCCTGCCCCACGAAATGCTACGCATTTCGGGCGCGACGTCCTGTCGCGCATTCCAATTCTAAATAGAATCATGGCTGATTCTATTTAGATTGGAATCAATACGCAAGAATTGGGGCGCGGGTACAGCCAACACCAATTCTTGTCCCTATCCTTTAACCACTATGCTCACCAACTTCCCCCCAGGGGGGACGATGACTTTTAATACATCTTTGCCTTTCAGGTGGGGCTGGGCTTCTTTGCAGGCAAGGGCGGCGGCTTTTCTTTCTTCCTCGCTGGCCTTGGCGCCAATGGTGAAGCGGCCCCGCACCTTGCCGTTGACTTGGACTACCACAAGCTGCTCTTCCGTTTCCAGCCACTCCGGGTCATAGCCCGGCCATTCGGCGTGCATGCAGAAGCCTTGGAAGCCAAGCTGGGCCCAAAGCTGCTCGGCGAGGTGGGGGGCGACGGGGGAGAGGAGCCTGACAAAAACAGACAGCGCGTGGCCCATTAGGGATAGGCGGTTGGGCGCGTCCTTGGGCAGGGCGGCTATATCGTTGGACAGCTCCATGAGGCTGGAGACCACTGTGTTGAATTGGCATCTGATCTCTATGTCGTCTGTGATGCGCTTGATGGCGGTGTTCAGCTTGTGCATGAACTGTCTTTCGCCTTCGGCCATTTGGGGCTTTGCGGGAAGCGGCGCGGGGGCGCCTTTGGGGGCCGCATTGCAATGGTCGCCCACCATGCGCTCGACTCGCCTCAAAAACCTGGTGGCTCCCTCGATGCCCTCGAAGCCCGTCCAGTCTATCTCTTTTTCTATCGGGGCGGCAAAGGCCATAAAGGCGCGCAGCGCATCGGAGCCGTACTTGTCTATCACTTCGTCGGGGTCAACGGTGTTGCCCTTGGACTTTGACATTTTGGAGCCGTCCTTTAGCACCATGCCTTGGCAGATCAGTTTTTTGAAAGGCTCGTCGCAGCCCGCCATCCCAAGGTCTCGCAGCACTTTGTGAAAGTAGCGGGCATAGACAAGGTGCGCCGTGGCGTGCTCGATGCCGCCAATGTATAGGTCAATGGGCATCCAGGCGTCGGCCTCTGATCTGGAGAACGGCAGCTTGTCATTCTTTGGGTCTAGGTAGCGCAGGAAGTACCAACTGGAATCAACAAAGGTGTCCATCGTGTCCGTCTCGCGCCTAGCGGGTCCGCCGCAGATGGGGCAGGTGGCCTTTAGGAACGACGCGGACGTGGTGAGGGGCGAGGGGCCCACGCCCGTAAAAGTGATGTCCTCTGGCAGGGATATGGGCAGGTCGCCCTCACTCACAGGCTGGACGCCATGTTTTTCACAGTGGACTGTTGGTATTGGCGTGCCCCAGTACCTCTGCCTGGAGAGGCCCCAATCCTTTAGTTTGAATGTGACTGCCTTTTCGGCCCTGCCGCCCAATTTTTGTATCATCGCGTCCACAGCCTGGTCGCTGGTCATGCCGCTGAATGGGCCTGAATTGACTAGGGTGCCTTTTTCCCAGGGGTCGCTTCCGCTTGGGGTTTCGATGACCTTGGGAATGGGCAGGGAATATTTTTTTGCGAACTCGTTGTCGCGCTCGTCGTGGGCCGGCACGCCCATCACGGCCCCGGTGCCATAGTCCATCAGCACGTAGTTTGCGGCGAATATGGGCAAGGGCTCGCCAGTGAAAGGATGTATGGCGCAAAGCCCCGTCAGGCGGCCCTCCTTGGTTTCGCTCATCAGCCTTTCTTCGCGGCTCAGGGCGGCAATGGACTTGCAGAACTCATCCAGCCCCGCGTCGCGCTTTGCCTCTTCGACGATGAGCGGATGCTCGGTGGAGAGTGCCATGAAGGTGACGCCGTACAGCGTGTCCAGCCTAGTGGTGAAAACCTCTATCTGGCCGCAATCTTTGCCATTTTTATTTTTAATGGCGAAGCCAAGCTTGGCGCCCTCGCTGCGGCCTATCCAGTGCCTCTGCATGGCCTTCACGTTGTCGGGCCAGTCTAGGTTGTCCAAGTCGTCCAGCAGTTCTTGGGCGTACTTGGTTATCTTTAGGAAGTATTGCTCCATAGGCTTCTGCACCACAATGTCGCCAGTGCGCTCGTACTTGCCGTCTATCACTTGCTCGTTTGCCAGCACGGTGCCAAGGGCCTCGCACCAGTTGACGCTGCGCTCGGCGCGGAACACGTCGCCCTTGGCCCACATCTTTAGGAACAGCCATTGGTTCCAGCGGTAGTAGTCGTCATTGCAGGTGGCTACCTCGCGGCCCCAGTCGTAGCTGATGCCCATCTTTTGTATTTGGGCCTTCATGTCGCTGATGTTCTGCTTGGTCCACGCCGCAGGGTGGACGCCGCGCTGTATGGCCGCGTTTTCGGCGGGCAGGCCGAAAGAGTCCCAGCCGATGGGGTGGCACACAACCGCGCCCCTCATGCGCTGGAAACGCGCCACGATGTCGCCCAGAGTGTAGTTCCGCACATGCCCCATGTGTATGCGCCCGCTTGGGTAGGGCAGCATCACCAGCATGTAGAACTTCCTCTTTCCCCCCATGTCGCCTGACTTGGGCGAGGCAAAGGCATCTTTAGCCATCCATTTTTGTTGTATCTCGCGCTCTCTCGCAGCCACTTCTTCCATCGCTGATCACCTGTGCAGTGGATTATTGTAAGGCATATCAGGGGTTGAGGGTAGGGGGGCCCGGGGGTAGGGGTTAGGGGATAGGGAGTAGGGCAGGCAAGGTTGCGGCTGCGCCGCGATGATTGTTAATGCGGGTTGAGCGCGTGGCACTGAACGAAGATTTTTCCCGCCTGTTTCGCCTACATCGAAGCCACCTCCCATCATCCGCCCGCCCATCGAAGTCGCATGGGGGTCTGGGGGAAGACGCCCTAGTGCAATGAGCGTTTGAGGCTGCAGTGCAGCCTCAAATGCCAGCAGCACTTGGGCGGCTTAAAGAGGCAGTATCCGCGATAATGGCGCCGAACCAAGGGAAAGCGCCTATGGCGGGATTGCTGCCCAACGCGCCAACAAAGGCCAACGAAGGATGTCTCGCGTATCCAAGCGCAGCGCAAGATACCGAGAACGCCAGCGAGCGGGCACAGAGCAGCCCCCCAGTTTATAGATGCAAGGGCTCCACGACCCGGCGCAGAACGAACCAAGCCGCCGGGCCATCGTCCCGAGGACGCAAGTCACGCGCCTAGCAAACAACCACACCGGACGCCATAAACATCAACGCGGCGCAGCCGCCTCAATAGTTACCCTAATCCCTACAACCTACCCCCTATTCCCTAAAGTGCCGCCGCGAAGCGGCCTCTTGCACCTTGTAACTTGCAACTGCTATCATCGTCAAGCAAGGGGGACGGTAGATGATCGGCAAAAACGCGATTGAGGCGCTGATCCATTTCGGTGCGTCGAGCAGGAACGCCGGGTGCGCGGTGACTTCCCTCGTGGCGGTGCTGCTTTTGGCCGTTGGTCTGAGGCTGCTGCCCGCCCACCGCTCCAACGCCAGGCTGATAGACGCGGCGGGGGCCATCGCCGCCGAGGCGTCCAGCGCAAGCGAAGAGGACGTTCAAGAGCGGATAAGGGCCGTTGCAAGGTCGCTGGACATCCCAGAGGCCCTAGAGCCACATGCCATACGCGTGGCACGGGTGGCCAGGCGCACAGGGGAAGACGGCTCGAAAATCGGAATGTGTACAGTGAGAGTAAAGTACACAAGGCGAATCAACATCTATGGCATAGCCAAAATCAGCCTGACCACGGACAGGGAGATAGCAAAGGCGTTTGTGGCAATTGGCGATGGACAGTTGAACCAGTTGCAAAACTCTGATGTCTTTGGGCAGTGATGCTCCGATTAGCAAATTGGCAATTGACATCTCTCGGTATTCTCCGCCTCTCGGCATTCTCCGCTTACGCTCCGAATACGCGAGACCCCAGCGTGGGCCGTTGCAGCACGTTGGCGAGTTTTGGCAGCATGGGCATTTTGCCTTCGCTCGGCTTCGTTCTGCGCTCCGGATACGCGAGACATCCACGTGGGGCCTCTGCAACACAAAGGGGGGCAAAGACACCATGAGGATTTTGCCCTTGACAGCCGTTGTTCTGACAATTGACAATTGTGGATGCGGGCCGCGCCCGCGCTGGATTTTTATGCCGAATGGACACGCGGCGAGGTCATTCGCCGCTTGACCTCGGGATTGGGGTTCTTCGGTCTTTGGCGTTCCACGCCGGGGCATGGAAAAACTCCCGGATGCTAACCGGGGGTCCGCTCGAGTCCCGCTCGCTACCCCCCAGACCCCCGGGCAGCTCCGATGAACGCGAAGAATTTTGCAAGTGGCTCAATTAACTATGAATGAATCAGCAAAGCACATCGTGGCAGTCGGAACAAACTTGAATATGGGCCGCGCCGCCATTCCGCCTTCCAAGTCCGCGATTAACAGGGCCCTCGTCTTGGCCTGTCTGGCGTCGGGGGAGAGCTTCATCTGGTGGGGAGAGGGGTGCGACGGGGGCAACGCGGACGGGCGCGGGCTGGCTAACGACGTCCGTCTGATGTGCAGAGGACTAAAAGCCCTTGGCTGCGAATTGGCCATAGAAGATGGCGGGATAAGGGTCTTTGGCGGGCGGCGCTTGAGGGCGGTTGGCTACGTTGACGCAGGCGACGCGGGCACCGTGCTGCGCTTTCTGCTGCCCTTGGCCGCGCTGCACTGCGACGGGCCAGTCGAGTTCGTGGGCAGCAAAAGGCTGTTCGAGAGGCCGCTCGCGCCATTGTTCGACGCCTTGGCACGGCTGGGCGCCGAGTGGCGGCCTAGCGAAAGTGGGCAGGCCGGCGGGGTTTTGGTTCCCGCAAAGGGATTGGCCGATGATGCAGGCTTGGGGATTGACATTGATGGCAGACCTAGCAGCCAATTCATCTCGGGCCTGGCTATGGCTGTCGCGGGCCTGGAGAAGGGCAGTTACAAGGTACAAGTTACAAGTTACAAGGTACGGACAGATGCGCTTTGCGCCGATGGAAATGGACACAGCCCAGCGCCGACTAGCTTCTTGCATCTGACCCAAAGCTGGCTTGAAAGATTTGGATGCGAAGCGCGGCTGCATGAAGGAGGCATGGAAATCCCTGCTGGAAAGCTCGTGGGGGGAAGCCATCGCGTGTATGGAGACTGGGGCGCAGCAGCGGCACTCTTTTGCGCGGCGGCGGTGCTGGAAAGCGAAATATGCGTATTCCCCCTGTCTCTGAACGACTGCCAGCCCGATTCCGCGATTTTGCAGATACTCCGAGAAGCCGGCTGCGCTTGGCAATTTGACGGCGACCGCTGCCACTTCAAGGGGTGCCTAGAGCGCGGGATAGAGTCCGACCTAGCCCACTGCCCCGACCTAGCTCCCATATTGACCGCAGCCGCTGCCTTTGCGCCTGGCGCGTCCACGCTTCGAGGGCTTGGTGCGCTGCCGCACAAAGAGAGCGACCGACTGAATGGCTGTATCAGGCTTGCCGAGTGGCTTGGCGCGCGAGCCGACCTCTTGGACGCAGCCGATGGGCCCGCACTGCGAATATATGGCAGGGAATTTGGCCCGGCGGGCATCGCCCCAATCGGCCCCTTTGATCCGCAGAGCGACCACAGAATGGCGCTTGGTGCCGCCATAGGCGCCATGAAGCTGGGTGGCTCCATACTTAACCCAGTCTGCGTTGACAAGTCGTTTCCATCATTCTGGGGGATAATTGCCCCTGACCGCTAACACCTGACCCCTAGCCCCTACAACCTAGCCCCTGCACTCCTCCGATGTAGGCGATTCAAGGGGGGATAAGGCTTCGCCCGGCGCCTCGCGCCCAATCCCGCATTAATAATGGCGCGGCGTAGCCGCATCCTTTTCCAGCATTGTCAAATAGACGGCGGACAGAGGCAAAAACTTCATGGTGCCAGTGCCAGACAGAGAGTTACAGAAGCCCCGTGTGGATGTCTCGCGTATCCGGAGCGCAGCGCAGGATACCTAGAGCCTGCGAGCGATGCTGGTAGGGAGCTCCCCCGTTAAGCATTCTGACGGGCTCCATGACCCGGCACTATGCGAACCAAGCTGCCACGCCATGAACTCGAGGGCGAAAAGAACGTGCCGGGCGAATAACCACCCCGCATGACCCAATTAAAACATCAACGCGGCGCAGCCGCATCCTTTTCCAGCATTGTCAATTGTCCATTGTCAATTGACGCGGCCCCTAGCCCCTTGCCCAACCCTCAACCTGGCTTGCCTCAGGAGGCGGGCTCAGCGACTTGGTGCGCCCCCCGCCGGGGCATGGAGCCCTTCCGAACGCTAACTGGGGGTCCGCGCAGGGCTTGGCCGCGGGTATCGGCATCGGGGGTTCCAGACCTGCGAAACATCGCCTTGGGCCTAGGCATTTTTAAGGGCGGCCCAGCCCTGCGCTACCCCCC
>Ga0268262_10007252_pt1 | contig 10405 bp, 10 predicted proteins | sample TergutNc150P3_FD_190354 | JGI IMG/M metagenome (GOLD analysis project Ga0268262, IMG submission 190354) | Nasutitermes corniger P3 segment gut microbial community from laboratory colony in Florida, USA - Nc150 P3 (SPAdes) (version 2) | ecosystem: Host-associated > Arthropoda: Insects >...
TTCCGCACCCGGCATACAAGACCCGGCTGCCGGCTTCAAGTTCCATGGCTTCCAAGAGCCAGTTCACCCGCCAATCAGACCCCAGGGGATCGGGGATTCGTCCCTGACTTGAGGCGTTGGCTTCGAAAAACATTTGTCGATAAGGGTCGTCGTGCATTGTGGTCTCCCTGAACAAGATAAAAAAGACCGACCAGGGGGGCGCCGCCCCAAATCAGTCTTCATGACCGAGGTAAAAAAAAGACCAATCACGGCTCTTGCCGAAATTGATCTTCATGATCAGTTCAATATTTTCCCTGCGTCGCGTTCAACGGTTCTTCAAAACCGCTTTATGATCTTTTTTAAAATAGACCGCCGAAAATTAAAAGTCAAGAAAAAATGTTCAGGCGGCCACTGAGGCCGGCTTCAGGGCCTTTGATTCGGCAATTCAGCTTTCGTCTGAATGGCGGAACCCTCGGCAACCGTTCACTTTGCGGCGACAGACATTTTTTGCCCTTGACATTTCAAAGCGGTTATGCTTATATAGCAAAACTCGCTTGAAAAAAGACAGTTGAAACCGTCTTAAGCGTTTTATTTTCCTAAATTGATTCGCTGGTCATGAAGGCCGCTTTCGCCCTTGCCGGGGCGAGGCGGTTTTTTTTGTTCGGCGGTCAAGACGCTGACTTGTGGCGTAGCTTTGGACCCCGGCGTAGGTTGGCAACCTTTAGTCGGGGTGACGGAGCATATGGGGATCCGCCATTCCGGCGCCAGGTTGTCAACCTGCACCGGAATCCATACCCACCCAAGGTAAAAACAAACCCCGGCGCCGCCACTTTTGAGCGGGCGACGGCGCCGGGGTTCGGCGGAACAAGGCCGGGCCTTGCCCAGCCTTATTATCTCAAATCAAGGGACGGATTTCAAGACGCCTGATTTGAGGAATTAAGGAGTAACAGACATGACGACCAGGAGAATTTCAGCGGGCATATTGGCGGGCCTCATGGCGGCGGCCCTGTTTTTGGGGGCCGGGCAGGCCCAGGGCCAGAGTTCAAGCGCCCCGCCGGGGACGGCGAAGGGCAAGGCGGCACAGACGGAACAGGACAGCCAAGCCGAGGATAGCTCGGACATGGCCCTGAAGGAAATTGAGGTCCGCAGCGCCGTCCGCCGGGACGAGCTGAAAAGCACCAGTGCCACAGTGCTGGAAAACAAGGACCTGGTGGACCGCAAATACGTTCAGCCCCTGGATATGCTTAAACTGAGCCCGGGCACCACCATAACTCAATATGGCGAAAACGGACTCGCCCCCCAGTCATTTATCCGCGGTCTCAGCGGCTCCCACAGCGGGCACTTGGCCATTTTTTTGGACGGCATCCCCCTCAAGGACAGCGGCCATAGCGACAATTATGTGGATTCCAATCTAATAATCCCCCTGGAAATTGAGAGCCTGGAAATCATCAAAGGCCCGCAATCGGTTTATTACGGGGCCGGGTCCGCCGCCGGGGTCATGGCCTACCAGGGCTACACAACCGGCGACTTCAACAGGTTAAGCCTGCGCTACGGCAGCTTCAATGAAACCGACGCCCAGGCGCTGATCGGCAAGACCGACGACAAACTCAGCCAGGTCTATGCCTTCCAGTTCTATCACACCGACGGCTGGAGCCAAAATTCGGATTGGGACCGGGGAAACGTCTCCGGGCGCTGGACCTATCAATTCACCGACCAGTTTTCCGCCAGCCTCAATGTGCGGGGCTACAAGTCGGCCTGGAACAGCTCCGACTACTTATCGGCGTGGAAAAATCTTCCGGATGACGCTTCGGTGGACGACGGCAGCGGGGAAGGCAGCGGGGGCCAGCGCAGGCGCTTCGACGCCCGCCTGTGGACCAACTATAAGCTGAACGATGAATCCCAGTTCACTTTATACACGTTCACCACTGATTTGACCAATACCCGTTGGCGGAAAGAATATCCAAGTTCTTCTGGAGTTTTTAATGATTCAAACAACGCAGAACAAACCAATTCTCGCAAGGCTTATGGCGTGGGGACGGCCTATAACTTTAAAGGAGATATAGGCCCCCGCGAAGCCAATTACACGGTGGGCTTGGACTATCTGCGGGAAAATGAAACCCAGGAGCGATATCTTTTGCCGTGGGGCACCGGACGGGTGAGAGGCCGCCAGAGATCCGATTATGAATTCACCTTGGACACCGCCTCCCTGTACGGGGAAGCCTCTTATCAAGTCCTAGACCCTTTACAGGTGAGGCTGGGGGCCCGCTATGATCGTTTCACCGGCTCAATGGATACCGGCCCTAACCAAGAAGCCAGTAATACGGGAACCGCTAGAGAGAGGAAGCCGAATTCCCATTATGAGTCCCCGGGCGCCAACGCCTTCAGCCCCAAGGCCGGCCTTTTACTGACGCCCTTGGACTGGCTGGATGTTTACACAAATTACGGCCGAGGAATCACGGTGGCCGGCCTGAGCAATGGCCTGTTTTTCACTGAAGCCCCCCCTACGACCAAATTCGATCAATATGAATTGGGCTACCGTGTGCGGCCCCAGGATTGGCTGAATTTGGAAATGACCTATTATCTTGTGAACCAGTTCAACGAAGAGTTGGCGGTGCTGGATGAAAACACAGGCCGCGCCATACCCGGTGAATTCACCTACGCCGGTAAGACGGAACGCAGCGGCCTGGAAACGTCGGTGGGGATACACCCCTGGGAATTCTGGAGCCTGACCGGCAATTACACCTACCAGAAGGCCATATACAAAAAACGGGAAGCTACCGCTACCGGTATTGCCGGCAACAAGCTGGCCGATTATGAGGGCTTGCGCTTATTAAACGTCCCCAAGCACATATACAACCTGGAACTGGCCTATGCCCCGGACGAAGGTTTCGGCGGCCGCCTCAATTATCGCTGGGAAGCCGACTTAATGATTAGAGATGATCCGGCGTCTGCAATTGATGGCACGAAGAACACCAACCCCTATCGTCAATATAAGGGCCAGGACAAGGGCTCCATGGATATGCAGTTGAGCTACAAATTCAACGAGAAATACAAGTTGTATCTGGATGTGCTCAACCTGACCGACCGGCGCAATTACGGTAACGAGACAGCAAACGACAAAGGACTAAACACCTATTCCATCCAGCCGCCGCGGACTTTCTACCTCGGCCTAGACGTCAACTGGGAATAAAGGAGACGAACTTATGAAACGTATAAAACACCTTGTTCTGGCGGCCAGTCTGGCCTTACTCCTGGTCGCCAGCCCGGCCCTGGCCCACGATTTCTGGGCCGGGGTCGAAAAGGCCGAGGCCGGCCAGCCTCTGGTCGCCAAAATCGGCTACGGGCACAACTTCCCCGAAGGGGAGGAAATAAAGGCCGAAAACCTGGCCCGTTTCCTGCCCCTGGAGCTTCAGGGCTCCAAAGGGGCCCTAACCCTGAACCCCGGGGCGGAACCCCGGCTGGCGGTTAGCGCCGCGCCCGTGCCGGCCGGGACTTACCTCTTGCTGGCGAACGGCCGGGAAAGGTTTTCCACCCGAGGCCCGGAAGGCTACACGGACAAGCCCAAAAACGAGGTTCCCGGCGCCACGAGTTGCAACTTCGGCTCCTCCCACGGCAAGGCCGTGGTCAACCTGGGAGGCGCGGCGGAAACGGGCCTGATAAGCAAACCCGTGGGGCAGACCATGGAAATAGTGCCCCTGGCCAACCCGGCCAAGATCAAGCCCGGCCACAGATTCCCGGTGAAGGTGCTTTTTAAGGGGAAACCCCTGCCGGGGGCCACCGTGACGGCCTATTTCGCCGGCTTCGCCGACAAGGACGAACACGAATATTTCGCCTTTTCCGGCAACGCCGACAAGGAGGGCCTGGTGAACATAATTCCCCTCAAGGGCGGTTTATGGCTGGCCAAGGCGACCTTTGAAAAAAACTACGCCGACCCGGCTGTCTGCGACCAGGAACGCTATAACGCCACCCTGACTTTCACCATAGCCGACTGAACGGCCGGACGGGGTATAAGGGGCGGCCGCAATCAGGAAGCGGCCGCCCCGGCCAGCCGCCCTAAGGAATGAATTAATATGCCCGAACAAGAACTGCCTCAAGTTTTGCCTCAGGTTTTGCCGCAAGCCCTGCCTCAAATGTCCATAAAGACGATGTTCCTGGAAGCCGACCCGGTGGTGCAGACGGTCATGGCCCTGCTTTTGCTCGCTTCGCTGATCTGCTGGGTCATAATCCTGGAAAAGGCGGCCCTCTTGCGCCGGGCCGGCCGTGCCCTGCGGCACTTCAAAGAAACGGCCGCCGGGCTGGAATACGGAGCCCCGATGCTGGAACTGACCGGGGCGGCCGGCCGGATATTGGAAGCGGGCCTCCGCGCCGCCCAGGACTCCGCCGGGGGGGAGAGCCGGGCCGATTACCGGGAAAGGGTGGAACGGGCCATGCGCCTCTCCCTCTTCGACCACCTGGAACGCCTGGAACGAAGATCCCTCTTTCTGGCCACCGTGGGCTCCACGGCCCCCTTTGTCGGACTTTTCGGCACGGTCTGGGGCATCATGCACAGTTTCGCGGGCATCGCCGCCAGCGGCGATACCACCCTGGCCGTGGTGGCCCCGGGTATCGCCGAGGCCCTGTTCGCCACGGCTCTGGGGTTGGGGGCGGCCATACCGGCGGTCATGGCTTTCAACAAGATCGCCGGCGAGCTTAAGAGAATGGGCCAGGAAGGCCAAGCCGGCATAGCCCTCTTGGGCGACCGGCTGGCCCGGCTGCATTTCCTGGAGAAGGAGGCTGTAAAATGAAATCGGAAACGCCCTACGGGGCCGGGGGCTTCACCCCCATGTCGGAGATCAACGTCACGCCTTTCATCGACGTCATGCTGGTGCTCTTGATCATCTTCATGGTCACGGCCCCCTTGATGATGGGGGGAGTCCCCTTAAATCTGCCCAAGACCGCTGGCCAGCCCCTACCCCGGCTGGAGAACCCGCTGGTTGTCAGCCTGGACGCTGAAAACCGGGTTTTCGTAGGCGAGGACGAGGTGGCGGCCGGGGATATGAGGGAACATTTCAAGACCTTGGCCCGGGAATCCTTGAACGGCGAGGTTTACGTGAGGGGCGACGGCGAAGTGAAATACGCCCGCATGATGGAACTCATGACCGATCTCGGGCAGGCCGGCTTCGCCAGGGTCACCTTGGCCTCCAAGGTGACCGGGGGCGCCGACGCTCCGGCGGCCCAATCGGCAGCCAAAGCGACCGGATTAGGCGACGAACCGCCGGCCCAAGTGGCGGCCAAAGTGACCGGAAGAACCCACTAGCCGCCGGCCCCATAAGACGCCCATTTCCGCCCGATGCCCCGATTAAGCCCCATGAACGAGCGCCAGCTTGAAAAATTCATCTTCTGGCGCTCGGTCGCCATAGCCTTGGGCCTGCACCTGGCGGTCATGGCCTGGATGTTTTTTTTCGCCCCGCTCAAGCCGGAATCCCTTTACAAGCCCTTGGCGGTCATGGATTTCATGGTCTATGACCCCGAGGGCGGCGAGCCGGACGAAAGGGAGGAAGCGGAGTTGGCGGAGCCTCCCCCGCCCGAACCGGAAGCCCCGGAGGCGGAGGTCGAGGAGCCGGAGGAGGCTCCGCCCGTGGTGGAAAGCACGGCCCCGGAAGCCGAGCCCCTGCCCGCGCCGCCGCCGGAAAAACCCAAGCCCAAGCTGGAACCAAAACCCAAGCCACTGCCCGCGCCCGCCCCCGCGGATGATCCGGGACAAGCCGGAACGAGACGCGGCGGCGCGGGCGGCGGCCCGGGCCAGGGAACCAGGGACGCCCTGCGGGCCTACCAGTCGCAAATCCGCCGCAAGCTGGATCGGAACAAGAAATATCCGCAGGCGGCCCAGGCGAACAATATAACCGGCGTGGCCAATATAGCCTTCACCGTCCATCGGAACGGCGAGGTCTCCGGGGTCCGCCTGACGTCCAGTTCTGGACATGCCATACTGGACGACGAGGTGCGGGCGCTTTTGCAGCGGGCGGCCCCCCTGCCGCCCATCCCCAAGGAAATACCGAAGGACAGCCTTTCCCTCACGGTGCCCATTCGGTTTTCGAGCCGCTAGGGCGGCCCTGAATCATGGCGAGGCCGAGGGAAACATGAACGGCGAAATTTTTTTCTTGCGCCGTCGGCTCTCAACGTGGTATAAAAAATTTTGGATATTCAGCTATAGATGGCCGTTTTACTACCGCATGAAGCGTTATAGGCCACTAAAGCGGCTTGGTTGATATCAGAAACTTTGGCACGAAGCCGGAAATCCCCGGGAAGGGGATTCCCGGCTTTCTCATTTTTCCGGTGAAGTAACCACCGGTTCCCGCTGACAACAAGGAGATCTTTTATGAAAACTTTTTGTTCCCTGGCTTTGGCCGGAATCATGCTTTCAGGTTCGGCCCTGACCGCGCGGGCGCATTTCGGCATGGTGATTCCATCCAAGCCCGCGGTCATGGAAACGAACGAAGCCAACCTCGTGGTGGACCTGAAATTCTGGCACCCTTTTGAGAACAAGGGCATGAACCTGGAAAAACCCAAAGCTTTCCAGGTATTCAACGGCGGGCAAGCCGTCGATCTTCTGCCTAAGCTCAAGGAAGACAAACTCAGGACTTTCAAGAAGTGGACCATCGATTATAAAATCGACCGCCCTGGACTTTATGTCTTCGCCATGGAACCCGAGCCCTACTGGGAGCCGGAGGAGGACAAGTTCATCATCCACTACACCAAGGCCTATGTCGGAGCTTTCGGCGACGATGAGGGCTGGAACAAGCCGGTGGGCCTTAAAACCGAAATAGTGCCTCTGACCAATCCCGGCGCCCTTTACGCCGGCGGGCTGTTCACCGGCCGGGTGCTTATGGACGGGAAACCCGTCCCGGGCGGCGAAGTCGAGGTGGAATGGTACCCCGGTGAAAATAAACAAGGCCAGGCCCCCAATGAAGCCATGGTCACCTTGTCCCTGGTGGCCGACGGCAACGGGGTTTTCAGTTTCGCCGCGCCCAAAAGCGGCTGGTGGGGTTTCGCCGCCTTGAATGAGGCCGACTTCAAGCTGAAACAGGAAGGCCAGGACAAGGATGTGGAACTGGGCGGGGTCGTCTGGCTCTATTTCCACGATATGAAGGCCGCCGTTCCCTACACCGGAAAGTGAGTTCCCTATGAACCCGCAAGGCAAAAGCGAGGCGGGCCTTAAGGCTGCCTCCTTCCGGACGATAAAGCGGGCTTCCCGCCGCATACAGCCCCGTACGGGGCTGTATGCGGCGCTGGTCGGTGCCCTGTTTTTATGGCTTTCAGCGGCCGGGGCTGAAGCCCATTCCGTTTACATCTTCGCCTATCCGGAAAATTCGCAAATCTGCACCAACAGCTATTTCGGCGGCAAGGGCAAAGTCATGGGCGGCCGGGTCAGCATGGCTGCGGCTTCGGGGGCAATTCTGGCCACGGCCAGAACCGACGAGCAGGGCAACGCCTGCTTTACGCCGCCGGAATCAAGCCGGGATTTGGTTTTCACGGTGGAGGCCGGCGAGGGACACCAGGCCGAATTCAAACTGCCGGCCTCGGATATTGAAGGCGCCTTTGAATCCGGCCAGGAACCCGTTGACCACGCTGAGGCGGCGGCTTCAGGCTCTTCGTCCGCACCGGCCGCCGGGGGCCTGACCCGCGACGACTTGCGCCAGGCCCTGTCCCCGATAATGCGGAAGCTGGCTGAAATGGAAAGCGCGCAAAACAGCCGCGTCAATCTCAAGGACATCATCGGCGGGCTGGGCTGGATTATCGGCCTGGCCGGAGCGGGCCTCTGGGCCGCCAACCGGAAGAACAGAGGCTGATATGCATATTTCGGAAGGCGTATTGTCGTCCCAGGTTCTTGTTGGCGGCGGAGCCCTGGCCCTGGCCGGAATTGCCAAGGGCCTGGAAGATATCAGTGGGGACGATATTCCCAAGGCCGCCCTCCTGGCCGCCGTCTTTTTCGTGGCCTCCCTCATTCACGTCAATATCGGTCCCAGTTCGGCCCACCTGGTTTTAAGCGGCCTGATTGGGCTGGCCTTGGGCTGGGCCGCCTTCCCGGTGATTTTCGCCGGCCTTCTGTTGCAGGGGATTCTTTTTCAGTTCGGCGGGCTTACGGTCTTGGGAGTCAACACCTTCAACATGGCCTTTCCGGCCTTCCTCTTGGCTCATTGGCTGCGAAGGGCCATCAACAGCAAGAATAAAAGCGTTTCGACAGGCGCCGCTTTCATCTGCGGCGGCGCCTCAATTCTGCTATCATCCTGTTTGGTGGCGTTTTCCCTGTATTTGACCGGGAGTGAGTTCAAATTTGTCGCCCTGGAAATTATAGCGGCCAATCTGCCCATAGTGGTCATTGAAGGAATCATCTGCGCCTTGGTGGTCAGGTTTCTGGCCCAGGTTAGACCGGAGATGTTGGCGGGCCGGGCGGCCGGCCTTGAAAAGCCGGGCCAGGATTGAGCGCGGCTTGATATGTTTGAAAAACACGGTCAGACCTTGCTTCCACGCGAAGCTTCCGTCCGGGAAGGGGCTTGGCTGGAACAAGCCGATTCCCGTCTGAAAATAGTCGCGGTTCTGACCTGGTCCTTTCTTCTGGCCCTGACTCAGCAAATTGAGGGCGCCTTGGCCGGTCTGGCCGGTTCGGCCATACTGTCAATGCTCTCCGGTCTCTCAACTCGGACGCTGATAAAACGGTTGTTGGGGGTCAATTTCTTCATTTTTTTTCTGTGGCTGGTTCTGCCGTTCTCTTTTTCCTATCCCGGCGAAGTTGTGGCCGGCCTCGGCCCCTTGGCGGTGACCCGTCAAGGTCTTAACTTGGCTTGGCTTTTGACCGTCAAAGGCAATGCCGTGGCCTTGGGGGCGGTGGCTTTTTTCGGCGCGTCCTCGGTTTTTGAACTCGCCGCCGCCGCCAGACGGCTGGGCGCTCCGGAAAAAATGACCGCCATTTTCGTGCTTATGTTCCGCTACGTTCAACTAATCGACCAGGAATATACTCGCCTGCGCCAGGCCATGAAAGCCAGGGGCTTCCGGCCGGCCATGACCATGCACAGCTACCGCAGTTACGCCAATTTGATCGGTATGCTGCTTGTCCGCAGCCTGGACCGGGCGGTCAGGATTCACGCGGCCATGCGTTGTCGGGGCTATAACGGCCGTTTCTGGCTGTCCGGGGAATTTCGTTTGAAAAAAACGGATTGGATTTTAAGCTCTTTGATGCTCCTCTTGGCCGGCGGGGTGCTGGCCCTCTCTTTCATCGGATACTGATGGATTCTCGCGCGGTTTAATGGCTGTTAACTTGCAAAACGAACGGAAATTGCTTGATAACCAAGGCTCGAAAGAGGCCGCGCCCGGAACGATGGTTTCCGGCTGCGTCCCCCGTGACAGGGCGATTGTGGCGGTCATTGACGGCCTGGGAGGCTCTTTCGGCGCGGCCATTGTCAAAGAGTTGCGTGAAAGCTTTGGCGACGCCGTGGAGATTTGGGCTTTAGGGGTCAACTCCATCGCCACCGGCGCCATGATGAAAGCCAAAGCCAACCGTGGAGCCACCGGGGAAAACGCGGTCAAAGTTGCCCTGCCTAAGGCGAAAGCGGTTATGGGGCCGATAGCCATAACCTGGGCCAACTCCATGATGGGTGAAATAACACCCGGCTTGGCCGAGGCGGTCATGATTGCGCAAGTCCCCAAAATACTCATTCCCATATCTCAGGATAATATAATTTTGGCCGGGCATAAGTACGAACCCCTGGCCAACCTGATCATGGACGCCATTCGCCGATTGGCTCTGCTCGCCTACTTATCCTGACGGACTTTGCCAGAGGCTATGGTGTTGAATTGACAATGAAACAACCCTAAAGCCCGTTGCCTTCCAAGGCTCGGGTCAAGCAATTGTGGTTTTTTTCAGTTTTGCAGGGAGGGGTTTATGAATCGAGAAGAGTGGTGGCAAGAGGCGGTGCGCTTTCACGGCCACAGTTGCCCGGGCCTGGCCATGGGCGTCAGGGTGGCCCTGGATTGCCGGGAAGAAATGGGGCTGGCCGCCCGGGCCGAGGATGAAGAGGTTGTGGCGGTTGTCGAAACCGATGCCTGTGGAGTGGACGCCCTACAGGTCATACTAGGATGCACCATAGGCAAGGGCAACCTTTGGGTTCGCAAAAGAGGCAAGCAGGTCTTCACCATCTACAACCGGGCCACCGGGGAGGGACGCCGATATTCCTGGTGCGGCCTAGGCCATAAAGAGGCAAGCCCCGAAACTAGAATCAAGGTTTTTTTGAGCGCCCCCAAAGATGAGCTTTACCGGGTGGAACCGCCCCGCTGGCCCCTGCCGCCCATGGCCGCCATTTATCCTTCCGTCATTTGTGACCAATGCGGAGAAAAAACCGCCGAACCGTGCTTACGAGTGCGCGAAGGGAAATTGATCTGCCTGGATTGC
>Ga0268262_10007253_pt1 | contig 10403 bp, 9 predicted proteins | sample TergutNc150P3_FD_190354 | JGI IMG/M metagenome (GOLD analysis project Ga0268262, IMG submission 190354) | Nasutitermes corniger P3 segment gut microbial community from laboratory colony in Florida, USA - Nc150 P3 (SPAdes) (version 2) | ecosystem: Host-associated > Arthropoda: Insects > Digestive...
GGCGGGGTTGTGAAGCGGGCTCATGTCGTTCATTTCAGCAAAGGCGGCCATTGCCGCGTCGTCTATAATCACGCTTTTGGTAAACTTGTTTCCGCCATGCACAATCCTGTGTCCGACGGCCTTTATAACGCCCATGTCGTTTATGACCCCGGTCGCCGGGTCTGTCAGGGTTTTTATGATGAGGTTCACCGCCTCGGTATGGTCGGGGCAGTCGTGGTTGGCAATGTATTCTTCCCTGCCAAAACTGGGGTTTACCTTGTGGGTAATATAGGAACCGCCTATGGTTACCTTTTCTACAATCCCCACCGCCAGGATGTCCTTCTTTTCCCAGTCGTATACCTGATATTTTGCCGAAGAAGAGCCGCAATTCAATGTTAAAATTACCATTGTGAACCTCGCTTTTATTGTTATTATTAAAAGTTTAGCATGGCGTTTTCGCAAATACAAGGCGCTACATGTTAAGCTCTATTTGCTCCTGCTTCTTGCTAAGGACAAAGGGAATGCCTGTTCCCCTCGCCAAAGCCTCGTAGTCCCCCCTAAAGCCTTCAAAGACAAGCCCTCCCGCCTCATCAGTCCTCAATGTTTCTGTGCCCCACCATTCGCTCTTTATCTTCGCCATGAGGGCATGGTAGGCCGGTTTGGGGCTGTTGTCCTTGCGGAGTAAGCCGGAAGGGGCGCCGAGCCATTTCCCGTCTTTGGCATCCCAGTTGGTGATAGCCTCCACGGAGGGGTGTGAAAAGAGAACCTCGTACATTTCAACAAGCTCGCGGGCCTGCCTTTCTTCGCCTTCGGGAGTGCTGGGCCATTCAGGGATCTGGTAATCGTTCAGATCGACAATATCAGGCGGCATCAGATGCCCCGAAAGGATGGTATTTTCGGTAAAATGCAGGGGAAGGCCGAAATGGGAATAGCGGTCAAGGATTTCTTCAAGTTTCTGGAGCCCCATGTAGCCCTGGTGCTGGTGGGTCTGAAGGCCGATGGTATCAATTGGAACCCCCGCCTGGAGGCAGCCGTCGATAAGAATCTCGTATTTTGTGCTGAGATCAAAATCGTTTATAAGCAGCGACGCGCCTGGATTTGCCTCTTTTGCGGCGGCGAAAACTTCTTTTACCATCCGGACACGGCCCAATTCCTTGCATATCCTTGTAATAGCGTTGTTGTATTTGTCAAAGATGGGCATGATCACCACTTCGTTGATAACGTCCCACTTGTCGATAAGGCCCTTGAACGCGCCCACATCGCGGCGTATGCGGTCAAGCTGTTTCTTGATGATTTCCGCGTTGGAATACTTCATGAGCCACGGGGCGCAGACCGTGTGCCAGCAGAGGGGATGGCCTTTTGTGACAACTCCCCGTTCGGCGTAATACTTCGCCGCGGCTATGGTACGTCTTTCATCGGGCTTTCCTTCTTCGCTCTCATAGCGGCCCCAGTAAAAGGGCAGGGTCGCGTAATTGCAAAGGCTGAAGATAAGGTCAAGCTGTTCTTTCCAGTCGGCCTTTTGGTTCTCGTCTATGTTTCCGCCGTCCGGCTTTCCCCCGGCAAAATTTACAGCGTCAAATCCGCCGCAGCCGAAAAGGAATTCATGCCGTTTTTGGCGCAGTTCCACTGTTTCGCAGGCCAGGGGGCTTCCGTCACGCTTTTTGAAGAAGAGTTTTGCCTTGCTTTTGCGATGGGGAAATTTTTCCGCCTTCATTATAGACTCCTTAAACCTGCTGCAAAGTAATACCGCATGATATTATTTTTTTCCGCATTTGGATACTTGTCCACTGCATGGTAAAATATTGTATGGGGTAATTGAAAAAGTAAAATAACTTGGTAAAATTAAGATGGTAGGCGCAACAGTGCCTGACATCCGAATTTGAAGGAGGTTTCTTATGATGGATCCAATCAAAGGAAAATTAACGCTGGAAAATGGTTCAGTGTATGAAGGCGAGCTGCTCAACGGTATACCCCATGGCAAAGGAAAACTGACCTATAAAGACGGTTCAGTGTATGAGGGCGATTTGGTCAACGGTAAATTTCACGGCAAAGGAAAATTGACATATTATTACGGCGGCAATTACGAAGGCGAATGGGCTGACGGCGAGCAAAATGGCCTGGGGAAAATGACAAATCCTGACGGCACAGTTGACGAAGGAAGATTTATGAGCAGCGAATTTGTTGGGTAGCAACAAATTCTTTAAAAAAGATAAGTGTTCCCGTAGTGAGACTTGCCGGGCGATTAAAATTTTTGTTGACAACCGGATATTTGGGTACCATAATAACCCCTAAGGGGACATTAGGCCATCAGTAATATGAAGCGAATTGGCTTGCGGTTCCCTATACTACTTTTTATCAGGGGGAAGAAATTAAGATGAAGAAAGCGATTTTTTGTGTAGCTTTATGCTGCATTGCGACGGTTTTGTTTGCAACCGGCGGTAGGCAGGCACAGCCGACAGGGGAGTACCAATTGAAGCCGGAGATAAGCGCTCCGAACTCCGCTATTACTATTTCAGTTTACCATGAAACAGCAAATCATCCGCAGCCTGCGGCCACTAACCCGATTGCCGTATACCTGAAGGAAAAACTAAATGTATCCTTCACCTGGGACCTTCTTGTTGGAGACGCCAAACAGAAACAGGGCGTTATGATCGCCGGCGGCCAGTATCCCGATCTCCTTGAATTAAGGGATAATACATGGGTCGATGCGGGTGCCTTAATACCTCTGGAGGGCTATATCGAAAAGTACGGCCCAAGGATTAAAGCCCTTTACAAAGACGTCTGGGATAAAATGAAATCCGCGGACGGCCACACTTACTACCTCATCAATTACGGGGTGATGCAGGGCCTTGACCATTCCCCCAACTATGACCAGACCGCGTTCTGGATTCAGAAAGGAATCCTGAAAGACGCCGGTTACCCCAAACTCAAGACGGTAGATGATTATTTTAATTTGATAGAAGCGTATATGAAGAAATACCCGACTGTCAACGGCCAGCCCGCTATCCCCTTTACAGTTCTTTGCGATGACTGGCGCGCGTTCGAACTCTGGAATCCTCCGAACTTCCTTGCCGGTAACCCCAATGAAGGCAACGGCGTAGTAGATCCAAAGAACAACTACAAATACACGACTTTCTTTACTATGGACATATCCAAACGCTGGTTCCAGAAGTTGAACGAACTGGACAAGAGGGGATTAGTTGACAGGACGAGCTTTACCGACACCTACGACCAGTATACCGCTAAGATCGCGTCGGGCCGCGTACTGGGGACGAGCGTACAGGGCTGGCAGATCGGCAGCGCGAATAATACGGCCCGCGACCGCGTTGATCCTTTGCGCGCGCTGGCGCCGCTTCCAATTGTATGGGATGCGAGTGTCACGCCCTGGTACCGCAACAGAACTATTCCCAATTTACTCCGAGGCGTAGGGATCAGCGTAAGCGCGAAAGACCCTGTAAGGATCATCCGCTTCTTTAACGATTTGCTTGCTGAAGACGTACAGAAGACCATAAACTGGGGTATTGAAGGCCAGCATTGGCAGAAAAACGCCCAGGGCGTACCGTACCGCACTCCTGAGCAAAGGACAAACTGGACTAATCAGCAGTGGCAGGAAACCAACCGGTTATTGCTGCTGGGGGATGTGACGCCCAAGATCCAGGGTTCTTACTCGGACGGGTATCCTGCCGATCTGAGCCTGTATTTTCCTGAACGGGAAGCCAGCCTTCGGCCGGAAGACAGGGAACTTTATGCGGCCTATGGCGTAGCGGGTACCAATGAGTTAATGGACAAGAATCCGCCTCCGAATAACCCCTGGTTCCCAACCTGGAGCATGGCGACTCCTCCGGACGGTTCTCCCGCCCAGATCGCCCAGGTGCGCATGGAGCAGACCATGAAGCAGAGGCTGCCGCAGATGATCCTGGCTCCGACCGCACAATTTGAATCACTGTGGACTTCTTATGTGGCGGAGATGAATGCCGCCGGCAAAGCTGACTACGAAGCGTATTATCAACAAGCGCTTAACCAGCGCCTGAAGGATTGGGGCATCGTAAAATAATTTAGTTTCGATTTGGAACGGAGGCGGTTATCCGCCTCCGTTTCTGTTTTTTCAAGCTTGGGAGAAAGATGAAATTACCCGCTCTTGCTATTTCCAAAGAAACCCCCTTTTTATATAAATTAAGCCGCCAGCGGCAGCTCCTTTTCATGAGCCTTCCGATAATTTGTTACGTAATACTTTTCGTATACGTACCCCTTTGGGGCTGGACAATGGCTTTCCAGAATTTCAGGCCGGCAAGAAGTTTTTCAAACCAGGAATGGGTAGGCCTGAACTGGTTCAGGCTCCTGTTTAAAGACAAGGTTTTCGTCAGGACTATAAGGAATACAATAGCCATGAGCGTTATAAACACCTCGTTGGGGTTTATAACTGCTATAGGCTTTGCGCTTTTGTTGAACGAAGTAAAAAAAATACTTTTTAAGCGGGCTATTCAGACTATTTCCTACCTTCCCCACTTCCTTTCATGGGTTATAGTTACAGGCCTGGTGTCCACTATGCTTACCACGGACAATGGGGCGGTAAACAACGCGCTTGTGGCATTGGGTTTTATCAAAGAGCCGGTATTGTGGCTTGCCAATCCAAACTACTTTTGGGGAATAGTCGGCGCCACCTATGTATGGAAAGAAGTAGGCTGGAATACGATTATTTACCTTGCGGCGATTTCAGGCATAGATCCGAATTTATACGAAGCCGCGGATATTGACGGCTGTAACCGGTATCAAAAAATGTGGCGTATTACGCTTCCCAGTATAAAGCCGACCATAATAATTTTGTTAATAATGAGCGTCGGGCATATCCTTGACGCGGGTTTTGAATTGCAGTATTTGCTGCGAAACGGACTGGTGATGGATGTGTCGGACACAATTGATATATACGTGCTTGTATACGGCCTCAACCTGCGCAATTATTCCCTTGCCACGGCGGCCGGAATGTTCAAGAATATCGTAAATATTACACTTATATTTTTAGCTAACTATATCGCAAAGAGAGCGGGTGAGGAGCGCCTGATATGAAAATCGGAACAATGTCAAGAATTGAGAATTTTACTTTCCACTTTTTGAATACCTGTTTTTTGCTTCTCATTTCATTTATAACCCTTTATCCTTTCTGGAATACCATTGTCGTGTCGTTGAATGATGCGATGGACTCGATGCGGGGGGGCATTACGTTTTTACCGAGAGAATGGTCCCTGTTTAATTACGAAGTACTTTTTCAGACCTCGGCTATTCCCCACGCTTTCCTTGTTTCTGTCGCAAGGACTTCAATTAACCTGGTTACCCACGTGTTTTTTACGGCACTGATTGCCTATACGCTGTCCAGGAATGAATTTGTAATGCGTAAGCCTTTTACTTTTATTTTAGTGCTTTCCATGTATATAAACGCCGGCCTTATTCCAACGTTTTTTTTAATGCGCAACCTTGGTATGGTCAATTCGTTCTTTATATATATAGTTCCCGGAATTGTAAACGCTTTTAATTTTGTCGTGATGAGAACGTATATGCGCAGTATTCCCGAAAGTATTATTGAATCCGCGCGTATAGACGGTTACGGGGATTTTTATATATTTATTCGGATTATTTTACCTTTATGCCTTCCCGTCCTTGCCACTATAGGGCTTTTTGTCGCTGTAGGCTCATGGAACGCCTGGTTTGACGTGATGGTTTACAATTCCGGCAATGTGAATCTGCACACCCTTCAGTACAAGCTGATGGAATACCTGCAATCAAGCCAGAGTCAGGGCAGGTCTACCGGGGACGCCGGGGCGATGGCCCTGGCCGCCCAGGCAGGACAAGGCTCGGGCATGGTAACGCCCATGAGCATACGGGCGGCAATTACCGTAATCGCCGCCGCGCCGATTTTGTTTGTTTATCCTTTTATGCAGCGTTACTTTGTTGTTGGCCTGAATGTGGGCGGCGTGAAAGAATAATTGCTTAACAATTTTGTATAAATTTCTCAAAAATGATGAAAAATGTTCATTCAATAATGGTTCATTAAAATAGATTCAGTACATGGATCATTTAAGCTTGTTTATCTATTCAGTCGCCGGAGAAATGCTTTCTCAAACTCTTATGAAAGAAGAAGTTGCAGAAACAAAAAGACGGATTGACAAAAAAAGCCTGAAAAGTAATATGGTGAAAAAAGAAGCAAAATGCGTAAACCGAATGACTTCCTTGAGGATATTCTGGCCGAAATTGAAAAGGGACTCAAAGACGATATAAACGCCGATGCCCTGGCTGATGATTTTTCCATGTCTTCGATCCATTTACAGCGGCTCTTTAAACAGACTTTCAGGAAGCCGATTGGCGCGTATATACGTTCCCGCAAATTATCGTCAAGCATCATGGATTTATTGCACAGCGGCTTAAGTGTTTTGGATATTGCTCTGGAATACGGTTTTAGTTATGAACAGACGTATATAATCAGCTTTAGGCGGGAGTTTGGATTTACCCCCGGCGATTTACGCAGAAACAGGCAACTGGTAAGGACTACGCCGCCCCTTCTGCCATTTGGGCAGGAATCGGTATATAAAAATCATTTTCTTGTCGGCAATATCATTAAAGAAAAATATATGGACGGCGTTTATTTTGACATGATAAAAAACAACTTCAATATTGTTACTCCCGAGAACAGCCTGAAACCTGTTTCATTGACATCAAACCGGGGAGGCGCGTACAACTGGGCATACGCGGATCAAATGGTAAACCAGGCGCTGGAAAACGGCATAGCGGTACACGGTCATGTTCTGGTATGGCATGATTGGACTCCCGTATGGATGACCAAAGGAACAAAAACAGAAGCGGAAGATAACCTTAAAAATTATATAACCGATGTATTGACGCATTATCACGGCAGGATTTATTCATGGGATGTGGCAAACGAAGCTATTAGGGACGGTCTTTCTGCAGCCGATGCTGCCGGAGGCTGGAAAAAATGCCTGCGTACCAATGTCCCCTGGTATCGTGCGTTAGGCGAAAATTACATTGAAACCGCCTTCCTTACCGCGCGTGAGGCTGACCCTGACATTACCCTCTATTACAATGATTATGGCCTTGAAGATCCGCGCAAAGCCCAGGCGGTATGGGATATGATTTATGATATAAACAACCGGTATGGAAGAACGACCGGGCAGGAGCGGAACCTCATCGAGGGCCTGGGTATGCAAGCTCATTATCAAATCAATGGCTTCAATGAAAACAGGGTACGCTCCTCTTTGAAAAAATTCAGTGCCTTAAACATTGAACTGTCAATAAGCGAATTGGACGTAACCGCTGCCGGTTATGAAGAAGGCGAGGGGAAGGACATCGTCATGTCCGAAAATGACGCTGCGTTACAAGCCATGATATATAAGCGCCTTTTCAGTTTTTATCGGGAAAATGCCGCATACATATCAAGGGTGTCCATGTGGGGCATTGATGATCACAACAGTTGGATTTCCGCCGGAACCCCCTGCCTTTTTGACCGTTACCTGAACCCAAAACAAGCCTTCAACGCGGTGTTTAATACTGAAAAATGATGAATTTTCATATGTTTTTCTATACTGTTTTCTTGAATTTAGTATTTCTGCCTCAAAATACCCAGGTCTTGAGTTTTTGATTGTAAATTCGTTATATTTTTGTTATGTATACTAATATCATCTTCAATCCAGCGGCATTTAAGCACAATTTGAATGAAGATGATATAAAGTGGGCATTGAAAACTCACATTTGTGACGTTTTGATGGATGGATATAATAATAAATATACTGTGATAGGATTTGATAGAATTGGAAACTTGCTGGAAATAATGTATAACCTCATTGACGATCAATCGATCAATGTGTTTCATGCTATGCGATGCAGGGATTCATTCAGATCCCAGCTTGGACTTGAGGAGAAATTTATGCCCACAATGACTGATGAAGAAGCAGATGCTCTTGATGAGCTTCTGACTAGGACGACACCAAAGCTCACCAATGTCCCAGGTGTATTTGCGCGGCAGAGGGCTTTATTAAACGCTTTGGATGAAGTAAGTGCAAATTACATTTTAACCAGAGCCGAAGCTATGCATAAAAATCCTTCTGAAATTATCGGGGAATTAGTCAGGGAAAAAATAGCTGTTTCAATGTGAGCTTGTACGTAAATTCTTTCTCTATTCAGAATGCTTGGCAAAAAAAAAAAATTAGTTTAACATGGCGCTATTATGAATGACGCTCTAGAAAATTTGAAAGTTCGGGGACTCTTTGCCCAATGCAGCGATGCCGAGGCGCTTTCCAGCCTGATGAACAGGGAGTCGGTTACTTTTTATATAGGAGTTGATCCCACAGGGCCAAGCGTCCACATTGGCCACATGGTTCCGTTTTTCGCGTTTCGCCATCTTATGGACGCGGGGCATAAGGGGATTGCCCTAATGGGTGCCGGAACCGCCAGAATCGGCGATCCTTCCGGCAAGACTGAAACCCGCAAGATGCTGAGTTACGAGCAGCTGGACAAAAACGCCGCGTCTATCCTGGCCCAGATTAGTAATTTTGTCGGTATCGACGGGGTCAGGGCAATAACGGCCAACAACAAGGACTGGCTTGCGAACCTGAATTACATCGACTTTCTGCGTGAAATCGGAGTTCATTTTTCTGTGAACAGGATGCTTACTTTTGAAGCCTACAAAATCCGCCTGGAAACCGGGTTGTCTTTCATCGAATTTAATTACCAGCTCCTTCAGAGCTACGATTTTCTTGAGCTTTACCGCCGCTACGGCTGCCGCCTCCAGATAGGGGGCGACGATCAATGGGGAAATATCGTGGCCGGGGTTGACCTTATCCGGAGGGTGGAAAGAGCCGACGCTTACGCGCTGACTTTCCCGTTGGTAAGCAACGCCGATGGAAGCAAAATGGGCAAAACTGAAAAAGGGGCGCTTTTCCTCGACCCTTCCTTGACAACGCCTTATGAATTTTTTCAGTACTGGCGGAATGTCCAGGACGCGGACATACGGCGCTTCCTTTTAATGTTCACTTTTCTTCCGGTGGGCGAAATAGACAAGATCACTCAGGCGGGCAAAAACCCCAACGAGGGCAAGGAGCGTCTTGCCTGGGAGATTACTTCGCTTATCCACGGGAAGGAAGAAGCCGACAAGGCAATGTCGGGGGCAAGGGCCGCCTTTGGGGGCGAAGGCGACAAATCCGCCATGCCCCAGGCGAAGCTGTCAAAGGCCAAATTCGAAGCTGGCTACAACATCGTAGAGCTTTTTTGCGACGCAGGGCTTGCCCCCACCAAAAGCGAAGCCCGTCGCCTTGTCGAGCAGGGCGGGGCGTTCGTCTCCGCGCCCGGCAAGGCTTCCGGCGGCGATCTTTCGTCGGTGAGCGACGTGGCTGCCATTATTGGCGCGGAATACCTGAACGGGGAAGGAGAGCTTACTCTGCGCGCGGGGAAGAAAAGGTACTGCGTGGTGAGCGTGAATTCCTAAAACGTCACGGCGTGCCTGAAGGCTTTTGGAATTCAGATTGTAACAGGGGTGGTAATATCTGTTTTCCGGGAATTTTCGGCTGAAAGGGCTGTTTCGCTTTCCGGGACTTCCGAGACCGTAGCGACAGGTTTTCTTTCAGGGTCTATTATGCCTGCCGCCGCCATGGATCGGGCGCGTTCTTCCATGCTGCTAAAATTAACAGGGCGAAATTCGGAGAGCTGTTTTTCCGTAAGCAGGGGGCAGTCAGGGTCGTAAGTATAGGGCCGTTTGGCCGCCGCTTCTATTTGCGCTTTAAGAGCAGCCTCTTTTTCAGGGGTTAACTCTCTGCCAACCGTGTGTCTCACCATCGCCATAGTATATCCTCCGTTCAAAAGGCTCCGCGGTGCGAGCTGACATTATACGGATAACATCTCCGCGCTCCGTATAAACGACAAAAAGCACATCGCCAAATAAGCCCATAGTTTGCCAGCGATCTTCGGTATCGCTTGAATCGTCGTCATGGCGTTCCATGCGGTGATAATCAAAAAAAATTCGTTCCGCCGCTTCGAAATGGACACCATGCTCTTTGACGTTTTCCTGGTCCTTTTTCGGGTCCCATTCAAATACCAAATCCATCATAGCATGAAACTGCCTTTCTGTAAAATGATTTCCCGAGCCGGGAATACATTTTCCACCCATATAAGGCCCCAGCCTGTAACGCGCTTCGAAACCAGGAGCAAAATATGACAGATATACTGGGTTATCAGCTAACCTGGGCGAACCCGGAAAAAGCTTAAGTTTTCGCCCGAAGATGCCGATAACGTATAGGGGTGTTTTATTCCCCCGCTGACGACAGATGTAATGCGTTGAATTTGTCCACAATTGTATTATATTTGTAGTTGTGGGATGTCTGTCTGAATTGTTTATAACGGTAAACGCGCTAAGGGGGCCTTTTATG
>Ga0268262_10007254_pt1 | contig 10402 bp, 9 predicted proteins | sample TergutNc150P3_FD_190354 | JGI IMG/M metagenome (GOLD analysis project Ga0268262, IMG submission 190354) | Nasutitermes corniger P3 segment gut microbial community from laboratory colony in Florida, USA - Nc150 P3 (SPAdes) (version 2) | ecosystem: Host-associated > Arthropoda: Insects > Digestive...
TGGCGGCTAAGGTCGCGTCCATTGTCCGGGGAAAAAATAAGACCAATTTTGTACCCCATCAGGAAATTGGGGATTTTGTCGTAGTTATTAACGCGGATAAAATCGTTGTAACCGGAAGAAAAGCCGATCAGAAGATGTATTATCGTCACTCAGGTTTTCCGGGCGGACTTAAAGCCAATAACTATGCGAAGGTAAAAGAACGGCATCCGACAATGCCGCTTGAACTGGCAATTAAAGGAATGCTCCCAAAAGGTCCGTTAGGCAGGAAAATGGCGAAAAACGCAAAGATTTACGCCGGAAAGGAACATCCGCACAGCAGCCAAAAACCAGAGCCGATTGAGGCGTAATAAGGAAGATATATGATTAAGAATCTTGGAATAGGTACTGGAAGAAGAAAAACATCCGTAGCGCGTGTTTATGTCCGGGACGGAAGCGGAAAGATCACCATTAACGACAAAGATGTAGCCCAATATTTCTCCCTTGGAGAACATGTTCAGATGGTTCGTCAGCCCCTTATGGTAACCGCCAGTGAAAACAAGTACGATGTTTTAATTAACGTTTACGGCGGCGGTAACAATGGGCAGGCGGGCGCATGCAGACACGGTCTAGCGCGTGCTTTATGCCAGGTGGATCACACCAATTACGCAAGCCTCCGCGCCAACGGCTACCTTACCCGCGACCCGCGCATGGTTGAGCGCAAGAAATACGGACGCCCCGGCGCCCGCAGACGCTTCCAATTCTCCAAACGTTAATTTTGGAAGAAAGCGAAAACAACGAAGTTACTCCCTATCTGCGCACGGAAAAAGCCGCTCTGCGCTTAATTGCAAGGGCGGAACAATGTACGGGCGGACTCACCCGCAAACTGGAAAAACGCGGTTTCGACTCCGCCTGTATTGGCGAAGTAATTTCCAAACTTACAGAATTAAAACTCCTTGACGACAACCGCTTTTCCCGCCTCTGGCTTGAATCCCGTCTTCGCCTGCCACGCAGTCCTCGCCGCCTGTTAATTTCCCTATGTGCGCGGGGTATAGATCACGATGACGCTCAAGCCGCTTTAAAAAATGTGTTGGACGAAGATACTGAACTTGCTTTGCTCGCGCGGTTTGCGAAAAAATACTCACGAAAAGTAAAAGGGGAGCCGCGCTTGTTAAAACATTTGCTAAAGAACGAAGGATTTTCAAGGGGGGCGATTAATCGGTTTTTGGGAGAGGAATAAAGAAGGCGTTCCCTGAGCCTGTCGAAGGGAACAAGTAGCATTACTCCCTCGACGCTTCGACAAGCTCAGCGTCCAAAAGCTCAAAAACTTCGGACAAAAGCCCCTTTTTCCTCCCTCTTTGTGATCTTTGTACCTTTGTGTTCTTAGTGAGGATCTCTTTCGAATAAATTATTTCTTGCAATATTCTTTGATAAGATCCGTAAAAACTTCTCCATACTTTTCCAGTTTTCTTTTCCCCACTCCGATAATGCCGGAAAACTGAACCAGAGAGGTTGGTTTTCTGCGGCACATATCCCTCAGATTCGAGTCGTGAAAAACTATGAATGGGGGAACCGATTCCTTTGCGGCGATTTCTCTCCGTAATTTTTTCAATTTATCAAACAGAACATTGTCAATATCCGCGGACAAATTTTGCTTTTCCAAAAGTCTCGCACCGCTTTGCCTTTGCGTTTTTTCATCAAACTCATCTTGCGTTTCAAAATATTTCGCGCCGCTTTGTTGTGGCTTTTTTTCATCAGATATGTTTTGCGTGTCAATGAATTTTGCGCTCTTTTGTTGAAGTGATTTTTTATCAGAAGCTTTTTCACGCTCTTGCGGCAGTTTTATTAAAACGCGCTCTTCTTCCCTGAGCAGCCCTTCCGCGTTACCGAACATTACAACAGGATAATCTCCCTCTTCCAGCAATAAAAAACCTTTGTCTATCAGGTGATCAATAATGAGGCGAATACGGTGTGCGCTTGTACCGGACATGATTGCATAAGTACTGAGAGTCTCGAAACCTAAGCGGCGGATTTTTTCGTTTTTACTGCCGCGCAGGATGTCAATGATCATGGTCTTCCCGAAATTGCGACCACGCTGTTTCAGACGGTATACGCAGGAAACGATTTTTCTCGCTTCCAAAGTAACATCAGTTTCCTCAAACTCCATCAGACAGTTTGAACAGTTGCCGCAGTTTGCCGGAGCTTTTTCACCGAAGTAGGCAAGCAGGCGACGACGAAGGCAATCGTGTCCTGCAGCGTAAAAAGTCATTTGTTTTAGCAGTTCCAAATTGTGAGCCTGCAATTCTTCGTCTGCGGCTTCACCGTCTTCGTTATGGGTTATAAGGTACTGGTTTATTCTCACATCCTGACCGTTGTACAAAAGAATGCAGTCCGCGGGAGAGCCGTCACGCCCGGCGCGTCCTGCTTCCTGATAGTAGCTTTCAATGTTTTTGGGCATATTGTAATGAATGACATACGACACATTTGACTTGTCAATCCCCATGCCGAAAGCGTTAGTTGCAACCATCACTGTCTTGCGGTCGTAAATAAAATCATCCTGATTTGTCTTGCGCTCCTCATCAATAAGACCCGCGTGATAACGGGTAGCGTTAAAACCACTGCTAATCAGGAAATCGCAGGTTTCTTCCACGGTTTTTCTGGTAGCGCAATAAATGATACCGCTTGCTTCTTTTCGTTTATAAAGACAATCCAAAAGCGCGATTTTTTTGTCTTTTGGTTTTTGCACTTCAAAATAAAGATTGGGTCTGTCAAAACCGGTGTTTACGCAAAGGGGACTTCTCAGAGCCAGCAATTTGCGAATATCTTCCCTCACGTTGACAGTCGCGGTGGCGGTAAAAGCGGCAACTACCGGGCGCGGTTTAATGCTTTTGATAAAATCCACGATTTGCAGATAACTCGTTCTAAAGTCATGCCCCCACTGTGATACGCAATGCGCCTCGTCAACTACCACAAGCGGGATACTGTTAGCTGCAAATTCAGACGTATCAGTCCTTTGCAGGCGTTCGGGAGCTATGTAGAGCAGTTTAATATTGCCATTTCTTATCTCGTCCATCGTCTCCATGTATTCCCTGCCGCTTAGTGAACTGTTCAGAAAAGCCGCGCCGCATCCCGCTTCTTTCAACGCGCTGACCTGATCCTTCATCAGGGAAATAAGCGGTGAAATAACAATTGTCATCCCGTCAAGCATAAGGGCGGGTATCTGGTAGCAGAGAGATTTTCCCGCTCCCGTGGGCATCAACGCAAGCGCGTCAGTCCCCGCAAGAATGGCGTCTATAACTTCTTCCTGCCCCGGGCGAAAAGAAGAATAGCCGAATTTTTCTCTGAGTATTGTCAGTTTGTCCAAAATTGCCTCTGTATTATTGGTTTGGTATCATACGTTAAATTTAAAGAAGATTACATCGCCGTCCTGAACAACATAGTCCCTGCCTTCAAGACGGTATCTTCCCGCTTCTTTAATTTTTGCTTCTGTTCCGTAAGTAAAAATATCTTCGCAAGTGTATACTTCGGCTTTTATAAAGCCCTTCTCAAAATCCGTGTGAATAACGCCCGCCGCTTTTGGCGCTGTGTCTCCGGCGCGGATTGTCCAAGCACGGCACTCGTCTTTTCCTGAAGTGAAAAAAGTTCTTAAGCCAAGTAATTTGTACGCGCTGTGAATCAGGGCTGAAAGTCCCGTTTCTTTCAAACCTAAATCTTCAAGGAACGCTTTTTTTTCTTCGGAATTTTCTATTCCGCAAAGGTCAGATTCAAATTTACCGCAGATACACACGACTTCGGTTCCTTCACTCTGTGCGCGTTTTTTTACAGCTTCGGTCCAAGCGTTACCTGATTTAATGCCTGCTTCATCGACATTACACACATAAAGCTGAGGCTTGGCGGTGATAAAATGGCAGTCGTAAATCGCGGCTTTTTCCTCGTCGCTTAACCCTAAAGAGCGGATTGGCTGGGCGTTTTCAAGAGCGGGGCCGATTTTATCAAGTATGGAAATGACAAACTCGGAGTTTTTCTTTTCGGCTTGATTTTTCAAAGTTTTTTCCGCCCTCTCCCGTCGTTTGGCGACAGTCTGCATATCGGCAAGCGCCAACTCAATATCAATTGTTTCAATATCGGACGCGGGATCGAGTTTGTCGCTTACATGGACAACATCGGCGTTTTCAAAACAGCGGACGACATGGGCGTAGACGGATGCGTCGCGAATATGTGAAAGAAACTGGTTGCCAAGCCCCTCTCCCCTTGACGCGCCTTTTACCAACCCCGCAATATCGACAAATTCCACGGTTGCGGGTATTGTCCGTTCAGGCACAAAAATAGCGGACAATTTATCAAGGCGTACATCAGGAACATTGATGGTTCCGACATTCGCCTTGACGGTACTGAACGGATAATTAGCCGCCTCAGCCGGAACGGAACATAACGCTGAAAAAATAGTGGACTTCCCCACATTGGGCAGTCCCAAAATACCGCAGTTTAACGCCATGCGGAATTGTAGCATATTGGGGGAGGATGGGCAATATATGTCTTTGATTATAATAAAGCGGGCTGGAGTTCCGATTTTTTAGTTTTATGATTTATCTTTGTACAAAAATTATTATCGTCGACAATTTCTCCATTCAAAATGACATAAAAATGCTTATTTTGTTTTTTCATTTCATTAATATTTCCAAGCGTCCCCTTACTTTTACCGTCCCAGATCATTAAGCCGTAATCGGCATCATTTGCCATCGCTTTGTCTTTGACCGTATAGAGTTCTCTGCCTTTTTTGTTATCAGTACCCATAATTATTTTATTAGATTCCCAATTACCGACATTATTACGGATATTCTCTCCCGTAAAATAAACAATGACATTATTATATTTTTTCTTTAACAAATATTCTTGTACCAGCAAATCTACGCCTTTGGCGTCACCTATTAATATTGTGTAATTCTTAGCAATAATAGCATTAATTTTTTCAAGAGCTAGCGGAGGTAATTTATTAATACTTATTGAGCCGGAAATAAAAATATTCATTTAATCTGGAACCCTCGTTTTAGTCAAGGTAAAGACAAATATATTGTTATATCCATTCTCAATCATAATATTTGTCATCGCCATTAGTGTAGAGCCACTGTCAAATACATCATCAAAAAGAAGTATGGCTTTAGAGTTATCCAACTGCCCCTCCATACGAAGGGCGCTTTTTATTCTATCATATTTTTCATCAGTGTCAATATTTTTTAGTTGTTCAGAATTAGAAGACATAAAAATATCCTGTCGTAATTCTTTATTAAACGTCCTTGCGATTTCCTGAGCAACTAATACAACCGGCTGTAATCGGCGGGATTTATTAGATGGTGGAGTCGGTACAATAACATCAATTTCTTTGATAAAATTTTTAAAATCATCATTAGATGATAAAATATTGATAATATTAGCAATCTCAGAAAAATTTTGACAGAATTTTAAATTGTACAAACATTGTCCTATAGGGCTTCTGTCAGAATGAAAACGAGGATGCCCATATTGATCATCACCAATATGTTTACTCTTCAAAGTATGGATATCAAAAGCATACCCTGTTTTCCATGGACCTAGAATATTGATCATATGCCGTTTTTCCCAATTATAAAAACGTATCATAAAAAAGGTATAAAATCCAGCTATTGCAATTCGACCTCGCCAAATCGCTACTATCTGTCAAAAAACCGCATTTTCCCCTAATTCCCCACATTGCAACTTTCCCCTAAAAATGGCAAAATAACCGTAATCCTAAAAGAAACCACCATTATCGGCAAAAAGACGCTTAATTCCCGGTTTCAAAAACACTTTGCCTTAATACAATATACCCCCCCATTATGTAAGTTATCTAAAAACAATAAAATCACGCTATTTTTATATTTTTCTCTTCGGAAGAACGCAGGATTTCCACGTATGTGGGAACACCTGCTTTTTTAATACAAATCAAACAAGAAAGGAGTTTTTTATGAAGAAGAACAGATCTTTAATGGTGAAAATGTTGGTATTCGTACTGTTATTTAAAATGACAGCAGTTGCATGTTATGCCGCAAATGATCCTTCACTTATTGGAACTTGGGAAATATACGATGGTAGCGTAATATTTCAATTCGATGGTAGTAATTATCAAGTTTCGATTGGGATTAGGGATAAAACAAAAGGTACTTATACTACAAATGCCGGTATTTTAAAAACAACACCTACCCATTTTTTCGGAAATAGTAGTTTAGGTTTAAAAGAAAAATGGTATTCCAAAAGTGAATTGGAAGAAGATAAAGATTTTGCTGAATATTGTTCCAAAAATGGAATTAAAATGACGCTAATGATTGAAGGTATTTTTGAAACTGAAAAATATACATATACTTTTGATTTCAACAGACTTATTCTTGGTCAGGATAATGATATTAGATACTTATGGAAAAAACAGTAGGCAGGTAACGCAACGATGTCAGGCACTCATTTTTGCTCAAATACTGGGGCCATATCAGTGTTTGTTTGAGACCAAATATTGGTGACAATTCCGAACAAGAGAACCAAGAGAATAAAAATTTCCTTTTTCATAAAATTACCTTAAATTTTTCTACAGCTTGTGTAGCGTGATAAAAAATAAAGCTTTATCCTGCTGTGGCAGCGTATCCCGACAATGTTTTTCTTGCGTTTCGGCAGAATTTTGAGGTATACTTCATAAAGATATGGCATACAAAGTAAAAGAATCACGTTATGAAAAAATGAAATACCGCAGGTGCGGAAAAAGCGGTTTGAAATTACCTGAAATCTCTCTTGGACTGTGGCATAATTTTGGCGGTGCCGACAATTATAAAACGGGACGGGAAACTGTTTTGTCGGCTTTTGACGCGGGAGTGTGCCATTTTGATCTTGCAAATAATTACGGGCCTCCGCCGGGATCGGCGGAAAGTACATTTGGCCGTATTTTAAAAGAGAACCTCCTGCCTTACCGCGATGAAATAATTGTCTCTACCAAAGCGGGTTATGACATGTGGCCGGGACCTTATGGGGAATGGGGAAGCAGAAAATACCTAATCGCAAGCCTTGACGCGAGTCTAAAAAGAATGGGGCTTGATTATGTCGATATTTTTTACAGCCACCGGCCTGACCCGGATACTCCTATCGAAGAAACGATGGGCGCCCTTACGGATATTGTACGGCAGGGCAAGGCTCTTTACGCCGGTATTTCAAATTACAATTCCGAACAAAGTGAGCGAGCAATTTCCGTTTTACGTTCTCTTGGCGTTCCCTGTCTGATTCATCAGGCGAGTTATTCCATGCTTAACCGTTGGATCGAGGACGGGCTTTTGGATCTTCTTGAAAAAGAAGGATGCGGCTGTATCTGTTTTTCACCGCTGGCTCAGGGGCTTTTAAGCGGGCGGTATCTTGATGGCACAATACCCAAAGGTTCGCGCGCTTCCAAAAACGGCTTTTTAAAAGCGTCTTCAATTACGCCGCAACTCCTCAAAAAACTGAACGCGTTGAATGAGATTGCCAAAGAGGGAGGTCGAACCCTCTCTTCCTTGGCAATTCTTTGGATATTGCGCAGCAGGCGCAACACGTCCGTACTTATTGGCGCAAGTTCAGCCGCCCAGTTGAAAGAGAACCTGTCCGCCATTTCCCAGATACCGCTTTCTATGGAAGAAATCGGCAAAATCGAAGAAATCCTGCGACAGCCATAAACCAATTTTTCTCTACTTGAACCTCAACCGAGCCCGCAAGGGCGAAGGTTCCCCTCTTGACATATTTTTTCACTTTTGATATGGTAAAAAAAGCGCGGGAATAGCTCAGTGGTAGAGCGCGACCTTGCCAAGGTCGATGTCGCGGGTCCGACTCCCGTTTCCCGCTAAAAATTATATTTTGTTGAACAAGGACGTTCATCGGTGAACGTCTTTTTTGTTTGGGGGTATATTATGCAGAATGAAGGGCAAGTACGGATACCGTCCGGCTGCGCCATATCCGGCATTATTGACAAGACGGGGCGGCGCATGAGCGGCGAGGTTATGATTAAGTCCATTTCCGTCATGCATGACCGATCTAACGGTCTGGGAGGCGGTTTTGCGGCTTATGGGATCTATCCTGAGTACAAAGATTATTATGCCTTGCATCTATTCTACGATTCAACATCGGCGAAAAGAGAGTGCGAGGAATTTTTAGAAGAACATTTTGACATCATCAACCTTTCAAAAATTCCAACGCGAAAAATTAAGGAGATTACCGATGAGCCGTTGATCTGGCGTTATTTTGTAATTCCCCTGCCGACAAAACTTGCGGACAGCCAGCTTGACGAGAGGGAATTTACCGCCAAATGCGTGTTCAACGTCAACACAAAAATTAACGGCGCTTATGTATTTTCAAGCGGGAAAAACATGGGCGTGTTCAAGGCGGTCGGTTTCCCGGAAGATGTCGGGCGGTTTTACAAACTTGAAGAATATGAGGGCTGGTGCTTTACGGCGCACGGGCGTTACCCGACAAATACCCCCGGCTGGTGGGGCGGCGCCCACCCGTTTTCATTGCTTGATTATTCAGTTGTGCATAACGGCGAAATATCCTCATATGACACCAACCGCCGCTCAATTGAAATGTACGGCTACAAATGTACTCTCCAAACAGACACCGAAGTTATCACCTATATTATAGATTACCTGCACAGGAAACAGAAACTTTCCTTTACTGAAATCGCTTCGGTTATCGCCGCTTCGTTTTGGCAGACCATTGAAAAACAACCGCCGGACGAGAGGGAGACGCATGAATTTTTGCGCGTAATGTTCAGCGCACAACTGATAACGGGCCCGTTCTCAATACTTGTTGGTTTTGACGGAGGACTGATGGCGTTAAACGACAGGCTAAAACTGCGGAGCATGGTGGTTGGTGAAAAAGACGATCTTGTTTATATGGCGAGCGAAGAGGCGGCTATCCGCATCATTGAACCAAACCTTGATAATATTTGGGCGCCAAAAGGCGGCCAGCCTGTCATTGTTTGTTTAAATGGAGGGCAGGCATAATGGCAATTAATTTTTTATATCCCGATTATGAAATGATAAGGAATTACGACAGATGTATCTGCTGCCGCGCCTGCGAGCGCCAATGCGCCAACGAAGCTCACGAATATGTCGCCGAAGCGGACAAAATGTTATGCGATGATACAAAGTGCGTAAATTGCCACCGCTGTGTTTCACTCTGCCCCACCCGCGCCCTAAAAGTTATAAAATGCGGCAACACCTACAAACTTAACGCAAACTGGAACAGTAAAACCATTGATGAAATTTACAAGCAGGCTGACTCAGGCGGCGTATTGTTATCCAGCATGGGTAATCCTGAAAATTATCCCGTATACTTTGATAAAATACTATTAAACGCCTCGCAGGTTACAAACCCATCCATAGACCCGTTACGCGAACCTATGGAGACGAGGGTATCTCTTGGCGCAAAACCGATAAATATTGAAAGGAATAAAAAAGGAAGAATTATAAACAATTTGCCGCCACAGTTGCATCTGTCCATGCCCGTAATGTTCTCCGCAATGAGTTACGGTTCCATAAGTTACAACGCGCATGAAAGTTTGGCGCGGGCCGCCGAGGATCTCGGTATTCTTTACAACACCGGCGAAGGCGGTCTTCATGAAGATTTTTATAAATACGGAAAAAACACTATCGTGCAGGTCGCGTCGGGGCGTTTCGGCGTTCATCCACAATATTTAAATTCAGGCGCGGCGGTCGAGATTAAGATGGGTCAGGGCGCAAAGCCCGGTATCGGGGGACATCTTCCGGGAGCGAAAATTGTAGGCGACATTTCCCGCACCAGAATGATTCCCGAAGGGACTGACGCGATTTCTCCTGCGCCGCACCACGACATATACTCTATTGAAGATTTGCGCCAGCTTGTCTTCTCTTTGAAAGAAGCCACGAATTATCAAAAGCCGGTAATTGTAAAAATTGCCGCAGTTCATAACGTAACCGCGATTGCAAGCGGCATAGCCAGAAGCGGCGCGGACATAATAGCCATTGACGGTTTCCGTGGCGGAACGGGCGCGGCTCCTACACGCATACGCGATCATGTCGGCATTCCAATAGAGCTTGCGCTAGCCGGAGTTGACAAGCGGTTACGCGATGAGGGCATACGCGACAATGTTTCCATCGTCGTTGGCGGCAGTATCCGCTCAAGCGCCGACATTATAAAAGCAATCGCCCTTGGCGCGGATTGCGTTTACATAGCGACATCGGCACTGGTCGCGCTTGGCTGTCATTTGTGCAGAAGCTGTCATGCGGGAAAATGCAATTGGGGTATCGCCACACAGGTTCCTGAATTGGTCAAGCGCCTGAATCCCGACATAGGGTACAAACGCCTCATCAATCTTTTAACGGCATGGCAGCATGAAATAAAAGAGATGATGGGCGGCATGGGGATC
>Ga0268262_10007255_pt1 | contig 10402 bp, 5 predicted proteins | sample TergutNc150P3_FD_190354 | JGI IMG/M metagenome (GOLD analysis project Ga0268262, IMG submission 190354) | Nasutitermes corniger P3 segment gut microbial community from laboratory colony in Florida, USA - Nc150 P3 (SPAdes) (version 2) | ecosystem: Host-associated > Arthropoda: Insects > Digestive...
AAAATCATTTGAACCGCGTTGAATTCCAGACCGCCATACAAGAAGGCGTCGGAACCGCCCGCCGCCGTTCCGCGACCCTGGGACAATATTATTTCTACGCCGCCGCCGCCCTGCGGGATTCCGCCGGAGAATTCACCGGCGTTCTGCGCCTTTCCCGTTTGATACCCGGCTTTTTCACCCGCTTACTCGGCGCCATCCTTCCCTTTTTGATTTTTGGCTTTCTCATAATACTGGGAACTTGCGTCGGGCTTTATTACTTCTCGCGTTACCAGTCAATTCTGGTTGAAGCGCGGCTTAACGCGGAACTGAAAAATAAAACGGCGGAACTGCGAAAAAAAGCCGAAGAAGCCGAATCGGAAAACCGCCACCGCGAGGTTATCCTCAACAGCATGTTTGACGGGGTAATAACCCTGGACGGCAATCTCAACATTATTCACGCCAACCAGCGGCTGTGTTCCCTGTTGGGCGTTGACAGGGAAAAAGACGCGCGGGGCGTTTCCCTGCTTGAATTCAGCCATTCTACGGAGTTGGAGGAAGCGGCTCAAATGGTGCTTTCAACGGGCCGGCCCCATGAATTTACCTTCAAGCGCTGTATTTCCGGCCTTCAACAGTGTTTCCAGGTATTCGCCGCCCCGCTTGACGTGAGTTCCCTCAAAACGCCGGAAACGGATGAAAAAAGCCGCGGTCTGGTAATGGTGTTAGGCGACATCAGCCGCCTGGTCAAACTTGAACAGGTTCGCAAGGATTTTGCCGCCAATGTTTCCCATGAACTGCGCACGCCCATTCAGGTAATACAGGGCTTTGCTGAAAATATCCTTAATACCCAGCCCTATGATCAGAAGCAGGTTTATCACTTTGCCGAGATTATCAGAAAAAACGCCCAGTCCATGGACAACCTTACCAATGATCTTTTAACGTTGGTCAGCCTGGAAAGCGCCGATGCTGAACGCCCCCCGCTGGAAGAAACCACCCTGGATTCCCTTATTACCGAAGCGGTAGAGATGGCCGCGGTCGCCGCAAAAAATAAAAATATTACTATCAATGTTTCCTGCCCGCCCAAACTTAACGCGCGATTATACGGTTCGCTGTTCATTCAGGCCCTGATTAACCTTCTGGACAACGGCATCAAATATTCCGGCGAAGGTTCTTCGATTCAGGTCCGCGCCTTTCAAAAAGCCGAACAGCTTATTATTGAAGTAAAAGACGCCGGCATCGGCATCCCCGCCGAACACATTGACCGCATTTTCGAGCGCTTCTACCGCGTAGACCGCTGCCGCAGCCGCGAAGCCGGCGGCACCGGCCTCGGCCTCTCCATCGTCCGCCACATCGCCCTCCTCCACCACGGAACTGTCGAAGCGGAAAGCCACGCGGGTGAGGGCTCGACTTTCAGGCTTAAGCTGCCTTTAGGGTGATAGTCACCCGGCGTAAGTACAATAAATTTTTAAAAAATTTCCCCAAACACTAAAGCTTTTCACCACTTCTCACCCTATATATACATGGAGACATTAATGACAAACCAACAACATTATGACCCCTTAAATGACTACCTTTTTTACAAGGTAATGGGTGAAAAAGGCGATGAAATCCAGCTTCTGGGCTTCATTAACGCCGTCTTGGGGAAAACCGGGGACGACCGTTTTACTACCGTGGAAATCATCGAAAACAAATCTTTTTCGCCGAAAGTCATCGGCGACAAGGCCAGCATACTCGATGTGCGGGCCGTCCTGCAAAGTAAAACCAGGGTTAATATCGAGGTCCAAATCCGCAACCAATGTAACATGGACCGGCGCAGCCTGTTTTACTGGAGCAGGGAATATGCGGAAAGTCTGGAAGCCGGGCAGGATTACCGGGAACTGCCGGATGTCATCGCCATCAACATTGTTGATTTCGATTTTCCGCCGACAAGGAATTTCCACACGCTGTTTCATTTACGGGAAGACCATGATCGGGATCTGGTACTGACCGGAGCGCTGGAAATCCATTTTATCAATATGGTACAATACCGTAAGCAGGGGAGGAAAGAAGTACCGAATGATCCCCTGTGCCGGTGGCTTGCATGGCTTGACGCAAACAGTCCGCCGGAACTGGTAGCGGAGGTGGTAAAGATGGACAGCGCAATACAAATGGCCAATGAACGGATGGTATACGTAACCGGAGACAAAGAAGCGATACGGGCCTACGAAATGCGACAGATGGGTCTTTCAGATTATACCAGTTCAATGAACTACGCCCGCGAAGAAGGCTACCAGCAAGGTCGTCAGGAAGGCCGACAGGAAAGCCGTCAGGAAGGGCGGAACGAGGAACGGTTGCGCCTTTTGGAAATGCTGGATCAAGGACTTTCGGTGGAAGAAATAAAACGGCGGCTTAAGCAATAGTCCGGTAACCGTCAAATTAAGCGGTGAAAATGGACTTAATTTGACGGTTACCTTTCATTCGCAACATTACCCGCCCCGCACAGGGACAGGCGACCCGATGACAGTCACCCCCACCCCCACCCCAAAAAAAACGCCCGTTGCCGGGCGTTTTTTTACGTTACTGCGGTAAATTAGTCATCAGTTGAGGGATCCAGGAATTCTTCCTCGCCGTTGTGGAAGGCGATTTGGGTAATTTCTATCCAGCCTATCCAGTTGTCACTGGTCTGAACAAGCAGATATTTGGGCCTTATGGCGTCCGCTTTGGAACCTTCATAGGTGCCGCCAACCAACCACTGGTTGTTTATGGTCGTAGTGCCAAGATTGTATTGCTGCGCGATTACGGTTGCTTTAGACTGTCCCGGATTACCGTTGCTTTCTTTGGTAGTACACCAGGAAATCTGGCCGTATCCGGCTTTGGGCGGCATTTCTTCGCCGACTGCTTTAATGGCGTTTGCGTCATCCATATACCCGACGCTGTACAGGGGATTGCCTTTGATTGCCCGTTCATTTCCGTAGAACTTCGCCCTGACATTGTACCGCGTATAATAACCCATGTTAAAATCTTCAGGCAGATTCAATCCGATGCGATACATGATAAGCCAGCGGTTCTCGGCGCCGTCATACTTGACCGTGTTCTTGATTGATTTTGTTGCCGCTAAATACGTCGGTTTTAAGTCCGGCGTTTGGGAGCTTATTTGACCGGGAACAAGTTCTGTCTGCTCCAAATCCACCTTGTAAGGGTCCAAACCCCATTTGGCGAAAAAGGTCATGTCCTCGTTAATAGGGGTCCATTTATCATATATTTCGTTATCCGCGCCCGACCATCTGATAAACTTGATTCTGCTGTCTGAATGCGTTGCACTCGGTAAATCGTCTTCCAGGCCTTCACCTTCGTAGACTTGTATTGGGGCAACAGTACACTGATCTTCGTTTGGGCCAACAAGAAGGTTTGAGTCATTGGTTTTAAAGCTTACGGTATGTTTGGTTTTTTCCGTCCAATGCGCCGTTAAGGTAACTTCGGCGGTAATAACAGGCGCGGCGGCGGTATATTGCGCATCATCCAAAAACCAGCCGTCAAAAATATAATTCTTTTTCCGTGAAACGGGTATTCTTAAGCCTATTGACTCGTTCTTCAGGACTTGCATATCGGGAACAGCGCTTCCGCCGTCAGCGTCAAAACTGACTGTAACCGTACCCTTGGTACATTCCCACCGCGCCTTTAAGTCAAGGTCGGAATTTATGATCGTATCCGCCACATACTCGATCCCCGAATCCCACCAGCCGTAAAAGGTCGTGTCGGGGACGTCAGTTGCGGGATCAGTGGGATACTGGTCATCCATAGTGCCGCCCCGTTTCACGATTATGGTGTCAGGGGTTGGGGTGGAAGCGACGCCGATAGTGTTAAAGGTTATGGTACATTGTTTTTTTGTTACCTTATCAGTCTCGCCCGAAGAACAGGCCGTTACCATCAACGCTGTGATAACGAAAACCGGTACCAACAGCATAAAAATTTTGTTTCTCATATTTATCCTCCAATAATGCTAGAAATACATTCCTACGCGGAAGTTTATCCATTGAGTTTGTTTGATCGGGTCCTTTACCAGGTTACCCTCCATATCCAGATGATCCTCGGTTACGCGCACATATTCCCTGCGCCAGTTATACACCAAAGCCGCGTATGCGCCCTGCGAGAAGTTAATCTGGAGTTTGGGCTCTATCTCCATATAGTAATAAGGAGAGCCCGGATATACCTTGCCCATGTCGCCTTCGTCTTTACCATAATCCTGCGCATAGAGATACTGCACTCCCACGTTTATGAAGTTGTCAAACAATTTAAAGTAAAACGCCGGCCTTAAATTAAAGACGGTGCGCTTTTTGATCATGTCAAGTCCGGTGCGTAACTGGGCGGTAAATAACTTCGGCGCATACTCAATAAAGAACCAGTTGTTCGCCAGATACTCATCCCTGTTTAACTCATCCGCGCCGATGCCGTAGTAATACCCCAAGGCCCACAACTTAAAACCCTGCAGATAATTATCAAGCACCCGTTCTTCCACGCGGTATAAGAACTGCCCGCCGTCCCTGCCTGACGCGGTTCCGCGCAGCTGGTCAACTTCGCTGTCAAAACGGTACGCTGTTCGCATATGAAAATAATCATTGGTATACGATAAGCCAACGACCGATTCCTGTAAAACATCGAGCATGGTAATGGGCTCATCATCGGGATACATATCGACATCGCGGTCAAAACTGTTTATGACAAACCCGACGTTCAAACCGGGCGCATAGTAGGGCTTGTACTCAAACCGCACTCCCCCCTTGGTGCCCATAGCTTCCAGTTCTTTCCACAAATCCGGACCGCCGGTTCCCCAGGGCGACGCCCCCAGTTTGCCGAGAGAAAGGGTCAGCTGATCATCAAAATAATTACCGTAGCCGAAAAAGTAAGACCACATACTATTTTGGGGAGAAGCCCAATCCTGCATATTGATCCTGAATTTGAAGCCCATGGTTTTTTCCGGTATATAGTAATCCACATTCAGGCGGAAACGGCCCGGCGCCCCCTGGTCTGCTCCCGCGTCATCTTTACTTCCCGCGTCGGTTCTGACTTTCTTGGGGTGTATCCCGTCTTCCGTTGTAGTCTGAAGTATACCGGTCTTTACTTCGCCGCTTACCGAAAGCTGGGCAAAGGCCTGCGCGGTAAAGAACATCATAACCAGCAGAACAAAAATAAATTTCTTCATGTCATTAACTCCTTTATAAATGTCCTACTGTTTGATAAATCTTACCGAAACAATATTGCTTATCGGCATATTGATATACGCGGTAGTCCTGTCCGGATCAATCGTAACCGTTTCCATTTGCTGTTTTACTTTTGAAGTTGAACGCATGAGCACCGCGTCGCGGATTTTAAACCCGGCCGGCATTTTAATTTTTACGTTGCCCAGGTTATACCCGCCCTTGCCGGTTTCAGTCGGAGTGTACATAACCATGCTTATCGCCGATATATCGGCCAGCGTTATGTTATCCCTATCTTTTCTCCAGTTTTTGGTACTGCCGTCGTTTAACGTAACGAACGCCGTAATTTTTGCGGACGTATCATCATTGGAGTAGCCGAGGTTGTTCACGTTTTTCGTTGAAACTTTGGTAGAGTCGTCAGCCAGATACCCTGAGGCTTTTACGCCGATCATGCCGGTTTCTTTGGCAAAGCGGGCGTAATGGGATAAACCATACCCGCGCGGCAGAATGGCGCCGTCGGTTGTTGAATAGGAACCGTCGCCAATCATGCTGTAGAACCGCTTGGCAGCCCACCATATAAAAGCGCTTTCCTGATTATGCCTGATTACCAGGTCAACATCGTTCATAAATTTCCAGACATATTCCCAGGAGGAGTCCAGAACATAGGCGGCGGCGTTACCGCCGTTGATATTATGCTCGGTCATCCAGACTTCTTTGGCGTCGGTACCGTCGGTTCCGCTTCCATCTCTTACCACAGGCCTGAATGTATTGGGACTCCATCCTCCTACAGAGTTGGTACTCCATTCTCCGGTACCCGCCTCATCAGTCAACGGACCCATTGACCAACGCCGCGGTCCCGCGCCGTAAATATGCGCGCCGATAATATCAATGGCATCCCGTGAAATCTTGTTTTTCATTGCCGGTTCATGGAAGACGGTAATTTCGTTATGCGATTCGCCGCCCATAGTGCGCACCCAGGGCTGGGCTTTGCCGCCGCCGTAGCCGGGTACGGGGTCATAAGAGCCTCGGTAATCCCTGAGAAAGTGGCCAACCTTTACGAAGAAATTGCGGTTTTGTTCCGGCGTATATTCACAACCGTCGTAACCGGCAACCCAGGTAGGCTCATTCTGCAGGGAGACCGCGTAAATCGGGGCGCCGTGATCATACATGATCTGGCAGTAAGTCCGCAAATAATCGGCAAAGTCCTGATAATTCGACACACGCAGTTCTCCGCCGCCGTTTACCGAGTTGTTGGTCTTCCACGCGGCGGGGGGAGTCCAGGGGCTTGCCAAAACATAGCCGCCGTATTTGTTGACTATCTTTACAAATTCATAATAGTTTGACCTGTCCATGGCGCCCGATATTTTGTTGGCGACCAGTTCTTCCATAGTGCGGTTAATATCAACATAGTTGGGCGGAACCATGATACGAACCATGTTGTAGCCCAGCTTGTCGGGATTAAACATATTTTCGTAGTCTTCCATTTTGAAGGTGGGGAAGTTCGCCCAGGCGACATCCATGCCGCCAAAACCGCGTACATACTGATATTTCTTGTCAAACTGAAGTTCTACATCAATTCCGGCGCCGGCAGGCACGGTTTTGCTCTGTACGGTAACCCGCGCGGCGTTACTGGTAATTGTCGTTGTTTTGTTTTCGGTTACGGCTTCATTGGTATTGGTGACAACGACATAGTAATAAAAACTCGCCGCTGAACCGGTGTTTATGCCGGAAAGCGCGCACGAGGCTTCAGTCGCGTCGGCAATTAAAGACCCGCCGGTATTTGCGTTCTTTGAACTGCTGTACCATTGGTAGCTCAATACCCCGCCGTCGTCCGAATCGGCGGAAACGCTGACCAGGTCGCTTGGGGTAACCGCTTCGCCGACAAACAGTATCTTGCCCTGGGGCTGTACCTTTATGATAGGTTCAGCCGCGTTCTTGCTGCGCGTTACCGTTACCACCGCAACGTCGCTGAGGGTCTGCGTGTCACGCCTGCCGGAAACGCGTATATTGGTATTGGTAGCGACCACAAAGAAATAGTAAGTTCCTTCCGCTACTACGGGATCATCATCAAAAAGGTCCCTTCTTAAGGAGAGCGCGTTGGAAGTAGCGCCCTCTATCGGGTCGCCGTGTTCGGCGACATTTCCCTTCGCCTGATACCATTGATACGATATAATGCCGCCGTCGCCTACGTCGGATGATACGGAAATCCCCGCCGCCATTCTTGCGCTTAACACGAAACTGCCGTTGGCCGGCTGCCGCGTTATCCTCGGCATTTGGGCGTTATCCGGATCGTACGCCATAATGTCCATAATTACGGGGAGCGCCACCTGCTTTCTGCCGGTCGCGTTCTGTTTGGTATTGGTTACCTCGACATAATACCGGTAGGGCCTGCCCGGCCTTTCTTCCGTTATGGCGGGAGGGGTATATGAAGTACCATCCTCGCCGTTCAGAGGGACGCCGATTCCTTTTACAAAATCGTATTTATACCATTGATATGTTAAAACCCCGCCATCCGTTACCGACGCGGCAACCTGAAGATCGGGGAGATCATCGCCAATTTTATACCAGAAAGATTCAGTTGTTGGTTTGGATATTTTGGGAGTCTGCGCGTCAACTATCTTTTCTACTTCCGTTACGGAAAGCGCGCTACAAGCGAATATAACCAACGCCGTAATTAAACAGAGCGCCGTCATTTTTACCGCATGATTTTTATACATGGTTCCTCCAAAAAGATTAGTATCTGTAAAAAAACTTTCCGGCATCTGACCAGCGTGGTCAGATACCGGAAAGCCGTCTGCATAACGTTTATGGCGTTATGCAGTTAAAAGGATTAGTCTTACCAGCCAAGTGTGATGGACACGACTTCAATATACTGGGCGGTGAAAGTAGCGGCATTACCGGATTGCAAGCCAATATAGCTAAACCCGTTGCCTTCATTCGCCCCTGCTGCTGCCAGCGGTATGGAAGTTGACCATGTTACTTGATTGGTAGCATCAACAGTGCCACCCTGGCCGACATTATATGACGTTGCTAACTGAGAAACATTCGCATTAGCGGGAGCCTCTGTGCCGCCATAATACTTAACCTGTATATTACTCGCCGGAACGTCAGTAACCAGGGTAGTACCGTCAGCCCCATAGTACTTGGCAACAATAGTCATTTTTTCATACTTGGAGCTATCATCCAAACCTATAGTAAGTACAAAACCGTTGGAATATTGAGCATCCCATGCCGTATCATTTTTAAGCGTTTGTCCGCTCAGATTCACCGTAACAGGCGTCTTCGTCCAGCCGTTCGCATTCCACTTGGCATATACCGTGGTGTCATCATCAAATGTGGTGCTTGCGGTAACGGGAGTTTCAGTCTCACCATCTACGGTAACCCACCCGCCGAATGTATAGAATTTGCGCGTTGGTTGGGTTGAGGGGAATTTATCATCCATCGAGTCGCCCGGCAGAATGGTTACGGGATCGAAGGTTCCGGTTCCGCGTTTCAGATCAAAGCTAATGTTGATCCCCGGTTGGTCCATGTAGGAAATATCGCCTTTCTCAAGAATTACACGGTCTGTGGATCCCTTGGGAGAGCCCAGATTACCGGCAAAGAGTTTTTCAGTCCCACCGCCTGATGAGGGTATACCTGTAATATTCAGTAAGGGGTTGCTCTTGTTAATCAGGGTGGCGTTTCTGCAGTAATAATCAAATGAATCCGCACTCCCGCCGGGGCCGAATATGCCCGCGCCCACATAAATGGGGTTAACAGTGTTATCAAGTTCTGTTACTTTGGCAAAGTCTTTGGCTCCCCCCGCATTGGTAGCATAAGTTACTTTAAACCATTTACTTGTGCCGACACCTACCGAATCACTAAAGAGTGAAGTAAACGCCGCGGCGCTTGCTTTGGTACCGTCAAGAATAAAATCGTTGTTAGGATTGATGCCTGTTATTAGAGTCTCACCATCCTCTTCATATCTTTTGACAAGGGTATTATCATTCCAACTGACAATCTTGTATCCGCCCCAGTTATTCTCATTGGCTTGATCCGGAGTATCAATATCTGCCGTAATATAAGCGCCATACGAGCGGGAACGAACTGTCTGACCACTCTTTGCAATTTGGGATGTTTTTTTCACATAATACTCAACGGAGATCTCCTCATAATCCGCCCAATCCGCGCCTTCGGGAAGGGTAAATTGCCACAAGGGCATTGCGGCATTATTAATTATTAGCTTTTCAACATTCGTATTTGATGTCTCAAAAATGGTAACCTTCGCCTTGGTGCTGGTAGAAAATTCATCGGTTTCAGTATTGGTAACGACAACCCAATACCAGGTGTCTTCGACAGTACTGACATCGGGCCAGAAGTCACGACCTGCGTTTCCAACAATGGGGTCTTCATCATCAACCGCCCCACCCTCTGCCGTTTCATTTGCGCCTTTATACCACTTATACGAGAGGTTGGCCGCGCCAATAGCCGCCGCGTTTTTCACGACTACTCTTATAGAGGTATCTTCAACGCTGCCTTGCTCATAATTACCGCCAACAAGTTTGGCCAAATCCGGCTTTGTTTTGCTGCCGCCACCGCCGCCGCCGCCACCGCCGCCTCCGCAGCTTACCATGGCAAATACGGTCAGTACTGCTAAAATTGCATAAATTCCTTTCTTCATTGTTTCCTCCACAAAAAAAACATTCTTAAAGAAGACTGTCCCCGGCAGTTCCTAAATTCTTTGTTATGCGCAACGCGCACTTGGGCCCATTTTTGAGCCCACCTATACAAATCTTAGATTCATGTATATATCAGAGTTCCAAATATAAAACTGTTAAATCGTACTTTCCTTGTATAAACTGCACTCTAATTTTTTTGTTTTCCGGGGGGGGGTACGGAGGGGATTTCACACAAAGAACACGAAGGAAGAGAAGATCACGAAGATTAATATAAGGGGGGTGCTGTAAGTAATCTGAGCTTGATAAATCACGATATGATTGCTTACAATAACACCCTTTTTTTCCCCTTTGTGATCTTGGTACCTTTGTGATCTTCGTGTGAAATCTTCGGCAACTACGGTATTGAGTAAAATCAGGAAGGGGACTAGAATGGGTAGACTGGTTTGGCGGGAAATATGCGGGAAGCGATTCACGACGATTATGTGCCTAAAATTAATTACAGCGTTTTCATAAAATGCCAGCCGGAATGGCGTCTGCATCCGGACTCGGTCAATAACCACGACATAACCTACATTATCAAGGGGAAAGCCCGTT
>Ga0268262_10007256_pt1 | contig 10401 bp, 3 predicted proteins | sample TergutNc150P3_FD_190354 | JGI IMG/M metagenome (GOLD analysis project Ga0268262, IMG submission 190354) | Nasutitermes corniger P3 segment gut microbial community from laboratory colony in Florida, USA - Nc150 P3 (SPAdes) (version 2) | ecosystem: Host-associated > Arthropoda: Insects > Digestive...
TTTGTATTTTGGGCTATATGCGGATGTGGTGGAACTGGTAGACACGCTAGATTCAGGTTCTAGTGCTGGCAACAGCATGAAGGTTCAAGTCCTTTCATCCGCATTAAAGTCGTTTTTTTGTGATATTTTTTGTTCTTTTCGGCTTCGCTTTGGTGAACTGGAGGCTGAACGTAGCCGAAACCACGATAATTTTATATATTTATAGCTGAGGTACCATTATGAAAAATTCCGTTTGTTTAAAAAGGATATTGGTTATCCTAGCTTTTGGATGCCATGCGCTTTTTGCAGCCGTTACATTTTATTTTCTGCCCCCAGACAATGACCAATGGGTGGCTGGTAATAGTTATCTCTATGACGGGGATAGTAAAACAGTGAAATTAATGCAAGTTGATACGGCCTGCGGTTGGTTCAAAATGGTATTCGCAGATACATCTGATGTTCCAAAAAGAGCTTTGATTTTCCTAGGTTCTCAGGGAAAAGAAGTATTAGATGTAGAGGGCAGAGCTGACCACCCTGACAGTATTAACAGTGCCCCAAAATATATTCCATTGAGAACGAGGTTTGGAACATCTGCGGCACTTTATTATTATCAAAACCTTGCTAACGGCGAAACGGATTTTGGGTTTGGCACTTCTAGACCTCGTGGTTTGGGCGAAGAAGCAGCCGGCAGATGTTCATATAAAATGGCAGCCTTTATTTACGATACAGATAGCACTGTAAACCCAAGTTTTAGAGGTACCTATTGTTCATTGAACCCTGCTGAGAATAATAGATGTCCTGGCATAAATACGGCTGGAGGGAACCAAACTTCAATAAGAAGGGGAATAGTGGCTTCAGCTCTAGACACATCGGACGGAAAAAGAAAGCCTAAATTTATAGCAAACCCTGGATATGCATATTGGAAAGACAAAGCATCTTTCGATGCCGCCTTTAATCCAGAACGTGAATATAATGGAAAAGTATCAAACATACCCAGATGCTACGATATGCCTTTTGGCAGGAATGGAACAAACTGGGAATTTGATAGTGATAAAATGCGTACCCCAAATGGCAGCAATCTGGTGGGTGGTTTTTTCCCATATATCTTAGATTCGGCCTATAACGATGATGGTTCCAGAGCAGAATATGCAGCAAAATGCCCAACTTGCAATCAAAAATATACTGTAGCATGTTTTCAAAATCCTAGCACTACCACGAATAATATGACAAAGGAATGGAGAGATTCAACTTACAGGGGCGTTGCTGCCTTTGACCGTACGTGGTTTGCAGATGGAACCGCTCTTGGTACTTATTATGGCGCCGCTCCTACTGGCTGTGCCGTTCGTCCTGGTCCTGGTAATGGTGGCACAACAACTAACAGAGCCAATTTAAGCTTCTGCTTTGAAAGCCATGCGCAATTTACTTATGAAAAAGGTCAGGAATTCCTTTTCAGAGGCGATGATGATATTTGGATATTCATAAACAACCAGCTTGTTATAGATTTGGGCGGTATTCACAATGCTGCCCCTGGCTATGTGGATTTAGATACAATAAAAGTCCCTGAGGTTCTTGAGGCAGGTAAAACATATCCCATAGACATATTCTTTTGCGAGCGCATGGCAACGCAATCAAATGTGCGTGTTAGCACCAATATGTATATAGTGCAAAAAACTTCCTTCTATAACAACCCTGAAGGACGTAAAGATGGAGATTATATGTGTGCAACCATTCGTAGTGGAAATGATTGCGCTGCTAACAAGATGGGCGGTGGCATTAGCCAAAAAGACATTTGTGGTAATAACCTTATAGATGATGGAGATTACACAGTGGATTTCTATATGATAAAGCGCGGTACCAACGACACCATATGGCTCTCTGGTGATAAAAACAAAACTAATTGCACAGGCAATGCCAATGACTTTACCTGCTTTGCAAAAAAAGATGCTGAGGGTGGTGGTATTAGAGTAGATAAGGCGATTTACTGGTGCGGAGGCTATAACCAGTGCAAAGGCAGAGACGAAGCACTTAAAAAAGTTGATGTACCGTCTGGAAGCTGGAATGTGTATGCTCGTTTGATGTATGCCAACGGCAAGCCAGTAACCACAAGCAAGCCGCTTTTGATAGATAACTTAAAGAGCCCCACAGATGCTCGCATAGTTTGGGGCGAATTGAATGGAGAAGACGGCAGTACCACAGAATTGTTAGATGCTTATGAGAGAAAAACTAAAATGGAACAATACATAATCGCTGGCAAACGTACACCCATTTACATAGCTGCTGGTCATTGGGTAGATAAAAAATATACCTCCTTTGACTACACAGAATTAGATGCCGATGAAGTAATAGAATATTCCTTATCGGGTAAGGAAGATCTAAAAGTTTATTCGGATAGCCTTGGCAAAGAAATGGCGACTTTCCCACGCAACCTTCCTAGAAACGGAGTAGAGACCTTGTGGATAGAGGGTGATTATGCCATGGGTGAAAAAGCATTCAATATAAATTTAGACGGCATTTCTGAATCTGATGATACACCTTCCCTAAAGGTAATCGTATATCAGCCAAAACTCAGATTCACCACAGATAGCTCTAGAACTACCTTTGTTAATCCTAATAATCCCAGTACTGCTAGTGGATTTTTGCGGTGGACAAATGGAGATCCGTTACCTCCTTATGTTGACCAATTATTGAAAGTATATGTGGTGGCTTGGGATACATTGCGAAACACACTTTGTGACCATTGCGACTTTATGCTCCGCGAAACCAGCACCACAAACAATGAAAGTATAAACAATATTTGGCAAAAAGCCATTGTTCAAAGCGATGGTTCCATAAGAATAAGAAAAGGGAGAGAAACTATTGACATAAGAGGCAGAGATGTTGTTGAAAAGGGAGATTTTGCTAAATGGCGAATTTACGGAATTAGCGAGAATTCTACTTTTGCGGAATGGGATAGCTTGCAATTCAGAAATGCGCCAATTCCAATGCCTGTTAAAAGTTATGTTTACGATAGAAATGGCGATGGCATTGGAGATAGTTTGAGAGTTATGTACAACAAGTCTTTTAAAGATAAAAACGAAATTAGAGATACCTTGTTGCCTATTCTCCTAGAAGTTACATGGGAAGATGGATATACAGTGGCTTTTCATAATCCTAAGTATAAAGCAGAAGACCTAAAAAGAAGGGATTATGTTCTGAGCTTGTACAAATCTAATAAAACATCGTTCCTTAAGGAAAATCTTGAGTACTGGACAAAATATATACCTAAAGATAGAGATAGCTTAATAGTCATTGCCACAGATAGTACTAGATTCTCCAAAAATGTTTTAACGTATGGTATAGGTAGTGTTTTAAGCTATATTTCATTCAATGACCAAAGCAAGTGTGCAAGTACATGTCCAGAAGCAGCGTTTAAATACGATGGTTATAAAGCTGATGTGCTTGACGGCATTCCGCCTGTTGTTGTGAAAGCTGTGTACACTATGGATGAGGCAAAAGGTTGCATGAGCAACGGTGATGGTTGCCGCGATTTGCTAAAAGTTACCTTGTCTGAGCCTATATTTGCAGCTCCAAATATTGCGGATCCTTTGTTTATTAAAAATCCATTCAGCTATTGCTTTGAGCATAGCCAAGATGGTTCCAGATGCTCCAAAAGAGATAAAGAGGGTGTTGATAGACGCAGTCAGTCGTATGATAATTCTGGCAATACAGTCACAGGCTGGGAGTGGGAACTGCCACAACAGAAAAGCCCCGGAGATACCGCCGATTTAGCAACCTACACGCCAAACAGTAACAGCGAATATCCCAATAGCTACGATACTACGTCAGCCTATGCCAGTAGAATAACCAGTGGCGATAACGTTGTTGATATGGTTTATTACGCTAAAAATACGAGTAATGGAACAACTCGTATGCCAAAAGCAGCCGACTGGATAAAAATCCGTTGGCCAGCAGAAGCTGCCAAAAAAGGAGGTGTTGATGTGTTCTACGATGCCGCAGGCAATACTGCCAATCCCAGAGAAATAGGCGTGCTTATAACTGGAACTAATCGTTACAGTATAGAGCAAGTGAAAATAGGGGCAATAGACAAAGAAGCAAAACCGGATGACCCATTTTTCTCGGATAATAAATATAAACTGTGCAGGTTCAAAAATGATGTATGCGCTGCTTGGATTAGTGATGAGATAAAAAGGGGCAATGGTTCTTTATTTAAACCCGACACGGTTACGGAATTTTTGCCAGTACCTAAAGATATGAATGCAAAAGAGGCAGCGATAAACTATCCTGGTTCAGTGGGAATAATTTTTGGCATTTCCACTAACATTGAGAATGCAGTAAACAAGATAGTTGATGATGAATGTAAGAGTAATTGCAAAATCAAAGACCCAAAAACCGGTAGGCTTGAGACACTCACCAAAGATAATATTGCCAAAGGCATAACTATACATGCCAGAGCATATTACCATACCAATCTTGGAAATTACACTGCGCATAGAGACCCTGTTGTGGCAAATTGCACAGATAAAGTTTTCCGGAAAAAAGGCGGTCTTGATGACGATAGCAACAATTGCTACACCAACCAATATGATTTCTATTTGGCTTGGGATTTGAAAACCAACAAGAACAGGTTTGCAGGAACCGGTGCTTATGTGGGAATTACCAGATTCTATTGGAAAATAGAGTATATAGATTCTAATAATTTAACTCAGTCTCAAAAATTCGATCAAGAAGAACGCGTAGATATGTTTGGAGTTAGGAGAGATAGAGGAGATTAAAATGCAAGATCCTAAATTGCAAATTGGGCAAATTCTTTTACAAAAAAAGCTAATAGATGAATATCAATTAGCCCATGCAATTAGGGAACAAAAGCGTACCGGTTTACACATAAGCAAAATAATAACGCGTCTTGGCTTTGTTAGCGAAGAGCGAATGACCCTTATACTCGGCGAACAACTGCAGCATAAAGAACACAAGCGCATAGGCGAATTGCTTGTAGAAAGGAATTACATTACCGCAGAACAGCGCGACAAAGCACTTGAAGAGCAAAAAAAAACTGGACTACGTCTTGGCAAAATGCTTATGCAACTCGGTTTTATGACCGAAGAGCGTTTAATAGAAATTCTCTCTGCACAGCTTGAAATTCCAACGGCAAATTTAAACGAGATATCCATTTCACCAGAAGTCGTTCATCTTTTACCAGAGGATTTTTGCCGTTCATATAAAATTGTGCCGCTTGCGATTATGGGTAAAACTTTAACCCTTGCCATGCACGACCCCAGCAACCAAAGAACAATTGACCACATAAGATTTAAGGTTCAAAAAGAAATAAATCCTGTGATGGCAAGTGAAAAAGACATACTAGAAACAATAAATAGAATTTACATGGGACATGCAAGCGGCGAAGCCATGAAAGAGCTTTCTAAGCTCAACGAAGCCGAAGACCTGCAAACCATAAACAAAGAAGAAGAAGCAAGTTCAGAAGACCAACTATCAGACGAAGAAGGACAGCAAGTTGTTAAATTGGTTAGTTCCATTATCCAAGATGCCATTGCGCGCAAAGCCTCTGATATACATTTAGAACCGCAAGAAACTTTTTTAAAACTCCGCATTCGCATAGACGGCGATTTAAGCGTTATGCCGCCAATTCCAGCTCGTTTAATGCCTCAAATTTTATCTAGGGTAAAACTTTTGTCTCGCATGGATATTGCAGAAAAACGCAAGCCCTTGGACGGTCGTTTTACTGTGCGTTTTCGCGGCAAGGAAGTGGATTTGCGTGTTAGTTCTTTCCCTATTTCTCTGCGCAAAAGAGGAGTGATGGAAAAAATAGTTATGCGTATATTAGACCCAAATTCGGGTCAAATAGAACTTGCCCAAATGGGTTTTAGAGAATCTGTGTTTAAGGAGTTGGATTATACAATTCACTTGCCAAATGGAATTTTGCTCGTCACAGGTCCAACGGGTTCTGGTAAATCAACAACCCTTTACGCTGCCATTCGCCGCATTTTAGATAGCACCATAAACATAACCACTATGGAAGACCCTGTGGAAATGAACATTGAAGGCGTTAACCAAGGGCAAATAAACAATGCCGCTGGTTTTACTTTTGCTTCTGGTATAAGAGCAATTTTGCGTCAAGATCCTGATGTTATTATGATAGGCGAAATGCGCGATAAAGAAACGGCGAGCATGGCAATAGAAAGTGCATTAACGGGTCATTTGGTGTTTAGCACCTTGCACACCAACGATGCTGCCGGAGCATTCCCTCGTTTGCTAGAAATGGGGCTAGAGCCATTCCTTGTTGCCACGGCAATAAAAGGCGTTTTAGCTCAAAGACTTGTGCGCAGAATATGCTCTAACTGCAAAGAAGAAGACCCCACCATAGATCCAGAGGTTAGAAAAGATTTGGGCATTCCAGCGCATATTAAATTCTACAGAGGCAAAGGTTGCAATAGGTGCGATTCCACAGGCTATAAAGGTCGTACTGGCATTTATGAATTTTTGGTTCCCAGCGAAGAAGTTCGCAACCTAATTTTAAAGAGAGCAAGCGGAGATGAAATAAAAAGAATATGCCTAGCTCAGGGCATGAGCACACTACGCATGGACGGCATGGAAAAAGCCATAACTGGCGTAACTACCTTGGAACAGGTACTTAGTGCATCTGAAAAAGATGAATCTGCAAAGAAGATGGGGTGATGGTGATACTTATACTATTGCTTCTCGCAAATATATGCGTTTTTGCAGCAGATAATGTACTTGATATTCGTATTTTGAGAGTTGAGTTCAAAAAGGAAGAACCGAATAATTCTTTGACCACTGGAGACGGAACATTCAATTCAGATGATAAGGACGATTACAAGCTAGACCCAAAGGGGAAAAGAGGAGATAGCGCATATTGGATTAGCCATATAGAATTTGCAAAAAACTATTTTAAAAATGCAAGTGGCAATAAGGTTTCAATAAATGCAGAAGTTTATCCAAAAGGCAAAAAAGCCTACCAACTAGATAAACATATAATAGACTACAACCGCACAAGCCGCAAAAAAGGCGAAAAACTAGCTGAGTTTGATTCTTCAAGAGCGGCGGATTATGTTAATTTTGTAAATGATGTTTTAAAACTTGCAAAAGAAGACACTGTGAACAAGCCGCTTTCTCTTCCCAAAGAAAGTTCTATTATGATAGTACATGCAGGTTCTTCTCGCCTTGTTGATGGTGGAACTTTGGGTGTTCGTGGAGCAAACACCCCCGGTGATTTTATAGATGCCTATGTTGATACTTCTTGGGGCGATTTTTGGCGAGGATTTGTAGTTGGTGGCGACACTATCACTTCTGTGATGGTGGTGAGCGAAACCGCTTCGCAAGATGGTTTAAACTGGGGCATTAATGGAACAATAACAAGCCAAATAGGGCGCGAACTTGGGCTTCCTTATTCTTACGATGTTGTAAAAGGCTATTCAAGGCTTGGATATTTTGATGGAATGGATTTTGCAGGTAGCAATGCTGGCAATGGTTTTTTCCCCAGCTTGCCAAGCGCATGGATGAGAGCATACAAAGGGTGGGCAGATTTTAAAGAAATTAATAAAAAAGAGAGCATTGAAATTTGCGCCGCAGGTTATGATAAATGTGGAGGAACCCCGCAAATAGTGAAAATCCCAATAAATAACAACGAATATATTTTGTTGGAAAACAGGCAAAGAACATATAGAGATGACGGTAAAATTTCAATAAAAATGGCGGGAGGAAAATCGGTTGAAATTCCAATTGACAGTTTAAATTCTCGTTTTTTGAGTAAAGAAACCGGTGTAATAGAATCCATAGACGAAGCAGATGCTGGCTTACCTGCAAGTGGCATAGTGGCTTGGCATGTAAATGACTGGTATATAAAAGAAATTCTTCCTTATGGTGCAATAAATGCTTGGAATGGCGATACTTTAAAAGATCACCAATTTGGTATATCTTTAATTGAAGCAGATGGAGTTTTGGGGCTTGGCAAGGAGTTTAAGAATGGGGGAGAGAGTTTTTATTATTTTGGCTCTGGTAGTGATTTAGTTCCGCATAAAAGAAAAAAACAAACAGATACCACCTTTTCAATAAAACCTTCGGGATATGCAAACACAGCCTCTACCTTTGGTGGATATTCTGGCATAAAAATAACGGCAAAAATACCAAAAGATGCAAAGCCAGAAAAAACCTTTAATGCCTTCACAGGCGATAGTGTTATAAATTGGCGAGCCTTGAAAATTCCCGTTGAAATAGAATGGATTGGAGAATATGCAAAACCAATTCTAATGGATTCGGTTCCTCCTAATGTAAGACCCACAGACGAAGATTTTATAAAATCGAAAGTACCAGATTTAACACGCATACCCATAGGTAAAGATTTCATATATTTGGATACCAACAAGCTTTATATCGTTGATTCCAATAAAATTCCCTTGCCGAATTTTCCAGCCATTCTCTCAAATGGCGTACCTTTTGCAAATTTTAATTCAAAGCCTATTCCAATTGATTTAACCGGAAAAGATTCTCTTTATATTTTAGTTCCAACAAACAATGGTTTAATTTTAGCTGTAAACAGCAAAGGCAAGCTATTTAACGAGGGATTTCCTCTTGCTGCAGGGACTTTTGAAGATGATAAACCAGATACTCTGCTCCTTCATATTTCACCAGACTATAAATATTTATTTGCCAAGCACAGAGGAAACGTGAGTGCTTTTTATTTGCCCAAGGCAAAGGCATTTTCACCAAAATCAAAACAAGTGGCGGGTGAAGACAGAATAGAGGAATTTTTTGTGTTCCCAAACCCCGTGAGGGGAGGCAAAGCCACTGCGAGATTTAGAATTCTAAACCCTGCCACTAGTGCCTCTTTGGATATTTTTGACATAACCGGCTATATGGTACTCAGCAAGAACATTGCAAACGTAAACAACGGGTCAAACCAAATAGAAGGCTTAGATTTCTCAAAATTGGGCAGTGATGTTTATAGCGCAAGGCTAACCGTTGCATTTAAAAGCGGCAAAAAAAAGGAAAAATGGTTCCGAATAGGGGTCATTAAGTAGGTTTTTTTACTATAATTTACTATATTTCCCCTTATGATAACTACAATGAGCAGAGTTGTGGTTGCTGCCACAGATGCAAGCAAAGAAAAAACTCTAAACAGCCTTAGAGAATGGGGTTTGTTGCATGTTTTGCCGCTGCAAACTCCGGAAAGCGAGAAGGTAACGGCTGCCAAAACCGCATTTGCGAATGCGCAAAGAGTTTTTGAAGCCATTTCTTATAAAAAAAGCAATATTCCTGAAAGTGCAATAGACGAGCACAATTTGCTCGCTCAAATAAATGGAGTGATGCAAAGCAGAAAAGAAGCGCAAGAAGCCTTGGATCTAAGCTCCTCAGAACTAAAGAGGGTTGAAGCCTTTGGTGAATTTGACCCTCACAAGGTGAGAAAACTCATAAAACACGACATAAACATAAAACTTTATGTCGCAGACGAAAAAGTTTATAAAATTGCAGAAGAAAAAGCATTCAAAGATGTAGGCAACGATATTGTAATTAAAGAATTCAAAAGAGCAAACGGTCAAGTATTTTTTGCAGCCATAAGCAAAGAGCCAATAGAGCTGCCATACAACGAAATATCCCTGCCCCTAAAACCCGTAAAAGAAATAAAACAAGACATTGAAAAAGCAACCGAAACAATTGAGGAATGCAAAAAAAAATTAAAAGCTTATGCAAGCAAAAAAAAGAAATTAGTGGAGCTTGTGGTAGAGGCTTCTGATGAACTTGCCTTTACATCTGCGGAAGCCGGAATGCGCTCAGAAATAGGAGTTTGCTTTATTCAAGGCTACTGCCCAAAAGAAAAACTTGAATCGCTAAAAGAACTCGCTGCAAAAAATGGCTGGGGAATTTCCGCTGTGGAACCAACAGAGGAAGAAGCGGTTCCCACTCTCTTAAAGCACAAAAAATTAGTTAAGCCAATAGATGCTCTTTACAACATTATAGGTATAAACCCAGGCTACCGAGAAATAGATGTAAGTGCCGTGTTCCTGTGCTTTTTTAGTATTTTCTTTGCCATGATTGTGGGCGATGCTGCTTACGGCTTGCTGTTTGCCGCAATAACTTTCTATGCTTCAAAAAAATTAAAAAATGCTCCGCGCTATCCATTTCAGTTCCTCTATTTGATGAGCGGCTGCACAATAATCTGGGGCATTTTGAATGCGAGCTTTTTGGGCTTGTTCAAAGAAGGCGATGTTATGATGGTTCCAGCCGTTCTGGATATATGCAGAGCCTCTTGGTCTCCCCAAGGTTTAAAAGATTTTGCAGCTTGGATTCGCGATGATAACAACACTCAATTTCTCTGTTTTAATTTGGCAGTTATTCATTTAACCATAGCTCGTGTATGGAATGCCTTTGCAAACAGAGACAATAAAGCAG
>Ga0268262_10007257_pt1 | contig 10401 bp, 5 predicted proteins | sample TergutNc150P3_FD_190354 | JGI IMG/M metagenome (GOLD analysis project Ga0268262, IMG submission 190354) | Nasutitermes corniger P3 segment gut microbial community from laboratory colony in Florida, USA - Nc150 P3 (SPAdes) (version 2) | ecosystem: Host-associated > Arthropoda: Insects > Digestive...
CTGCCGCTCACGGCAACAGCCGCTTCACCGCTCCTGCAAAGCAGTGCCCTGTGATTGCTCCAGAGTTCGAAAAACTCGATGGCGTTCCAATAGATGCTATCTTGTTTGGCGGCCGCCGCCCGAGCACCATTCCGTTGGTTCACCAGGCAAAGAATTGGAATCACGGCGTGTTTATGGGTTCCATAGTAGGTTCAGAAATTACCGCTGCTGCCCTTGACTTGAAGGTTGGCGATGTTCGCCGCGACCCATTTGCTATGCTGCCATTCTGCGGCTACCACATGGGCGACTACTTCAAGCACTGGATTGAAGTTGGCAAAAAAATTCCAGCAGCCAGCCAGCCAAAAATCTTCTTTGTAAACTGGTTCCGCAAAAAAGATGGTAAATTCGCATGGCCCGGCTATGGCGAAAATTCCCGTGTTCTCAAATGGGTTTTTGAGCAATGCGATGGCACAGGCAAATCGGTTGATACCCCGATTGGTCTAATGCCGGATGCAGCTTCTTTTGATAAACCTGATTCCGTTCCTGCCGACACCCTAAAAGAGATTCTCTCTGTGGATGTGGAAGGTTGGAAAAAGGAAATCAAAGATATCCGCGATGTTCACTACCCGAAGTTTGGAAACAAATTGCCACAAGAGTTGAAAGACGAATTGGTGGCTATTGAAAAGAGATTGGGTTAAATTTTTCATTCCCGAACAGGTGCCTGTTTCTCCATTCAAGAATCAAGGCATCTTGTTCGCTTTTGGGAAGCGAAAATTTTTCCCTGCCTTGTTCTTGCATATATATATCCAAATACGCGAGCAACACGCCTGCTGCAACTGAAACGTTTAGGCTTTCCGTTAATCCATATTGCGGCAAAATGAAATGTTCATCTGCTTGCTCCAATGTATCTTTATGGTTGCCTCTGAATTCTGCGCCCAGATAAAAAGCCGTGGGCTTGGATAAATCCAGTTCTTTTAGCGGTTTGTTCGTATGCGTGCTTGCAACGGCTATTCTATAGCCCTGATTTTTAAGTTCATCCATAGCGGTTTTTCTTTTGCTGTAAATGAAAGCGTTTAGCCATTTTAGCGAGCCTTTTAAAATAGCCTTATTCACCTTGTAAGTATTGTCTTCTTCTATTATATGCACATTTTGCAAGCCAAAAACCTCCGAGGTGCGTATAACAGCGGATATGTTGTGAGGGTCGTAAAAATCTTCCAGAACAAGGCAAAAATGCTTTGTACGCAAAGATGCTACCCGTTCAAAAAGTTGTTGCCTGCGTTCTGTTAAATCGGAGAATAACATTGCTCTAATATAAGAAATATTACTATATTCAAATCTCCAATGTTTTTCAGAACACTGTTATTTTTGGTTTTCTCCAGTATAGCCGCTTTTGCGCAGTTTACGGACATGCCTTTAAGGGCTTCGGAAAATAACCGAGTTAACAGCATAAGCATAGATGGTATCTTATACACGAGTCAATCTTCGTTGATGTCGCGCATATCGGTAAAGGAAAATGCGAGTTACCCCCCTTCCATTTTGGCGGAACAGGTAAAAAAATCCATAGAATCACTTTACGAAACCGGGATGTTTGACGATGTTAAAGTCTCTGCCATATATGGCGAGAGCGGCAATGTGGATTTGGTTTTTGAAATAAAAGAGCAACCGGCTTTGGATACTCTTATCATAAAAGGCAATGATGATTTAACGGAAGATGAACTGAGGTTAAAAACCCGAATAACCGCTGGCGCGGTTTACAGCAAAAGCGAATTGGAGCGCGATAGGCAGGCAATCCTAAGCCATTACCGCACGCAGGGATATTTGCTCGCCGAGGCAAGCGTGGAAGAAATTCCTGTTGGGGACCATAAGAATAGGGTTGTTATATCCATAAGCGAGAGCAACAAGGTAAAAGTGGATTCCATCGCCGTTTCTGGCAACGAAGACGTGCCGAGAGAGGAAATTTTAGAACGCATGGTTACAAAAACAGATTCGTGGTGGGGTGGTGGCGATTTTAAACTAGAAGTTTTTAATTCAGACAGAGATTCTGTTATAAATGCGGCAAGGCATTATGGTTATTTAGATGCGGAACTTTTGGAATACAAAGCGGTTTATTTGCCGGATTCCACCTGCCGTTTCTATCTGGGCCGCATGGTACGCAGAGGTTCAAATTTGCAAACGCTATATTCCCAGATGAACAAAACCATATCTGACCAGGGCAATCCTTTGCATTTTTTGATAGGAAAAGCGATGTCAATGGCATCTCACTATTATAGGGAATACAGAGCAAAGATGGAAGATAGGCAGGCGTTCCCTGTGCCGGATATATATAACGAAAAACTGGCTGCGGATGTTTTGAATAACGTGATAACATATAGCAGCATCAGAAAGGAATGGGTAAAGAGCTTAAGAGGCAAGGTTTGGAAAAATCCTCGCATAGACAGTTTGCTCAATTTAAAGAAACGCACTCGCTACCAGGATAAGCTCCTTGTCCGTTATTCCTTGGAAGAGACAATTCCTGCGCTCATGCAGTATGATAGTGTTAATACCGCAAGTTACGTCCGCATATACATAGAACTTAAAGAAGGCAGAAAATATTATGCCGGCAGAGTGCATTTCGCAGGCAACGAAGTTTTGCCAACTGAATTTTTGCAAGCGCAGGTTCGTTTGGACAGCGGAAAAGTTTTTGACTATTATCTGTATGAGGCTACAAAAAAAGCGGTTATGGATGCTTATAGAGAAGACGGTTATCTGTTTGTGCAGTTGGACGAGACAAAAATTTTTGTGAACGATTCTATTGTAAACTTGAGCTATGCCATACGTGAAGGCTTGCCCGCGCAAATACACAGAGTTCATATAAAAGGCAACACAAAAACAAAAGACAAGGTGATTCGCAGAGAAATAAAACTCTACCCAGGCGACACTTACAGGCAATCGCTTTTGGAACGTAGTTTCAGAGATATATTGCAGTTGAATTACTTTGACAATGTAGTGCCGGATATTCAGCCAGTGGGCGAGCAAGATGTTGACTTGGTTTTCTCGGTTGTGGAGCGCGAGGCTGGCACGGGGCAGTTTGGCGCGGGCGCGGCATATAGCCAAGCGGACGGTTTGGTGTTTACGCTTAACCTTTCAATCCCTAACTGCTGCATGGGAGATGGGCAAATTGCGAATATGAGCGCGGAATATGGAATAGATAAAAAAGGCATAGCGTTTGGTTTTGCCGAGCCTTGGCTTTTTGATACTCCCACTAAAATTGGAATGTCTGCGAATTACACTTGGTGGAGAGGTTATTATTATCCAGATATAACACGCTACGGAGGCAGCGTTTATATAGGGCGCAGGCTCACTTGGCCCGATGATTATTTTTATGCGCAAACAGGTATCACTTGGCAAAGAAACGAACAAGGACCTAATGTGCCGGGTAGCCTTATTCGCTACACGGGAAACGAGGCATCGCTTGATTTTGTTGTAATAAGAGATGATAAAAATTTGCCGGTGTTCCCAACTGATGGTTCGCGTTATGTGCTGTCTTCTTCTTGGGCTATTCCGGGTTTCCTTTACGGGAATTTTAGCTTTCTGCAAACAGACCTTAGCATAAAATGGTGGTTTCCGCTTTATACGGATAAATTGGCTCTTGGCGTGACAAATGAGTTTGGCGTTATAACCGGAAGTTCCCTGCAATACCGCACGCTTTATCAAATGGGTGGAGCACTTGGCTATAAAGGTCTAATGCGTGGCTATAGTGCAGGTTCTCTCGGTGCATATAGGCTTGGCAGGAGTTATCAGTATTTTGGAGCGGAATTGACGTGGCCCATTGCTCCCAATCGCTTTTACCTGCTCCCGCTTTTCTTTGATGCGGGAAATGTGTTCGGCGATGTTTATTCTCTAAACGAAAAGGTCAGCAAAGATATAGGCTCCCCGCTTCGCGAATGGGATATATCTTCGCTCAAGCGTGATTTTGGTTTTGGCTTCCGCGTTATTGTTCCCATGCTTGGCATTATAGGCTTTGACTTCGCATGGCCCCTTGACCCTGCTGAAATAGGTGGCTATGATACTTCGTATATTGGCACTATGGAGTTTAATTTCATAATAAGCCAAGGATTTTAGACAATGAAGATTGCTGTTATAGGTGGATCTGGCTATATAGGCTCGCACGTCTCAAGAGAACTTTTGGATTTTGGGCATGAGGTTTTTGTTTACGACAATTTGAGCAGCGGGTTAAGGCAGAATTTGTTCGCTGAGGCGGGTTTTACGCTTGGCGACATATTGGATGTTCAATCTCTGAATGATTTTTTTGAGAAGACAAAACCGGAAGGCATTGTGCATTTGGCGGCTTTAAAAGCTGCGGGCGAATCTATGCTGTTACCGGAAAAATATAGCGTTAATAACATAATTGGTTCTATTAACATATTGAACGCGGCGGCGAAATACAAAGTTAAATACATAGTGTTTTCAAGTTCCGCCGCTGTTTACGGCAACCCAAAATATCTGCCGATGGACGAAAAGCACCCGACAGAGCCGGAGAACTATTACGGCTATACAAAGCTTGCCATAGAGCAATATTTGGAATGGTACAGAAAATTAAGGGGAATAAACTATGCCGCGCTCCGCTACTTCAATGCAGCAGGTTATGATATTAAAGGCAGAATTAGCGGTTTGGAACAAAACCCTGCGAATTTGATTCCTATAGTCATGGAAGCCGCCATAGGCAAAAGAGCCTTTGTGGAGGTATTCGGGAACGATTACGAAACCCCGGATGGCACAGGGGTTAGGGATTATATTCATGTAAACGACCTAGCTAGGGCACACAGAATGGCTTTTGACAAACTGCAAGGAGGTGGCGGAAGTTTTACGGTGAATTTGGGAGTTAGCAGCGGAAATAGCGTTTTAGAGGTGATAAAAGCGGCAGAACGCGTATCTGGCAGAAAAATTGAATATAAAATAGCACCCCGCCGTGCAGGAGATGCTCCCACTGTTTTGGCAAATCCGGCTTATGCAAAGGAATTTTTGGGTTGGCAGGCGGAGCATTCCGATTTAAATACGCTTCTTGAAAGCACCTGGGTTATTTATAAAAATTATAAAAAATAAATTCACAATGCACCGGGAAAAATTACTATTTTTGTGGTGATTTTAAAAATTGTAAATTTATGTCTGTAAAAAAATATTCTGATAAAAATGTATATGAAGCTTCAGTTGAGCGTATAGACTTTATTTTTAAAAATTTTGAAAAGATATATTTATCATTTAGTGGGGGGAAAGATAGCGGAGTTATGCTAAATCTTGTGGTTGATTATATGAAGAAACATAAAATAACCCAAAAAATAGGCATATTGTTTGTGGATTTAGAAGGGCAATACAATATAACAATTGACTATATTAAAAGCACTTTTGCAAAATATAGTGATTTGTTTGAGATATATTGGTGCTGCCTGCCGCTGAATCTCAGAAATTCCCTAAGCGTTTTTGAACCCTTTTGGACCTGTTGGGATTTGGACAATAGGGATAAATGGATTAGGGAATACCCGGACTATCCGTGCATTACCGAAAAAAACTGCCAATTTCCGTTTTTCAGAAAGAATATGGAATTTGAGGAATTTATTGTTGAATTTGGAGCGTGGTATGCAGGCAATAAAAAAACAGCATGTCTGGTGGGAATTCGCTCTGATGAAAGTTTTAACCGGTTCAGAACCGTTGCTTTTAAAAATAAAAAAATGCTGGACAATCACAGATGGACAACAAAAATCCTCAGAACCAAAAAATTATATTATTGCTATCCTATTTATGACTGGAGGAATAATGATATATGGATAGGGAATTACAAATTTGACTGGGAATACAATAAACTATACGACCTATTTTACAAAGCGGGGGTAAAACTAGACTATATGAGGATTTGCCAGCCTTATGGAGATGACCAGCGCATAGGGTTAAATTTGTTCCGTGCCATAGAACCAGAAACCTGGGCGAGGGTGGTGAACCGCGTTAGCGGTGCGAATTTTGGAAATATTTATTGCGGAACCAGAATGCTCGGATATAGGCATGTAACCCTTCCAAAAGGGCACACTTGGAAGAGTTATACCCAATTACTATTAGAAACACTTCCAAAAGCACTGGCTGACCACTATAGAACAAAATTTGCCAGGTTTATAAGTTACTGGCAAAACACGGGTTCTGCTGTGAATACATCTTGGCTGCCAGAAGAGGCTGTTCTATCCGGCGAACTTTCAAAGCGTGGGAAAAAGAATTTGCCGCTTGTGGTTTATAAAACTATACCGGACAAACTTCCAATATGGGCAGAAGCAAAAAAACTTGGACCCACTTGGCGCCGCATGGCTATATGTATATTGAAAAACGACCAATTATGCCATTCTCTTTCTTTTGGGCAAACAAAGAATCAACGGGAGCGTATGCAGCTTTTACTTGAAAAATACAAAATAATATAGGAGCAAAAATGAAGAAAAAAGAATACATAAGCCCTGTTTACAATGTTCAAGCTATCCCTGTGGAAAAGCTAAGGGCTAATGAATATAACCCAAATAGCGTAGCACCGCCGGAAATGGAACTTTTATACCGCAGCATAAAAGAAGATGGCTACACAATGCCCATAGTTGTGTATTATCGCAAAGAGAAAGATATATATGAAATAGTGGATGGCTTTCACAGGTATTCCATAATGCTCAGTTATCCTGATATATACGAAAGGGAAAAAGGGCTTATTCCATGTTCTATTATAGAAAAACCCATAAGCGAGCGCATAGCATCCACCATAAGGCATAATAGGGCTCGCGGCAGCCATAATATAGATTTGATGAGCAATATAGTTGCGGAATTGGTTGAGATGGGCAAAAGCGACAATTGGATTTCAAAGCATCTTGGAATGTCTAGAGACGAAATTTTGAGATTGAAACAAGTAACAGGTTTGGCAGCCTTATTCAAAGACCAAGATTTTTCAAAAAGCTGGGAAGTGGACCAGAATTCGCTGAATTATCAAAATTCCCAGAATAACAGCCAAACCAATTAAAAGAATCCCGGCAGGCGACTGCCGGGATTTCAGAACCCTTACCGTTCTTAAATTTTATTACCCTTTCACCTGCACGCGACTGGGCGTACACGGCACGCAACAGGGCGTATGGAAGCGGATGGTGCGTAGCACCCAGCGGGGCGTATGCGGTACGCAACAGGGCGTACTGGAACAAACATACAACTCGTTGGGAATATACGATACGCAGCAGAGCATATGCGATTCCCCTCTGCGCCCGCACCCTTATCCTTGCTTTTGGATTCCAGTTCAAAATACATAGGATTACCTCTTCAAGTTCACCGCTTCTTCTAGCATTGTGTCGCTGACCGTTATTATTCTACTATTTGCCTGATAGCCTCTTTGTGTGGTTATCATATTGGTAAACTCATTAGCCAAATCCACGTTTGCCATTTCCAATGCACCCGGCCTCAACGAAGAGGAACTCTGCGTTTTTGGTCTGCCCCATATTGGGTCGCCGGAGTTAGCGGAAAGGGTATAAACGTTATCTGATACATCCATCAAGCCACCGGGGTTTGCAAAGTCAACTACAAAAATCTGGGCTATTTTTTTGTTTATGCCGTTAGAGAATTTACCCTCTATAAGGCCAAACTCATCTATGCTCATTTCCGTTAAGCTACCCGAAGTGTAGCCATTTTGGGTTTGAGCCTGAGCGGTTGATGCAATCTCCGCCTGAGATGTTAAGCCTTTCCAATTACCGGGGCCACCTGCGCTCAATTTTACGCGCATAGCTTTTGCTCCGTTGGCTGGGTCAAACTGGAGGGCAGAACCGCCATCGTCATAGAGCCAAGCTGCAAGAGTGCCGTCTCGCCCAAAGGTTATTTTGCCAGAACCGCTACCGGGGGGGTTGATAATCTCCTTGCCGCTGAAGCTCGCCTTCCATATCCATTCGCCGTTGACACCGGTATGGGTGAACTCAAATCTGAGTTGATGAGCCGCACCGGAATCATCGTAAATTTCAATTTCGGTAGGAACCACTTCCGCATTTTCTGCCGCCCTGTATGGAGATACCGCCATTCCCTCTTGGAACCCTTGGGGTGCCATTGCAACTCCGCCGGGGTTTCTCGCTGTAATGGTTAAGTCGTTTATGGAGAATGCTTTGCCCGGCAAGCCGCGGAACACAAGCGCACCTTCCGGTATGCCATCTTCACCCAAGCTGGGTGTTTTTATGCCAACGCTGGGGTAATTGTTATTGTCCTTGCCCATATAATCGTAGGGCAATTTCAAATCATTGCGCAACTGCATCATCAAATCATCCAATAGGGTGGAACCTTTCTTGAAAGTCAATGGGGTGGAATTAACTCTATCATCGCCTATGGAAGAGGTAAAGCTGATTACAGCACCGTCCACCAAATTCATTCCACTTCCAGTGGAGTTTAGAACATCCGCCAAATAATCATATTGCTCCGCTGGGCGTAGCAATACACCAGACATGGTAGTTGAGGCAACTTTAACCGAAACATATTCAGGATGAGCTATAGGAGTAAGTGTAATTGTACCAGCAGTTCTATTATATGTTACATGTTCACTATTCATTGAGCCGTCTGGAATTTTTTGACCAGGCAAAACTTGGTCACGAACAAATACATTTACGTTTTTGCCGTTGTTATTTAAGCAAAGGGATAAATCTATCCCTGTTATACCACCCGGACCCGGATTACTAGTGACTCCAGATGAGCCTATAGTCAATGTTATAGCGGTATTAGTCAGAGTGACGTCAGCCGAGGTAGCTTTATCCAGAGCCGAACCCGGAACCAATAAGTCTAACGTTGATACTAGAGGTCCTACAATAGAAGAACCTGCCGGGAAAGCAGTCCCTTTGGCAATGCTACGAGTAGTAGAACCATCTGCCAGCGTAACAGTGACAGGAGTTGTGCTGTTATTAATTATGCTACCCACATTAAAGGTATATTTATCAGCAGGAGGGGTACCACCACCACCAGCAGCAGCAAGATTAACCGTTGGTGTCCAAGGCACTAGCACAGAAATGGATTCCCCACTATTATTCTGAACCAAGCCCGCAATGTTTGGCAAAGCCGCAGTAAAAGGTGTAGGATTATTCATAGGGCTAACGTTAAAGCTGGAACGATGTGGAACGACTTTAGGTGCCAATATATCAAGTTGAGCGGGATTTGCACCCGAAGTAGCTGGGCCGTGAGTTGCGCCAGTAGTTGTGCCGCCTACGCCATCATAAAGAGTACCTGTGCTAGTATCCATTATACCGTTATATGTAGAATTAGCTGGGAAGAACTGACCCTCTGGGATATTTACATTCCCGTTAAAGCCATTTGCCGTATAGGTTTGGCTACCCAGAACACCTGGCCCCAAATAACCACCAAAACTGAACACCTTCTGCAAAGAAGCACTATTATCAGTTTTTCCGGTGTTTGGATTGGTGCTGACTATGTCAAAACCAAAGATATCAGCACGCACGCCTCTGAGTTCCAGCTCTCCTTTAGCATTTAAAGAAACCGATATGGGTTCTACATAGTTTGGAGTACCCGGAGCCGGAGGTGGACTTGGCATTGGGTTAACGGTATCAAGGTAAGAACTTAAAGTGTGTTCTATGCCACGCATTAAATCGTTCAAGCTGTTGATATTCATCTTGCCACCGGTAAAATCGGCTATTCCTGAAGTAGTATCTGGGAGATTAGTATTTGGGTTAATGCGATTTACCTGCAATCCGTCTGCTGTTATAAAGTACGACATTTCTATCTTGTTATCATAAGTGGTATCTGTATAGAAAGACATTGTTATTATATCGCCTTCCTTCATATTGAACGGCGTACCGTTGCCATCATACAAGGAGGATAGCGTAGTGTCGTGTATGCCGCGACCCTTATCGTTAAGTCCATTTGCTCCAAAGAATCTATCTCCGTCTGCTGCGTGCAGCAATCTTTGGGTATAAGAAACAGAGCCTTTTGCTTCTCCGTCTGCTCTTAGGTTGCGAGCTAAAGAAACCTCGGTGGTAGCCTTTGCCGGGGATTGCTGGTTTAAAGGAATCTGTATATTGCTTATGGCGGTGCCCGGAGGGAAATTGCCCATAGAGTCCGCCATTTTGCCCTGCAAAACCATTCCGTTTGTGGGCAGTATTATATAGCCTTGTGCGTCTAGCTGAAATGCTCCGCAACGTGTGTAATATGTACCAACGCCATCGGAAACACCAAAGAAGGCATTGCCTTCTATGCCAATATCCAACATTCTACCTGTGTTTTGCAGATTGCCCTGCCCCATTATAGTATCAATGGAGCCAACGGCAACACCCAAACCTATTTGCATAGGGTTTGTGCCGCCCGCCTTGCTTTCTGAACGGCTCGCGCCTTTCACAAGCTGGCTGAAGCTTTCTGAGAACGTGGTGCGGCGGGCTTTAAAGCCCGTTGTATTGACGT
>Ga0268262_10007258_pt1 | contig 10400 bp, 8 predicted proteins | sample TergutNc150P3_FD_190354 | JGI IMG/M metagenome (GOLD analysis project Ga0268262, IMG submission 190354) | Nasutitermes corniger P3 segment gut microbial community from laboratory colony in Florida, USA - Nc150 P3 (SPAdes) (version 2) | ecosystem: Host-associated > Arthropoda: Insects > Digestive...
AAGAAACTCCAATAACCATGCCTGGCACGGCAAGGGGCAAAAGCGAAAGCAATTTGCCATATTTTGTTAAAATTCCAAATCCTTCTGCTTTTTCCATCATATAAGAATATACAAAAACAAAAATAGAACCAAGAACGGCAGAAGCAACGCTCATCAATACGGAGTTGAAAAAGCAGCCAATGCCTCCTTTTGATTGGTTAAAGATAAAATGCTTCAAGGTGAGATTCAAGTCGTAGGGATAGTAAGTTGTGAATGCTCCTATAAAAAGCGAGATTATCAAAAGTGTAAAGAACATAGCTATAAATCCGCAGAACAGGAAAAACGCTGCATCGCGAACTGGATTTTTGCTAATTGTGAGAGGAATTGTTTTTGAATTTAGCGTGCTGGTATTTTTATTTGACACAAAACGCCCGGTGATAAACGAAATAATAGCGGGAATGAGCAGCAAGGTGCCTACCACCGCCCCCATGTTCATATTGAACTGCCCAGCGATTTGCTTGTAAATATCGGTTGCGAGCACATTGTAATTCCCACCTATGACTTTGGGTGCGCCAAAATCGGTAAATGCAAGAGTGAAGCAAACAAAAATTGTATTCACAACGGTGTATTTCATTTCGGGCAGAGTTACGTGCAAAAATTGCCGCAAAGGTTTCACCCCCATAACTTCGCAGGCTTCGTACAACCTGCCATCCACATATTCAAGAGCAACGAGAAACAGCAAAAAAGCTTGCGGAAAGGTATAGATAATTTCAGAAATTATAATTCCATTACGCCCATAAAGTTCAATATCAAAACCGAGGCGTGTAATCATGCCTTGCCTTCCAAATATATACACCAAGCCAAGTGCATGAACCACAGTTGGAATGAAAATAGGAACCAAAGCTACATATTTAAAAAAACTTTTTCCGAGAATGTTGGTGCGTGTTATGGCATAAGCGTAGAGAAAACCAAACGCGGTACTAAAAATTGTTGTCACGAGCGATATATCTATGGTATTCCAAACCGAAACGCTGAGCGATGGATTGCCGAAATAATTTTTATAGTTGGCGAATCCGGCAAAGGCACCATTTTCTCCGGTAAATGCTTTTGAAAAAAGCGTTCCGAGTGGGAAAACAAATGATATTGTGAAAATAGCGAGGATAAGTAGCAAAACGCAGAACTGCGCTGTGTTAAAGCGTACAAAACTCCTCTTGATTGAGTATGCTGTTACCATGATTTACACTTACACAGAATATCTCACAGCGTGTTCCTCTGGTATTTTCAAAAAAAGCATAGTGTCGCGTTGAAGTTTCATATTTTCCACTCGCTCAGAAGGCAAATCTATGAAGAATTCGGAATTTTCTTTTGTGACGTGACCGTGAATGCGGGTAAACGCTCCTTTGAACTCAAGCTCCTTTACCAAAGCTTTAATGTCGTGAGGCTCCCAGTGTTCAACTACCTTGATTTTCTCAGGGCGAATACCGCGCATAGCTTCTCCTTCGTTGTAAAAATTCATCGTACCTATAAAGTCTGCAACAAAACGAGAAGCTGGATAGTTATATATGGTATGAGGATTTGCAATCTGTTCTATAACGGCGTTGTTCATCACAATTATTCTGTCTGCCATTGTGAGTGCCTCTTCTTGGTCGTGGGTTACCATAATTGTTGTGATACCAATTTTGCGTTGAAGAGAGCGTATCTCTGTGCGCAGTTTGGCGCGAACTTTTGCATCCAAAGCGGATAAAGGCTCGTCTAGCAAAAGATAAGACGGAGAAAGGGCTATTGCGCGGGCAATGGCTGTTCTCTGTTGCTGCCCACCGGATAACTGACGCGGATATTTATTTTGATGCTCGCATAGATCAACCAAGCCCAGCATATCAAGAGCTTTCTTTTTCCTTTCGGCGGAAGTCATTTCTTTTTTCTGTTTTAAGCCGAATAGAATATTTTCTATCACTGTCATATTCGGGAAAAGAGCATAAGATTGAAACACTATTCCAAAATTCCGTTTTGAAGAAGGTAGGAATGTGCTATCTCTGCCGTCAATGAAAATTTGCCCTGAATCTGCTGTTTCTAGCCCCGCGACTATTCGCAAAAGAGTTGTTTTTCCGCAACCCGAAGGACCTAAAATGCACACAAGCTCGCCTTGCTCAATATTCATGTTGATATTGCTCAAGACGGTTTGCTGCCCGAAACGCTTAGTGATGTTTTTTATTTCTAGAAAACTCATTTTAAAATTTCTCCGACATTATTTTTTTGCCGATTTATTATCAAACAATGTCATCCATTTGTTGAGAATAGCCTCTCTGTTGCTCGCCGCCCAAGCAAAATCATTATCTATTAGTTGCTTTATTGGGTCTGAATTAAAGCCCTCATAATTGCCGCCTTTGCCTGTGGAAATAATAGGGTAGCTTTTTTTATAAGATTCCATAGCTTCATCGGAAATTGCCCAGTCCAAAAATGTTTTTGCAGCGGGATTTATATCTTTCTTTTTTATCAGAGCATTTGCTTCCATATCCCAACCAGAGCCTTCAATGGGGAACACCGTTGTCACCGGAGCTCCCTTTTGTTTTTGGCTTATTCCGGCGTAACCAAAACTAACTCCCACCACACATTCACCAGCAGCCGCCATTTTTGCTGGTTTTGAACCGGAATGCACATATTGATTTACGTTTTCGTGCAGTTTTGAAAGATAATCCCAACCCGCATTGGTATTTTTGTCTTTCAGTTGCAGCATGCCTGCAACCGTGAGAAAACCTGTGCCAGACGAATTTGGATTTGACATAACAATATGCCCTTTCAGTTTTGGATTCAATAGGTCATTGAAAGATTTTATATTCGCTGTTTCAAGCCCAAGTTTTGCAAGTTCCACATTATTGATTATGAAAGCTGTTTCCCAAGCGGTCATGCCAACCCATGTTGGAATAGGCTTGTTGGATTTGAATATTGGCAATATTCTTTCAATTCCTTTTGGCGAATAAGGTTCAAGCTGTTCGCGTTCATCCAAAACCAACATAGAAGAAGCTGCCGTGCCCCATACCACATCTGCCTGTGGATTTTCTTTTTCTGCTATGAGCCGTGCGGTTATTATGCCTGTTGATTCACGAACAACATTTAATTTTATATTGGGATATTTTGCATAGAACGATTTTAAATATTCTGTCACAAGCTCATCTTCTAAAGCTGTGTAAACAGTTATGGTGCCAGATTCTCGCAAATTTTTTGCTTGCTCGTCTTCTTTGCAATTCATTAGAAACGAAATTGCTACACATAATACAATTAATATACAGTGATATACTCTCATACTTCCCCCTTGTTGGATTTTATATAACAAAGGTAGATATTGAATGTTACAATTCTGTGAAGGTCTTGTAAAGATTTTGTTAGGTATTAATTTCCCCCCTTTAATGGAGATTTTTTAACAAAAATCACCATTCATCCCCCCGTTTTTTCCGCTCGGAGAGCTAACGGGGGGGAACGCCACAGCGAGATTCAGAGTTAATAGGTGGCTACATTAACTTTTTGCTTCTGCGCTTGGCTTTGCAACCCTCGCACCGCTGGTCGCTATTACACGGTATTCGCAACCGGCTTTGCCGTTTGCATCTATGAATTCTTTGTCTTTAATTCCGGGGTTGCCTATCGCTTCCCACTTGGAACCATTTTTGCGTTCCACAGCAAGCGATGTGACCTCAGGTGCTATTTTCCAAACTATGCTAACTCCACTATCCACCGGAGTGGCTTTTACACCTAGTGCTGGTGGTGGTGGTGCAAAATCCAGTTCCTGAGGTTCGCCATGAACTGCTCCAGTTATGCCGCCTAGAGGGTCTTTTTTTGGCTCTTGCGGGAGTTTTGCCGCTCTTTCTTTGCACCAAGCTATAATTTTATCTAGCCGTTCTGCATTTAACCCAACATTTGTGGGCATAACAAGTTCGCCGCTCGCGACATCTGTTGCAAAATCGTCATTTACAAGCATCACAGGCCCGTTTCCGCAGGCTCCGAGGCATTCCACCCTTACTATTGAGAATAAATTGTCTTTTGTGGTTTCGCCTGTTTTTATACCAAGTTTTTTTTCGGCTATTTGAATTATATCTTCTGCACCTGTGATGTGGCAGCATATATTTTGGCAGAACTGCAAAAGAAAACGCCCTGTTGGAGCGTGTTTGTACATCGTGTAAAAAGTGGCAACACCCCAGGCATGAGCGGGGGAACAATCGCACATTTTTGCCGCCCAGCGTACAGATTCTTTTGGAACCCAGCCTAGTTCGCTTTGAACAACCCAAAGGACTTCCAAAAGCGCACCCTGTTTAACAGGATATTGATTTAACAGAGCTTCTACCCTTTGTTCTGCTGAACTCAGCTTTGCCGAAATTTCTTCATAAGTAGGTTGCGTAGTAGCACTTTTATGCCCCCTTTGCAGGTGCAAAGACTCGCCAAATTCTTCGGCTTTTGGGTTAGATGGCGCAAACTTTGTGTTAGATACGAACTCTATCATAAGGCATAATGTAGAAAATTGCGCCTTGCACTGCTTGCAAAATTATTACGGCATAGCCTAAAAGCAAAGAGGCGAGTAACTGCTCTGAATTTATTGCATAAGCGGTTAAGGAAAGCATACTCCATTCCCTAACGCCAATTCCGTTAAAAGAGATAGGAATTGTTGCTATCAAAATCGTAACCGGCAAAATTGCGAAAACAAAAGCCAAAGGAACAGAAATACCCACAGATTTAAACAATGCAACTTGCATAAAAACAACCAATATCTGCATAAAAAGCGAGCCAAACATAGCCGCAAGCAAGCGCAATGGATATTTTTTATACTCACGCAATTTATCTGCAAAAGCCTTAAGTTTTCCCATATTAAAAGGATTAAAAACAATGCAAAAGCAAAAAACAAGCAAAAAGAATGTTGCTACAGCCATAAACCAAATTGCCTGCTCTGGAATCTGCTCGGAATAGGGCAAAGCGAGCCAAAACAGCAAGCATAAAGCCACAAGTCCAAGAATTCTTGCAACAAAAACAGAGGCTACGCTGCCAGCTATAACATTGTGCGCCTTGCCAAGAGCAATGGAACGGTAAGCATCGCCGCCAAGCCCGCCCGGAGCGAATAGGTTAAAAAAATAGCCAACTATGGTATATTTGAGCAAAGCAGTGAATTCTGGTTTTTGTTCTTTGGGAACAATTAAAAGATAATGCCAGCGAAACGCTTGGCTTAGAATTACAAACTCGCTCAACAAAAATGCGAGCAATAACCAGCCAATTTTGGCGTTCTGCAAATTAGCTATAATTTCGGAAACTGGAAATTTCCATAAAATTAAAATTATCAGCAAGATGCTGGCGATTAGTTTAATTTGCCAAGGAATTGACTTCATAATTTTTGATTATCTCCAAGGCTTGTTTCTTGTATTTGCCTGTCAATTTAAATTTTGGTTTTTTGCCAAAAATTCCACATAACCAAGCTTTTAATAAAATGAGAATTAAATAAAGTTTTGAATATTTTTTTGCTGTGGCATCTCCAACTAAATTATCCTTTTTCATTTCGCGTTGCAATTTCAAATATCTTTTAAAAGAGAAATATGGCAATTTGAGCAAATAACCAAATGGCAAATAGTGCACAGCCGTGCGAATGCGGTTGCGTTCTCCGTAGAATAGCTTTAAAGGCGAATAACGAATTGTTGTTTTGCTGCGTTCATGCCAAACGATTGCGCTTGGGCAAAATACGCTGTGAAATCCCAAAAGATTGTGCCTTAAATACCATTCCGTTTCTTCAAAAAATAAAAAGAAAGATTCTTCTAAAAAACCAACCTTGCTTGCAACTTCTTTTTTAAAAGCCATAACCGCGCCATAGCAGCCAAATACCTGTTTTGCTTTTAAGGGTTTCACATCATCTAAATTTTTTCCTGAATTTTCATTTTCTGCATACATATCGGGATGAAATAGAATACCTGTTGAGTTTACAACACCGCTTTTTTCCATAACAAGGGAGGCAACCGAGGCACAGTCAGCATTACTTTCAAATGCGGTTAAAATCTCCTTTCCCCAATTTTTATCAAATTCCAAATCCATATTGCATAGCACCTGTATGGGCGAATCCATTTTTTTCAACAGAGCATTGCAAGCCCCTGCATAGCCTAAATTTTCAGTCCCTTTTCCCAAATTCACGCCGCTGTCCAAACCTGATAAAGAATTATCATTTGAATTATTATCATAAACAAATATGCGAAACTCTGCGTTTTGCAAGTTTTGAATGCTCTTAACGCATTTCACAAGCGAGTCGCCGCCGTTGTAGTTTATTATGCCAAAATCAATCATGGTTTTCTCAAAATGAACATAGCTTGGTCTCCATCAAACATAGCATTCAATTCATAAACAAATTTTTGAATTTTCTTTAATTCTTTTTTTGAAAACTTTCTCTGTTCGCTTGCCGTAATTTGAAAAACTGTTGAGTCAAAAAATATTTCTTCCAACGATAAATTATTTTTTTCTGCCAGCATTTTAATTGCATAAGTAGAAAAAATAAACAGATGTCTGGGAGCGTCTAATTGCGACCAAAATGTTTTATATTTTCTCCAAGCATAAGAACCCGCAATCGGAATTCGTATCATGGCTATTCCATTTTTATTCAGCAACCTGTAAATATTTTCAAAAATCTCCAATGGGTTAGATATGTGCTCAAGCGAATGATGAAACATAATCATATCAAATTTTTCTGATAATTCACTTAATTCTTTTTTATAGACTTTTACGCCGTTTCCATAATCTATATCACTCTGCAAAAATGGCTCTATACCGGTTAAATTTGAATATCCGTATTTTTGCATTTCACAGAGCAATGTTCCGTTGCCACAGCCAACATCTAAAATTTTGGAGTTAAGGTTGCGAAAGTTTTTCAGCAAATAATATAACCAATAAGATTTTTCGTACCTTTTTTTTAGAAAAATTTTGCTGCCAAATGTGAATAAAAACGCAAGTGGATAAATCAAAAAAGAGAGTTTGATTATTATATGTTGAACGTAATACAATTTCCCAAATAATTTTTTGTAATCCAAATTGTAAGAGTAATAGTCGCCTGAATAATACTGAGAATTATCAAGGGGAATTTCCTTTATCTGCAAAGTTTTGCAAACAGAACATTCAAAATATTCAAAACCGCCTTGCGCCAAAAACGGGATATTCAATTTTTCATTTTTGCAAATTTTACATTGCATACAACCATTCCCAAAAGCAGTACAAATCCAATTACTGCAATGTAAAGCGATTTTTTAACACTATCCGAAACATAGTTTAATTCAACCAAAGATTTGCCGCTCGGAATTTCAATAGCCATAAAAGTACTAAAGGCTTTGTAAATTTGCGCATCATTTCCATTTACCTTTGCTCTCCAATACGGGTGATAATTCTCAGAAACAAAAAGCAGAGCTTTTTGAGAACTTTCAACTTCAAATGCCAATTCATCCATTTCTGCACTTGCAATTTTAAGGCTTCCACTACCATCTTGCAGAGGTAAAATATTTTTCTCTTCTAATAATAAAGTATTCCTATAATCAAAATCACTATCCTTCAATTTTTGTATTATTTGTTCTTGATTTTCCATTGCCTCAAAATTGTAATATAACCTCGCCCGCCCTAAATCTCCGGGGTTTTTTTGAACGCCTGTGCCTCTATCTCCGTCAAAAATTATATAACCAACATTCATAATGTCTATCATAGCTTGATTTTGCACTTGTTCTTTGAAAACCCTGTAAGTTGCTATTTCGTTATCGTGAAAACCAAGTGCATTTCTAAGCCCATAAGAAGCCAAGTTGTTTCCGCTAATGGCAGGATTTCTTGTTAAGGAAAATATACGAGAGCGTTCAAATCGGTTTGGACTGTCGTTTTTTATAGCTTGTATGGCAGAGTGGTTTGGATTGTAATATTGAGAAGCAGGCACATTTTGTATGTATGGAAAATTTACAACCGCCAAATCCAATGCTGCAACAGCCGCTAAAATCATGGCTTTTTTCAGAGTATCCATCTTTTCGTTTGAAAGCACAAAAAACGCTGCCCCTAAAACAACAGCGCATATAACAAATGAACTCACCGAAAAAGAAGCAAGCTCACCAGCTTTTGTAAAATTAACTGGTTTAAAATAAGCATTCTCCACCGGATTCAAGAAAAAACTTGCCAAAATCAAAAATGGTATAGCCCAAAAAATAACATTTAAAGCAAGCAATTTATTATTCTGAAAGTTCTTAAATTCTGGTTCAGACGTTTTTACAAAATACCCTCCGAACAGCAGTATAAATATAGCCACAGGAACACCGCTTAAACTTTCCCAAGCATAGCGGAAAATTAAAATTGCTGTTAATAAAATTCCATATAAAATTGCACCTTGCTTAATGATTTTTTTATTCTCTTCAAAATTTTTAAGAAGGGGAGCCGCTAAAAACACAAAGGCAAGCGGTAGCCAAAAAATAGCCATGCTCGGTGCACGGAAATTTTTAACGCCTGGTATTGCATTGAACCAAACGCTGAATAAAAACGAATGCAAGCCAACAGCATAAGAAAGAGCTACAACGCAGCCGGAAAACCAAAACAATGCCTGCTTGCGATTACCCGGCAATAAGCAACCGCACAGAGCCAAAAATGTTAAAAGGGTTCCAGCTCCGTCTGCATTTAGCTTAAAAGGATTTTGCCCCCAATAAGAATTGGAATTCCGTTCTCCAACATCGGTTCCCAAAAAACCCGGCAAAATCATAGCCGAGAGTTCCTCGCTGTGCAAGCTCCAGCTTGCGGAATGCTCAATGGTTGTTTTCTCTGAGCTTCCTCTAACAGAGGAAGTTGTTGTGTATAAGTAAGGTGGAATTATTTGAAAAGCAGAAACCATTAAACCCACAACCAAGGCGAAAGTTGCAAGCCCCAAACGAATTATGCGAATTTTTGCCGAAATTTTTTGAGAAAAAATCTCAAATAAAGTGTAAAGCCCAGCACCCCACAAAAAGAAATATGTGAGCTGCAAGTGCGAAGAAAGTATCATCCAAACAATGGAAAGCGAAAGATAAATTCCGTGCTTTAAAGAACCCTCGCGTAAGAGCCTTATCAAAGCATACATAGCAAAGGGAGCCGCAGCAAAAACCATCATTTTGCCATCGTGCCCGCCATATATGTATGTGAAATATTGAGGGCTGCAAGCATACAAAAAACCTAGCAATGCCGCCCACTGCCATTTATCCGTTAAGTAGCGAGCGAGTATATAAGTGGCTATGAATGCAAACCATATAGTTAAAATAAACTTAAAGCCAGTGGCTCTGTCTGGTTCTAATATAAAATAAATTAAGGCAAGCGGGTGATAGGCATCTGCAAACAAAGCATCTAAAGTTGGAACCCCGCCGAGCCTTGAAGCATCCCATTCTGGCAAAACCAAATGCTCTGCTCTAACATAACGAGGACCTATGCCATTTAGCTGATCGCTGTTGAGCATAAGTTTTGAACTGTCAAAAACAAATTCGTTAAATACAATCAAAAGCAACGCTAGAAAGACAAGCGCTGCAATAGCCAATGCTTGATTTTTTTTCAAAAGCTATTAATCCTCTGCGCTTAATTGCCTGTGATTACGTATCACAAAAAAACCAATAGCACCGGCGATTATCACGACAGCAGCTAAAATGATTGAAATAATTGTCTTGTTCATGTACGGACTCCTCTGTTTAGCTATAATGTAGAAAAAACTACTTCAACGCATTGTGTTCCAGCATTAGCGTGTAGTTTGTCACATCGCAAACATTGGTTGGACCAAAGTACTGAATTGGGCCTGGGTAAATGTATTCTTCGTCTTTTGCCCAAGCGTCTCTGTGCTTTACAAAATATTTAAACGGTTTGCCGTTCAAATCCACAAGGGCTTTTTGTATAACAGGTTTGTTTTTGCCGTGCCTGCGTTCAATGTTCATCATCATTGTGGTGGGAACGCCGCCTGCAACCCATTTTTTAAAGCCTGCGGTTAAATTGCGAATTGAACTCATGTAACCGTTTTTCTTGTGCAGCACCAAAACAGAAGCCGCATAGCCAAGGCTGTAGCAATAATCCGCATCAAAGTTGGAAGGTGCTGCGCAACGACCTTCGTAACCAAAGAAATGGTTTTGAGTGCCAAATTTGCCTTTGAAATTTCGGCGTTTCAGTTCGTTGGTTACCATTTCAATTAAAAGTTTTTCTGTTTCAACTAGAGATACCTGAACATTTCCGTGCGGATCTCTGTCCATCATCAACTGGAGCTGTATGTCTTCGGGCAGGCTTTTAAGCAAATTTGCAGAGGCTTCGGAAATATGCTTGCAAGCTACTTCTACCATATCTGCTGCTTTGCCAGCTTCTTTAATCTCTGCATCTCCGTGCTCTTTCACGTGGCTTTCTATATCTTTTTGGATTAGTTCTTTTATTTCTGTTTCGTAATGCGCAAG
>Ga0268262_10007259_pt1 | contig 10400 bp, 8 predicted proteins | sample TergutNc150P3_FD_190354 | JGI IMG/M metagenome (GOLD analysis project Ga0268262, IMG submission 190354) | Nasutitermes corniger P3 segment gut microbial community from laboratory colony in Florida, USA - Nc150 P3 (SPAdes) (version 2) | ecosystem: Host-associated > Arthropoda: Insects > Digestive...
TAGGGGTGTTAAAAGACAGGCTTGTAAAAACGCTTATAGAAGACGATTACAAGAAACGCGGCGCCATGTTCGATGAAATACTCGCTTTGCTTAAGAAGAAGCTTATTCCAATACGCCCTAATCGATCCCTGCCCAGGGCCGCGTTCCCGCGCAAAGTAAAATTCCATCATAACCATAAATCTAACTGTTGAGGCATTAACTTGTTGACATTGGCTAAATATTCCCCTTTTCATGCTTTGCCGCGGTTCAGCCATTGATTTCTGTTACAAATGGGTATTATACTGGTAGCAATGCGAGTGGCGGCTCCGGTTTTATGCCTGTTGTTCCTTTCTTTTTCGCTGGGCGCTCAAATGTCTCCTCAATCTTTTCCGATCCTGCCTACAATTCCCGCGGAGGGGCCGTCTTTTTCCGGCGCGGGGGATGCCGCCGTTGCCCGGCGTTACCTGGAATGGGCCCAGAGGGAATCCGTTGCGGGCAGGAACACGGAAGCGTTGGCCGTCCTGGAACGGGGCTCTGATTTCGGCGCGGTGTCTTCGGATCTGTCGTTTTTTCTGGCCGTCCTTCGTTCGGCGGAAGGCCGTTCCCGCCTTGTCGTTTTGGAAGCCTGCCGCCGCGCCCTGGAAACAGCCCGCTGGGAGCGCTACGCTCCGGAAGACGCCCGGCTCCTGGAAGCGCGTACCCTTTCGGAACTGCGGCGTTTTGAGGAAGCCTTGAACGTCCTTGGACGTTGTAATCCGGAACGCTACGAAACCCAATACATAGGGCTTCTCGCCGCGCGGGGGATTGCCCTGTCCCGCGGGGAGGATGCCGCGTTGGCAAGGGCTCTCGCGTTTACCATGGATCGCTTTCCCAGGGAAACGGATCCGGTGCGGCTCCTCTTTGACTATGCTTCCCGTGAAGAGACGAATAACAGCCTGCGCCCTCTCATAGATTTGGCCCTTCGCCGCTTTCCGGTTCTTGTGGAATCTGATCCGGAACTGGCCTATAAAGCCGTTCCCTTTATGCGGGACAAGGAAGAAGCCCGCCGTTATACAGCTTCGTACCGGGCCGCGGGAAACCCCAACCCCGCATCCCTGCCGGCGGCCCTTAACCTCGGCCTTATTGACGGAAAACTCGCCGTGGAAGAACTCCTCGCGTTGTCTAAAGACAAGGTATCGGAGACTTCCCGGATTGTAGTGGATAAAGAGCTTATTGTTACCGTTAACGGGCTGCTTAGAAGCCAGGATGAGCGGGAATTCCTGCGGCGGAACCTTTTGACGTTTTCCGGCGTTATTACGGAAGACGAAGACCGGGACGGCGTTGTTGAGACATGGACAAGCTACCGGAACGGGATGATCCAGGAATACCGCTATGATCCCGATCAGAACGGCGACGCGGATTTAACGGTCTCCTTTGTCCGGGGCTTGCCGGAGCGGGCGGTATTTGTAATTAACCCTCCGGACGAACTGCCCACGGTTCCTCCCGGTAAGGCGGACCGGGTGCTGCTCCGCTGGGAGCGTTACCCGGCGGTGCTTGACGCGGAACGGGAAGGGAAGCGTTACATTCCCCGCCCTCTGGATTACTTTTTTACCCCGTTCCGCTTTGTCCCCCTGGTTTTTGGAGGGCCCGATTATCCGGAACGGGAAACTTTTTTGCCGTTGTTGACCGAACGGAGCCTGCTTTCCTTTGCGGTAATTATGGAACAACCCAGCGTTGATTTTCCCGGCAGAACGGAACGGATTGAGTTGTCCGGGGGAATTCCGGTAAACTCTGTAGTATATGTAAAGGGAATGAAGGTGTCGGAAACCCGGTTCCGGGACGGGCGGCCCGTTATTCAATTCCTTGATCTTGATATGGATGGCAGGATGGAAACGATACGCCGCTATGATCCCAATGAAGCGTACCTGCTATTGTCAACGGAAAGCGACCTGGACGGGGACGGAATCTACGAATATGCCGAAACTTTGCAAAGCGACGGAACTGTCAGAAGGTCCTGGGATTTAAACCGGGACGGAGTACGGGAAACAAACCGGTAACAATATAGCGGGTGTGCACGTGAATGAATTATCGAAACAATCGCGGAAAAAAGGTGCCATGAAATACCTTCTTTTTCCCGTCCTTGCTTTGGCCCTCTTTTTTTCCTGTAAAACCTCCGAGGATAAACTTCAACCGGTCAAGTCTACGTCCGTTTACCGGCTTGAGGACATCGAAAAATACGTTTCCGAAAATCCCGCCAGGGCAATCCACTTTATCACCGTGTACCGGACGCTCTACGGAGAAAAGAGCCGTTACGCCCAAAGTTTTACTGTTGAAACGGCGGAGCTGCTTGATAAGTTTGAAAGCCAGGCAATAGAAAACCTTAAAGCGGCCCAGGTTTTGGCAATTAACGAAAAGCGCTGGGAAGACGCGGCATCCATGGCCCGTTCCCTGGCCGCCATGGGCATTACGGTGGACAGTACCGGCATGGAACCGGGGATCATTCTGGCGGAAGCAAGCGCGGCCCTGGCAAAGGGGAACAATCTAAAGGCCTTTCTTTCCGCGGTTCGTTCCCTTGAAATGGGACGGCTTTCTGTTGTGGAGCTGCTGCCCTTTCTGGAACGGGCGGTGGAACAGAAACAGCGGCGCACCGCGGCGTTTTTCCTCCAGGCGGCAGATGAATCGTTCCGGAGGCATGATCTTGCCGCTTCTCCCATACCCAAGGAACTGCGGGAATACGCGGAGGGCAAAGATCCGGTCAGCGACATGGTAAAGGGAGTGGCCACCGTTTTGGTGGACCGGGGGATGCGTACAGAAGGGGGCAGGGCTTATTCCGACCGGATTTTGGGTTCCGCCTTTTTTGTGGATTCTTCGGGGCTCCTTATAACCAATTACCATGTGATTGCCAGCGAAGTGGACCCTGCGTACAAGGGGTACTCCCGGATGTATATACGCATGGGGGACGCTTCCAGCCCCAGGATCAGGGCCAGGGCGGTTGGCTGGGACAAGGCCATGGATTTGGCGTTGATTAAGGCGGATTATAAGCCGGAATATGTGTTTCCCGTGGTGGACAGGATTATTCCGAATATTGGGGATACGATTTACGCGATCGGTTCTCCGGTTGGCTTGGAAAAAACTGTTACCCAGGGGATTGTTTCCGCGCTGGGCCGGCGTTTTCTTCCTTTGGGAGACGTAATCCAGATAGACGCGGCGGTAAACCACGGCAATTCCGGCGGCCCCGTAATAGACAGGGAAGGCCGCCTTGTAGGAATAGTTTTTGCCGGGGCGGAACGGTTTCAGGGGCTTAATTTCGCCGTCCCTGCCGAACGGCTTGCGGCGGCTCTTCCCGCGATGATCAACGGAGGGAAGGCCGACAGGCCCTGGCTCGGCCTTGTCGTCGCCGAGACAGGCCCTTCCGCTTCGCGTCTTGCGGAGATTATTTATGTGGCGCCCTTTACCCCCGCATGGGAACAGCAGTTCAGGGAAGGATGGGTAATTGAGACTGTCAACGGCGAAAAAATCCCCGCCGCTCAGGGTTCCCTGATACCGGCCTTGCAGGACAAGTTTTTTCCCAACAGGCCCGGAGAACTGGTGGTTCTGGAACTTTCCGACCCGGAAACAAAGAGCAGGATAAAACGAATCGTCATGACTGCCTCCCGGCCCGATGTGCCCCTGGCGGACGCGGCGGTCAAAGACAGCAAGGAAAGAATGGCTGCCCCATTCTTTGGAATGATCCTCAGCCCCTCGGCGGGAGGCGCTTTCTCCTCATCGTTTTTTATTAAAAAAGTTATCCGGGGTTCCTTTGCCGATGAAGCGGGACTTTCCGAGCAGGACCCTGTTTCCATCAGGGGCTTTCATATCGTAAAAGACGCCGGTGTTGCCCTGATGGATATTTCGGTCAAAAAGCGGCGGATGGGTTATCTGGAAACTCCCATGAGGCTTCTCGCAGTTCTGGATTCACCGGATACGCTATGAAAAAGCGGGAATTGTTTTTAGTTGTTTTATTTTGTTTAGGGCTCCCTGTTTTTGCCCAGTCTGTTTCCGGAACACTTCCTGAACCTGAGCCTTCAGAAGCGGCAAATACCGGCAGTTTTGTGTTGCTGCAAAACCGTTTTGGGGGTATTACAATCACCGGTTATAAAGGGTCGGAGAAAGTCCTGGTGATTCCCGAAACCATAGGGGGGCTTCCGGTAACGATTATAGGAAACAAGGCCTTTTACCGCAAAGATATTTCCGTTGTAACGATCCCTGAAACAGTTGTTACCATTGAACCCATGGCCTTTGCGGAAAATCAACTGCAATCGGCGGATATTCCCGGCTGCGCGTCCATCGGTTACGAAGCGTTTGCGGGAAATCAGCTTAGCTCCCTCGTCCTTGCGGAAAGGCTTTCTTCCATAGGCCCCCGGGCTTTTATCAATAATAAACTTTCCGCCATTACTCTTCCGCCCAAAATCACCAATATCGGCAAGGATGCCTTTGCGGGGAACCCTCTTTCTTCAATCACGGTTGGGGAAAACCGTAATCTTTTTACAAGCCAGGGCTTTGAGCCTTCTTTTGTAAACTACTATGTCGGCACCGGCAGAAAAGCCGGAGTCTATATAAAGGCCGAGCGGATCTGGTCATTGAGAGAGGAAAAAGACCCCTGAAACCCTGTTTATCCCTGTACGTCTTGCCTGATTTAACGGGAGCTTCGTTTATTATAAGGAACGCTTCGGAACTTCAGTTTCCCCACACAAAAACGCCGTAGCCGACAAAGGAATCGGGAAGGCTTCCTGTGTCGTTCATGCTGATATCGGCGCTGGTTCCGTAGGAAAGAAGTTTTCCGGCGTTGCCGGACGCGGCGCCTGATTTTCCCGCGGCTTCTTCCGCAAAACCCATCACCCCCAGGACAGATCCCGCCGAGCAGGCGGAATGTTCGCCTTCGGCCCGTTCCAGCGCCAAGCGGGGATTTCCCTCTTCCACCGCGTCAATGAAGCGCTTGTCATTAACGGTTTTTACCCATTCCAGGGCTTCTCTTCCAAGCCCTTTAGGGCTGAATCCGTAATTTGGTCCGTAGTGGGTTAAGTCGGTGGATCCCAAAACAAGGATGTTTCTGCCCAGGGAAGCGGCGGTACCGGCCAGGATTTTTCCCGCGTCGAAGGAACGAATATCCGCGGGAAACCTTACCCAGAGGAGTTTTGCTTCCGGAAAAAAGTACTTGACCATGGGGAGGAGAACTTCTATCGTGTTATCCTGATACCGGTCCTCCCCGGTCTTAAGTCCGCTTAATTGCCGGAGGCTGGTTAAAAGGGCTTCCCGCAATTCATTGTCTATTTCCAGAGGCCCCAGGGGGGTATCCGCCGCGTCTTCCAGAGCAAAGAGAACCGGCATGCCTTGCGGCAAATGCCCCCCGATAAGGGCAACCGTATCGGGTGAACCCCCGGCCGCAAGGGCTGCCACGGCCTGGGCTGCCAGAGCCCCGGAATAGTACCATCCGGCATGGGGGGACACAGCGGCAATGATCCTGTCCGGAGACTTTAGACCGGCTGTTTTTTGCGGATTTTTGGCCTCTGTCTTTAAAACTTCCCCTATTTTTGCCGGATCACGGGGATACCAGCCCGGAGGAAGGCACATTTTCCGCAGATTCATTGTACATAACCTGCCATCGTAAATAATCTAGCAGAAAAATGTAAATTCGTATATAATGAATCTGTGGGAAACAAAAACGGGATTAAAATCCCGGCTTTCATAGCCTTGTTCTGTATTTTGGTCTATGCCGCGGCAATCCTTTACGGAGGATACCAGGTGTATACCAGCGTTAAAGAAAGGAAACGGCAGGGAGGGCTGGAACTGGACGAAATACAAAAACTCATTACCCAAAGCGGTTCCGAGTTTTTTACGGAACCGTTTCGGGACCGGGTCCGTAAACGAATGACAGAGTGTTCCTCACTGCAGGGAATCATTATTGCCGGATCCCAGGGCCCGTTGGTTTTTGAAAAAGAAAAAGGTTCGGTCGTCCGTTGGGAACCCACGCCGGATTTTGTTCCCCGTTTTGGGTATACCTCCCTTAAGAAAAGGGCGGTGGATATCGCCGGGCTTAAAAATGTAACTATATATTCGGTAATCAATGCCATTGACTACGAATATATTATTCCACCGCTAAGGCAAACCCTTTTGGCGATTCTTGGCGCCTTGGTTATTTCGTTCTTTACCATGATTATTACTTTCCTCCGGTTCCGGAACGGCGTTTTAAATGAAAGCCCGTCCGCCAAAGAGGAAGCCGCCGGGCACGCGCCGGTTATTGATTCCGGTTACGAAGATTATTCGGACATTCCGGATTTAGAAGCTGGTTTTACCGAAGAAAACGACACCGGGAAAATAGATACAGATAATGATGATGAATTTACAATGGATGATGCTTTTATTGATAATTTTTCTGTTCCTGAAGAGGCCGCCGGATCAGGTGAATCTGCCGGATCGTTGGACGATAATTTCTTGCCGGATCTGGAACCCATAGATACCGGAAACGGCGATGATGATTTTGAGCTTCCCGATTTTGATGACGACGTTCTTGGTGAAACTGAAACTGAAAACACAAATGATGACGATTTTCATTTGGATGATTTTCTTGATGAAAATGATCTTAGTCTGCCTTCAAGCGAACCGGCGGAATCCGAAGAAGAACCGCAGGACCTTGCGTCTGAGGCGGCGCTTCAAGATTCATCCGATCAGGCCGATTCGGAGAGCGCTCCCAGCGGCCTTTATTCCCCCCGGAGCGACATCGGTTGGGCGTCCTATACCAAGGACAGACTTGCGTCGGAACTACACCGCTGCGCCGCGTCGGAACAGGATCTGGCGCTCCTTCTTATGGAATGCGGGGAAAATGTTCACTGTGACGACAGTCTGTATAAAAAGATCGCCACCGAAGTGATTGAGTTGTTTAACCTGCGGGACTTGAGTTTTGAATACGGAGATCGGGGAATCACCGTGATTATCCCCAATGCCGGCCTTGAACAGGGCATAAATAAAGCCGAAGAACTTCACTCCAGGCTCATGAAGCATCATCCTGATTCTTTCCGTTCAAAAAATGATTTCCTTACCGGCATCAGCTCCCGTTCCGGCAGGCTCGTTGACGCGGATCGGCTTTTTATGGAAGCTTCCCGCGCGCTGGAAAGAGCTAAAACCGAAGCAGGCCCCATCATTGCCTTTAAAAGCGATCCAGAAAAATACCGGGAATATGTCCGGAAGGGATCTTCCCCGGACTAGCCTATGACGGGAAACGACAAGGCCGGTCTTGCCTTTTTTTTGGATCTGGCCGGGGATTATCTTTCCGGCGGATTTAAGCGGCCCCATACAGAGTACAGTTTCTCCGATGATTCCCGGGTGTCCGTACAGAAAACTCCGGTTGAACCGCGGAACGGTGAAAATTCTCTGTCAAGTCAACAATCGCTTAAAGAAATTGCGGAAGAAATCGCCTCCTGTACCGGCTGCGGGCTATGCAAAACCCGGATCAACACCGTCCCCGGCGAAGGCCCGCCCAATCCCCTGGTGATGGTCATTGGAGAAGGCCCCGGCGCGGAGGAAGACGCCACGGGCCGGCCCTTTGTAGGCCGGGCCGGACAGCTGTTGGACCGTATGCTGGACTCGAAAGGAAGGATTGGCCTGTCGAGGAGCACGAACTGTTATATCGCCAACATCGTCAAATGCAGGCCCCCGGGAAACCGTAATCCCCAGCAGGATGAAATCTGCGCCTGCGTTCCTTTTCTGGCAAAACAAATTACGATCCTTAAACCCAAAATGATCCTGGCCGCGGGAAACACCGCCGTCAAAACCCTTCTGGACTCAAGTGAAGGGATTACCCGGCTCCGGGGAATTGTTACTGCCTTCCGGGGTACAATGCTTATGAACGGTGAATTCAACATTCCTTTGCTTCCTACCTTTCATCCCAGCGCCCTGCTCCGGGACGAAACTTTAAAAACACCGGTTTGGGAAGACTTAAAGACCCTCCGGGCAAAACTCTGTGAACTTGACGAGGAGTATGCCGCCCGCATGGCGGACGTGCCCCTGTAACCTGTTGTGAATAACTACCTGGACATTGTTTTTGATCTTCCCCTGGAGCGATCCTACAGTTACCGTTGCGATGAAAAAGGAGAAGCAGCCCCCGGAAAACGGGTGATGGTGCCGTTTGGGAAACGGGAAATTTTAGGCTATGTTGTCGGCGGAAAGGACGAGGCTCCATCCTTTCCGGCGCCTGAAAAAATAAAGGCCGTCCGCCGGGTGGTGGACAAGGAACCGGTCTTTGACGAGGCGGACATTGCCCTTTCCAAATGGATGGCCGCTTATTATCTATGCGGCCTCGGGGAAGCCTTGTCGGCTATGATCCCCTCGGGGCGGCGGGCGCAGCAACTCTGCCCTGTGTTTGCGGGTGACGACGCGGACGACGCGGGTTTGCTGCTTTCCGCCGAACAGCAGGACGCGTTGGATGGAATAAGTTTACTGGCGGCAGCGGCGGATGCGCAAAAACAGGGTCCGCGTATGGCTTACCTCTACGGCATTACCGGGTCGGGAAAAACGGAAGTATTCCTCCGCCTTGCGGAACAGACGATCCGGGAAGGGCGGCAGGTAATGTACTTGGTACCGGAGATTTCCCTGACCCACCAGTTGACGGAACTGATCGGCAGGCGCTTTGGCGCGGCGGCGGCCGCGCTTCATTCTGGGATGAGCGACAGCGAACGGCTCAGTGAATGGATGCGTATCCGCCGGGGCGATGTATACATTGTGGCCGGTCCCCGCTCGGCGGTGTTTGCCCCCCTGAAGAACCTGGGGCTTATTATCATCGACGAAGAACATGACGGTTCCTATAAGTCGGGGAACACCCCCCGGTACCATGCCCGGCAAATCGCCATGTACCGTTCCGCCGCCGGGGGGGCTCTGCTCCTTATGGGTTCCGCCACTCCTTCCGTGGAAGCCTGGAAGCTGATGCAGGAAGGAAGGATTCGGCGTTTTTCCCTGAACCGCCGCCTTTCCGGGGGAAAGCCCCCGGAGATATTTCCGGTCAGCCTTGAAAAAACATTGGGCTGCCTTTCCTCCGAATTAAAACAAGAAATCCGTCAAACAGCCCTCATGGGAAGGCAGACGATACTCTTTCTTAACCGCCGGGGTTTTGCCTATTTTTATCATTGCCGTTCCTGCGGCTTTGAACTAACCTGTAAACGCTGTTCGGTATCCCTGACTTACCACAAAAGCAAAAACCGGGCGATCTGCCACTACTGCGGGTATGAAACCCGCCCTCCCTTTTCATGCCCCCAATGCGGTTCCCTGGAAGCGGGCTTTACCGGATTCGGGACGGAGTTCATTGAAGAAGAAGTACGGAACACGTTTCCGGAACTGCGGATTCAACGTGCCGACGCGGACACTACCGGAAAGAAGGGAAGCCTACAGGAAATACTGAAAACCTTTAAGGCGGGGAAGATCGACCTCCTCCTGGGCACGCAGATGGTGGCCAAAGGGCTTAACTTTCCCGGAGTACGGCTTGTGGGTGTAGTTTTTGCCGATACGGGGCTCCACCTGCCGGACTTCCGGGCGGCTGAACGGACCTTTTCCCTGATAGTCCAGGTAGCGGGCCGGGCGGGCCGTTACTTTCCCGACGGCAGGGTGATTGTCCAAACCCTGCGGCCCTCCGATCCGGCGATTAACCGGGCCTGCGTCCTGGACATAGAAGGCTTTTACCAGACCGAGCTTAACCAGCGTTCCGCCCTGGGCTTTCCCCCCTATTCCCGGCTTATACGATTCGTGATCCGTTCCAGAAAAGAAGAAAAGGCCGATAAAGCCGCTGGCCGCCTTGCGGCATTGGCGCAGCCCCTGCTTCCGTCTGATTACGAAATCCTGGGGCCCGCCGAATGCCCCATTGGCATACAAAATGGCAGTTACCGCCGGCAGATACTCTTCCGCGGGCAGAATCTGAGCATCCTACACAGGGCGGCCCGGGAAGCGTTGAAACAATACGAAGCGGAAAAAGAAAATGCCGTGTATGTGGAAACCGACATTGACCCGGTACAACTGCTGTAGCGGCGTGTAACGCGAAATGCAATATATGAACGGCAGAACGCCTTACCAGGTCTTCGTTGGATTACGTACCATCCGTGCACCATAATATATTCCGGTAATGTTTCCCAAAACTTCACCCGACTTTAAACCGCAAAACCTCATTATATCCCCTGTTATCTTTAAGTCCATTTCATGTACGCTACGGATTCCGATGGAAAAATTTCTAAGCATAAATGTGCATCTTTGTTGTTTATTCGAAAGTCTGGTTTAATACCCCGCGGCTTGCCGCTGGGAGCTTCATCAATTTATCAGCTTTGCCACTTTCTCCAACATTTCAGCTTTTTTGACCGGTTTATGTATGAAATCAACCGCTCCAATTTCCTGCGCTTTGGCTCTGTCCTTTGGGTCTTCCGATGTCG
>Ga0268262_10007260_pt1 | contig 10399 bp, 10 predicted proteins | sample TergutNc150P3_FD_190354 | JGI IMG/M metagenome (GOLD analysis project Ga0268262, IMG submission 190354) | Nasutitermes corniger P3 segment gut microbial community from laboratory colony in Florida, USA - Nc150 P3 (SPAdes) (version 2) | ecosystem: Host-associated > Arthropoda: Insects >...
TTTTTGATATATTCGGCAGCATGGCGCGAATATCTTCAATAGTGTGGTATTCACTGTAGTCGCCCGCAAGCTGCTCAAAGGTTTTTACATTGATTATATTCGTTATGACAAGGTTTCTATCACCCAGATGGCGGATATGGCCGGAAACCACAAAATTAGCATTGAGTTGGTGTCCAATACCGGCAATGGTATCCGAATCCGCATAGCCACTATTCATCTGGAAATTATGTTCGTCGGTAATCGCTTTAAGGTCACTGGTTGTTCGTGAAACCACGTCAAACGTATCCCGACTATCACGCTTTATCTGTATAGAAAAAAGCTGTGCTATTGTCTCTCCATCACCACCTGTGCCGCCAGAAAAGGGCAGAATAGCAAGTACAGGTTTTGCTTGCCCAAAGGCCGCCAATGCACCGGAGATGAGCAATAGTGTAACAATGTATATTTTTTTCATCTAATCCCTAGTACAACCCACTTTATCGGTGATTCGGCGCTAAAACAGGCGATATAAAAACCAGCTGTTCCTCTTATGTGCACTACGCCTAAATATTTTAATCGGTTACTTTATATAGCACGTGCCGCTATCAGGATAACCCAAAAAATTGAGACCCATCTTAAACTGGAACGACCTGTCACCATCGACAGGCGAAACCCAGCGTAAAGTATATACAGTCCCGACTTCAATGCCGGTTATTTTTGCCGGAGTTCTACCACTAAAGACTTTAACATTTCCCTTGTATACTTCAAATGCTAATTCGTTAAGTACAGGGACATTCACCGAGTAATTCACATTCTCGATGTGGGCAACTACATCAGTTACTTGTTTGCCTCGGGTTCTGGCTTCGCCAATATTTACCCCACGATTATCATAGAATTCAGTCGTCTGGCCAGGTTCCCAATGCGACTTCTCTGGTACATAACGTGCACTAGTTCGCGTTTCCTGTCGGGATGTGTAATATCCTGAATAAACAGTATATGTAGCTCCAGCCGCGAGCGCCTTTGCTCTTGCTTGTTCACCCGCCATCACTGTCCGTTCTTTGAGACCTATTTTTATAAAGCCTATCTGGTCTTTTTTTCCTGGCAACAATCCGTAAACTCCGGTTGTATTATTGTAGGAATTTTTGACAGCGGCAGGGTCTATATTAGCGGATACCGTTATGTCGCCATTTTCTTCAGAAAATGATATGAAGACATCCTGTGAGCCGGGTGGCAATGACATAATCCCAGTCCAAACATCCGCAGGGTTATTCGAACCCCATTTGTAGTCCTTCTTTATCACCATATATGCATAGAAAAATTGGTCAACAAACGATGGCAAACTGAAACCTGCTATACCATCCGAATTTAACAGCAGATTACCGTTGGAGATGATCGTGGGGAGATCATCTCGTGATTGAATAATAACCGGAGAAAACTTCTCAAGCGCTTTTTGTAAATCATTTGGTGGAATAACGCTTGGATTACCCAATGTATCCAGGGCTTTTACTACATCTTCAGGGTTAGTTATGATATACAATCCACCTTGCCGGTGATTCGACGCCAAAACAGGCGATATAAAAACCAGCCGTTCATCCGCATTTTTAGCCTTTTGAAAGTGTTCAAACGGTACGAGACCGTCCTGTCTGTACCACATACCATAAGAGGCGCAACCCGTCAAAACCACTGCCACTAAAGCAACTACAAAAAATACCTTTTTCATACAAAACTCCTTCAAGCTGTTTTTAGTTTCAATCATCAATTTTTAGTAGTATATATCTATAATATGGAATAATCAACTACAAGTAATACTTTGTTTTAATAATGTTCTATATAAGTAATACAGAAGTCATTAGTTTGTGTTTTATGGAAGAAAGAGAATTAAGAGCGGTTTTAGCCGCAAATATCAAAAAATACCGGAACAGAAGAGGGTGGAATCAGCTTATTCTATCAGAAGAAATTGATATTTCACCCAATTATCTATCAGCAGTTGAGACCGGCAAGGGTTGGGTTACCCCGCTCACTCTGGTAAAACTCGCAAAAGCCCTCGATATCGAAGTATTTGAACTATTTACGCCTGTTATTCCCGTTGTTTCCACTCAAACTGAGCGCGAATCTGAAAAAATGAGGCGTTTTACAAAGGATTTGACTTTGGTTCTTGACGCTTCCGCATCCGAAGCGCTCAATACTATCAAAAATAACGTGGCAAAAGTCTGTAAAGAATACCTTGGTTAGTTAAAAATGTCCCAAATATTCACTTTTCTTGAGTGTACTTTTCTAAACACCGTTACCGTGATATAGTTATAACAAGGGAGTTGCTTATGGAGTTGGATTATACCTATTTTGAAGCGGAAGAGGGCGGCTATGTTGGCTATTTTTCTGATTTTCCACAGCATGTAACCGAAGGTGAAACCATCGAAGAACTTGAAGAAATGTTATTGGATATGTATGAGTGCTTACATCTTGAGAAATATCACAAGCGAAAACTGGCAATTGCATGAAAAGGACGCAATTAATTCAGATATTAAACAAGATGGGGGTGGTATTTGTCCGTCATGGGAAAAAACATGATGTTTATAAACAACCTGTAACCAATATAGAGACGACCATCCCCCGGCATGATGAGGTTAAAGAATTTACCGCAAAAAGTATTATTAAAACACTTTCGCCTATTGATAATGAGCGGAAATAACAATACCCGATATAACTGACAAAAAGCCGCTATCACTCACCGTTGACACGACCTCCCCCTTTGCCTATTATGAGTTAATATTCATCAAAAGGAGTCATTATGAGTAACAGATCATACTATATCGCCGGAAACTGGAAGATGCACAAGACGCGGGCCGAGGCGGCGGAGCTTGCCAAAGCTTTGGTATCCCAGCTTAAAGACGGGAAGCACAAATACCTGGTTGCGCCTTCCTTTACCGGTTTGGAAACGGTTGCCGCCATTGTTAAAGGCACCAATATCCGGCTGGGGGCGCAGGATTGCGCGTGCGAAGAGCAGGGGGCGCATACCGGCGAAGTGTCGGTGCTGCAGCTTAAAGACCTGGGCGTGCAGACCATTATTTTGGGTCACAGCGAGCGGCGGCATATCTATAAAGAAGACGACGCGCTGATCAATAAAAAGGTCAAACTGGCCCTCAAGCACGGTTTTGAGGTGATACTCTGTATCGGGGAATTGCTGGAAGAACGCGAGGCGGGCAAGGTGGAAACAGTCTGCGAAACCCAGACCGTTAAGGGGCTGGAAGGGGTCAGCGCGGCGGAATTGGCCAATATTGTCATCGCCTATGAGCCGGTTTGGGCTATCGGGACCGGAAAAACCGCTACGCCGGAGGATGCCGAAGCGGTTCACGCCTTTGTACGCAAGGTTATAGCCAAGTTGTACGGCGCGGACGCGGCGGAAAAGATGATCATTCAGTACGGCGGCTCGGTAAAGGCCGAAAATGCCGCCCAATTAATGGCAAAAGAGGACATTGACGGCGCGTTGGTCGGCGGAGCGTCTCTTAAACCCGAAACTTTCACGCCTATTGCCAAATTTGCGTAAAATATCGAGAAGTACTATAATTTATTGAGGGGGGATAAAAAAGCGGCGGAAAAAAGAGGGTTTTTATGCATTTTGATAAGTCTTCTTCCAAAGATAACGCACAAACGGCTAATGACATCGAAAAAGCGGCAAAAAAACGGAATCGTCTTATCAGAGACATCGTTTTTGGCCTGATTGTTATAGGATTACTGGTTGGTGTAGGTGCTTACCTCCTCAATATGGGCCGTAAACCCGAGAAAGGAGTTGTCAGGACTATAACTGATATTTCCGATTTATCCCTTGTTTTTATTAACGGCGAAGCAACATTGTCCTGGGTTGACCCCCCTGATATTTACCTTGATCATATTGAAATTCAGTACTGGCCGAGCAGCAGAACGCCGGAGACCGTTCCCCATAAGGCGGAAAAAAGGGCGGAAAAATATGTTGCTTCCGGTCTTGAAAACGGAAGAGAATATTCCTTTAACGTACGGGCGGTGGACAAGTGGAAAAATAAATCCACTATAACAGAATGCGGCGCCGGTAAGGCTTTTAAACAGCAAAGCGGCAACCCAATCAAGGGGACGCCGGTTGCGAAACAGGTGACATTAAGCTGGACTAATCTTCCCAACGCGTCGTATGACTTTATCGAAATAAGCTACTATCCCGATCACGAAACGCCCATCCGGATTCCACGGGGAGTGGAAAGCAAAACGCTGGCAAACCTTACCAATGGTCTTGAATATACCTTTACCATTAAGGCGGTGGATACCCAGGGTAACCGTAAGTTCCTGAATGAAATGGGTATATTCATTCCCGATTATGCCACCTCGCCTGAGTCTGTTTCCGGCAGGCCGTCGGCAGGTCAGGTTACCCTGAAATGGCAAGAGCCTTCCATTCCCGATCTTCATCATCTTGAAGTGATGTACAACCCCGAAGGTGAAACGCCCATAACCATTGCACGGGGCGTGGAGTTGGAAACGGTTACCGGTCTTTCCGATATTATTGACTACGAATTTACCGTGTACGCGGTGAATTCTGCCGGACGCTGTCGGCCTGTCAGGAATGTACAACTATCATCCTGGGCCATACCGGTACTCAATGGGAGAGACGCGGAAGCAACGGTGATGAAGGTACGGCCTGTTGCCGGACAGGTAAAATTTGAATGGGATGATCCTGAAGTGTCAAACCTTAATCATATTGCCATTATTTATGAACCGGCTGACAGCGATGTGCCGGTAATACTTCAAAGGGGAACGAAAACCACAACATTGGTCGGCCTTTCTGACAGCAGGGTGTATCGTTTTTTGATGTATGGCGTTGACACGAACAACAACAACCGGGTTATTACCGGGGTAAAATTTTCAACCCCGCGATTACCCATACTGCGGATAAAACCGGTCGGGGGAAAAGTGACGCTGGTGTGGAGTACTCCGGAAGACCCCAATCTTGACTATATTCGACTCACCTGCACCCCGGGCAGGGAAACTCCGATGCCGGTAGCAAGAAGGATGGAGGCGTATACCTTTACCAATCTTTCTGATTATGAAGAATATGAATTCAAAGTTACGGCGGTGAATACCAAAGGGAATGTTTACGGCGTAGCGAGGGCGAATGTTATTGTTTCTAAACTGCCTGTTCTTACCGGAAAGCCCGTTGACAGAACTTTGTCGCTTGCCTGGGCTGATCCTGTGGATAGAATGGAACGTATCGAAATTGTATATTCCTCCGACCTCAGCGGTGACAGGACGCAGTATGTCTCCCGGGGAATGGAAACTCACACTTTTACCAATCTGATTGATAACGAATATACCTTCACCATTTATGGGTTGGATGATGTCGGCAACAGGCATCCGGTAAAATCGGCGCGGATATATGATCCCAACACCGCCTTTGTTCTCGCTCCGGACGCGCCGTTACAATCCGGCAACGTTAACTCGCTTCCCTGGAAATCCGCCAACAACCCTTCTTTTGGCGATAGCACCATATATACCCTGTCATTTGGCGTTACCGCAGCCGGGACAGACCGCTGGGTTGCCGGCGGCGGCGAAGGCAGAATGGCCTATTCCAATGATTACGGCCTCAACTGGACACAGGTGGATGACAGTACCTTTGGCAGTTTTCCTATCAATGCCATTGCCTTTGGTAACGGCCGTTGGATCGCCGGCGGTAAAAGCGGCAGAATAGCGTGGTCAACAAACGGCACTTTTTGGAACGCGGTAAAGAAAACCTATTTCTCCACCAGTCAAGCCATCAATGCCATTGCCTTTGGTAACGGTAACTGGATAGCGGGGGGCAGTAATGGCATTATCATTTTGTCGGATGACAATGGCACTAACTGGCACCGTATTTCCACCACTGTTTTTGGAAAATCCGCGATAAACACCATTGTATTCCATGAAGGCCGCTGGATGGCCGGCGGCACGGGGGGGAAAATCGCCTATTCCGATGATAACGGCCTTACCTGGACTGCCGTTGAAAAGAGCACTTTTGGAAATAACGCCATTAATGTCATTGTGTATGACCGAAATCGCTGGATAGCCGGCGGCTACGCCCAGTCTACCGCCTATTCCAATGACGGTATAACATGGCAGTCTTTGCCGCGGCCTTTCTATATATTGTGTATGGGTTTCAACGGCAGCCGTTGGGTAGTCGGCGGGCAGGAAGGCAGAGTGGCCTGGTCCGCTGACGGGGGCAAAAGCTGGATAATGGATGAACAGGGTCACGGTCTTTTCGGTGATAACTGGGTTCAGGCCATTGCTTCCGGCAGATCTCCCAGCGGCAAAAGACGCTGGCTTTCCGGCGGCCAAAGCGGGAAAATTATCTATGCGGACGAGCCGTAAAGGCTGGTCTATTGCCTTATATTTTTCTTTTCGGTACAATGAACTCAGATTTTATGTTTGGAGTTTAATAGATGGCAATTCTCAGTGTGGTACTTTTGGTTTTCTTTGTTATAGTAGCTATCCTGCTGGTATTATTGGTGCTTATTCAAAATGAAGAAGGGGATAGTCTCGGGGGGATTTTTGCCGGGGGCAGCAGTTCCGCTTTTGGCTCCCGTTCGGGAAATGTGCTTACCAGGACCACCACGGTGCTGGGGGCGTTGTTCCTGATTATCAGCCTGGGTTTGGCCCTGCTTAACCGGACACCCGGCGGTACGGGCGTTGAGGCGGCTGGACGGGAGCTTTCCAGCGAGGCGGCGGCTACCAACTGGCTGGAGGAAGAACTCAATCCGCAGCTTGCCCCCGAGCCGCAAAACGAGATTATTATTGATGATATTTCAGAAACCGAAGCTGCTGAATAGCGTTTGACGCAGCCGGGGAGGTATAGATGTTTTTGCAAGATGTGTTTTCGCCCGATTTCATCAAAGTTAATCTGGAAGCTGAAGACAAGGAAGAGGTTTTTGAGGAATTGGTAGATCATTTCTGCCGGGTACATGCGATAAATGCCCGGGAAGAACTCTTGTCCGCTTTACAGGAACGCGAAGCAAAAATGTCAACCGGTATCAAGAAAGGTATAGCGATACCCCACGGAAGCACCAACGCGGTAGATACCGTTTGCGGCGTGCTGGGTATCTCCCGCAAAGGAGTTGATTATGACGCCCTTGACGGCGAGCCGGTATACCTGTTGTTTATGATTGTCGGGCGCCATGAGGATTCGGAAACGCATTTGCGGGTTCTCAAACGCATGGCGGAACTTTTGGAGAATCCGGAATTTTCAATTGAGTTACAGTCACAAAAAGACGCGCAGGCCGCATTCAGGGTAATCTGCAAATATGAAAATATACTGACAGCGCGGGATTAAAATTGGATAAAAAATGGATAACGATGAGATCCTTGGTCATTTGTTAAAAATCGAATCCGAAGCCGCCGCGTTGGTTAATGACGCCCAGGCCGAAGCGGACAAGCGGGTGCTTGAAGCGGAAAAGCAAAACCACGCCGCTTACGAAGAACGTTACCACCGGGAAGGTGAAAGACAGGAAAATGAATTTCAGGCATTAAAAGAGAAGATACGGCAGCAATATCAGACAGAACTGGAATCTTACAGCAATAAAGTTACTTCCCTTCATGTTGATGTGAATCGTTTTTCCGCCCTGCTGGACGGGCTTGTCACGGAGGAAGCATAATGCCGGCGCAGGCCCGCCGGGCGGCGCCTGGAAACGGACGGTTGCCGCTATCGCGGACCCTTTCACGGACGCTTTCCAGAACCTCTCAAGACACCGGAGAGCGGGCCTTTGCCTTTGCCAAAGCATGCGGCATTATCGGCAAGTCTTTTATCGGAAAACGAATCTCCCCGCTGGGAAAACTTCATTCGCTGAACGAATTGGACCGGCTGGTCTTTCCCGAAATCACGCGGGAACTGCCGGGGCGGGAACTGTTAATCGATCTTGAAAGCCGGATTTTACAGAGAACAACGCGGCATATACTTGCCATACTTGATTCATTTTCCAGTCCGCCGGAATTGTTGATTCGCCAGCTTCGCGCCTGTGAATATACCGACCTGAAAACCTGCCTGCATTATATTTCCACCGGCAAGACAAACCCGCCCCTGTTAAGCGACATCGGTCGTTTCAGGACGGTGCGCTTTAAGGCATACCCCGATCTTGCCGCAATGCTCAGCGGCACTGAATTTGAATTTATCCTGGAAAAAGACCTTAAAGCCATGAGGTCGGCGGATTTTGACTTTACCCCGCTTGAGGCGGAACTTGATCTGCGTTATTACACCCTGCTCCTGCAAAGCCTGTCCCATCTTTCTTCCGCCGACAGCGTACTTGCCCGGCGAATTCTTGCCGATGAAATTTCCCTGCGTAACTGCGTCTGGGCTTTGCGGCTGCGTACCTATTTTAAGAAAAGGCCGGATGAAACGGCAAAGTATCTCATGGATCAAAAAATATCCTGCGATGGCGCGGAAATTCCCGGGCTTATCAGACCCAAAAATTCCGGCGGGGAAATTTCCCTTGCCGCCGAAGCCTATACATCGCTGGAATTTTCCCTGGATACCCGTTCAGACTGGAAGAACTGGCGTTGGGAACGTTTGCTCAACCGTGAAAAAGCCGGGGAACACTGGACCGCCAACCCCCGCTATTTTCAAAACGCGGCATCCCATTACATTTACCGCCTGTCTTCGCGCTGTTTCCGGCTCATGCCCTTTTCGATCAATTCAATTTTTTGCTACATCAAACTAAAACAATTTGAGGAAGACCTCCTTACCAGCATTACCGAGGGCTTGGGTCTGGGAATGGCCGGTAAGGATGTATTTGATTTGCTTGAGGCGCCGGTATGATACGTCCCCGCAAAATGAAACGCGTACAGATGACGGTTCTCAAAAGCGATGTGAACACCATTATTGAATATCTGGGCCGCAACGGGGTAATGCACTTCGGTGAAACTGATACCGTTACGGAAAGCGCCGCCGGCAATGCCGTTGACCACATTAAAGAGCTTCTGGACAAACTGCGTACCGTCTGTGAATTTCTGGGAATAGAACTGTCGGCTGAACCGGAAGCGGACAGCGTTCTGCCCGGCAAAACAGAAGAAGCCCTGGCCGACAAACTATGCGCCGCCATCGATTTGCTGAAGGAGAAGGAACTGGCTGTGCGGCAGGAAAAACAGCGCATTGAGGAAACCCTTGGCGAAGCAAAGGCGTTTTCCAACCTCAACGCTCCTTTTGCGGATTTGGATCAATTATCTTATCTTACCCTGCGGGTAGGCCGCCTCGACCCGAGAATCCAGCCTGAGTTAAAAAAACGGCTGGGAGAACGCGCGGCGATTATTCCCCTGGAAGAGGATGGAGACCGGATACTCGCGGCAAGTTCCCGTAAAGGCCGCTTTGCCCTTGATTCTGAATTGAAAAACCTGGAGTTTGAGTCGATCACCATTCCCAAAGATTATCAGGGCGTACCCGATGAACTGCTTAAGGGACTTGAAAAACGGCTTGACAGTATCGCGAAAGATCTTGAAAAAATTATTGATGAAAAGACTCATATGCGGGATGAACACCGCGTTATGCTGCGTAAACTCTGTTCATCGCTGCTCATGGCCCTCGTCGCCGAACAGTTAAAATCACGGCTGGTATCTACATCCAGCATCTATTTGCTTTCCGGCTGGATTCCCTCCGATACAATTTCCAGGGTCGCCGCTGACCTTGCGAAAATTACCGGCGGCAGAACCGCTATCCGCATTTACGCCCCCGATGAAATCCCCGAAGTGCGGGAAGGCGGCGAAAAAGTGCCTGTCTCCCTCAAACACGGGAATTTTGTCCGGGGCTTTGAAGGGGTGGTTTCCTCTTATGGGACGCCGGTATACGGCTCCATTGATCCGACTCCTTTGGTCGCCGTTTTTTTTACCGTGCTGTTCGGAATCATGTTTGGCGATCTGGGACAGGGTTTTGTGCTGCTGCTGGCGGGGCTGCTTACCGGAAAATACGGCCCGCGGGCGCTTGCGAAATTCAAAAATTTTTCTTCCCCGTTGATTGCCGTGGGAATAGCCTCAATGGTTATGGGCACGCTTACCGGCGAAATTTTCACCAGCGAGGACCTGCTTTCGGCCCCCGTCAGGGCGCTGACCGCGGCGCTGACCGGCAGCCCGATGGACAGAATCCTGACGATTGTGCCTCTGGCGGAAAAGGGCGGCAGCGTAAAGAAACTTTTTTATTTTTTCGGCTTTACCGTCGGCATCGGGGTTATCCTTAATTCGCTGGGACTGCTTATCAATATCATTAATTGTTGTATAATGAAAAAGTACGAGACGGCGTTTTTCACGAAGACGGGGCTGGCGGGTTTGCTGTTGTTTTGGTACGCGATATTTATCGCCCTGCGCTGTATTTTCGGCGGGCGTTTTGAGCGGTTTGATTTTGCCGGCCTTTTCATTCCCGTGCTGTGTATTTTTTTCGGCCCGCTCATCTGGC
>Ga0268262_10007261_pt1 | contig 10399 bp, 7 predicted proteins | sample TergutNc150P3_FD_190354 | JGI IMG/M metagenome (GOLD analysis project Ga0268262, IMG submission 190354) | Nasutitermes corniger P3 segment gut microbial community from laboratory colony in Florida, USA - Nc150 P3 (SPAdes) (version 2) | ecosystem: Host-associated > Arthropoda: Insects > Digestive...
GCTATGTGAATTGGAAAGAGAATTGGATGATTTTCTTTTTTCCAATGCGCGACTGTAGCAAGAGAAATAGAATGATAAAACGCGCTTATTGGGCTTGCAAAATCTTTTTTTTCCTGCTCATTTCACTAACGCCTTTTTTTCAACTTTCAGCGGTTAATTTCAGCGGATTGACCATTTCAAATGACGACAAGCTTTTATTCAGGGCGGATTTTGAAGGACAGCACGCCATATTTATTACAAAGCTAAGCGATCTGTCCATGCAACAGCTTACAATGCATCCTGAAAAACTGTATCTGGTCAATAATGGAAAAACAATTATCGCGCTAAACAGATTGGGGGCGGCAAGTATTCCCGTACTGGGAGGTCTTCCAACTCCGCTTCCGGTATATCCGTCTTTTGTATCGGGCAATACGCCGCTAAAGGGCAGACTTCAGGATTTAGCCGTTTCCTCTGATGGACGTTGGATTATTATTATAGAGCCTGTAAGCCCAGGTTACGGTGATTTGATTATGGTTGATCTTTCAAGCGGCGCAAAGAAACTTATCAGCGAAAAGATAGAATTGCCTAACGCGGGATTCCCGGTAAAATGGAGTCCCGACTCAAGGCTTTTTGTTTATGCAAAGGGCGGCAGGGTTTTTTATTTTCCCATTTTAAGCGATATGTCCGTACTGGTAGACGAGCGTTTTAGAATGATTGGTTCGGGCGGAATTGAATCGGTGTTATGGGATCAACAGGGCGTTTTTTATTACATGACCGGAAACACATTATATCGCGTAACAAACCCGGAACTTTTTACACGGACAATTTATGGGGATTTTCTTTCCATTGGAGCCGTAGCCGCCGTCCTTCCCCTGCAATTTGATTCCGGTTTTGACCGTTACTGGATTGCGCCGGATTCGGGTTCAATTTTGATAAACAAGGGCGGCAAGGGCATATTTTTCTTTTTGTTAGGTGAAAACCAGATAAGCGCCGCCGCTTCGCAAGCGGCAATTCTTCCCCATGTACTTACCCCCAATGGAACTGACAATTTTAACGTTCTTTGGCCTTCTATCGTACAGGAGCGCAAAGCGGGCAGTCCGGCGCGTTCAGGAAACATAACTTCAGGTAATATTACGGTAATCTATAACGTGCAAAGCGAGACTTTTGCTTTACGTTTTGAAGTTAAAGGGAGCACGATTAATTTATTGTCCAACAGAAGTTTTCCGTTAGCTTCAAATTGCGCCCTGTCGCCGGACGGAACAAAAGCGGCATTCTGGGGCGAGAATGGGCTTGAACTCTGGGATTACGCAAATTGGCGGATAATCCAAAGATTGAACAATAGCCCAGTTTTTTCCTGCGCGTGGATCAATGACAGGCAATTACTTGCCGGAAATACAAGGTATATAGAAGATATTAATATTTCAAGCTCTTCCTACCCGCGCAGGAGAATTTGCCTATCGTCGGCGGATGAATTTGGCTATGAACAAGGCTCTGGAAGCCTGTCACGAATAGGCATAAGAATAGGAAACGACTGGTTTTTAAGCGACGGAAAAAGCCCATGGGTTCCGACGGCAAACACTCAATTAAGACCGCCAATTCTGTATTCGGATCATTACCGCGTTTTTCTTGAACCTCAAGGTTCAGGGCATTACGTTAATATTCCCATGATACGCAATATGCAGGCTACCGGCACTTTATCTCTTGTATCAGGTTATACCGTAAATAAATCGTACACTCTTGGTCGCACCATGCCCATCGCCGTTTGTTTTGATCTTTACGACGATGATACAGGATTATCACAGGTGTTAGCCGCGTTAAGCCGATTAAAAATAAAAGCGACTTTCTTTTTAAACGGCGAATTTATACGCAGAAGCCCTCAGGCGGCGACTGCCATCGTCAAAGCGGGACATGAAACCGCTTCGCTTTTTTACACTCCGATTGATCTATCTGACACGCGCTACCGCATTACCAATGAATTTATCGCGCGCGGACTTGCGCGTAACGAGGACGAATTCAACAAAGCCACGGGAAAAGAACTCTCTATCCTTTGGCATCCTCCGTTCTATCGCACTTCCGATGCCGTAAACGCCGCAGCGGCAGCCGCAGGATACACTACTATTAACAGAAACATCGATCCCGGAGACTGGATGTCAAGGGAGGACGCGTTAAGGCTAAATCTGCGGCAAATTCCGCCGTCAGAAATGATCGAGCAAATTATTCAAAAAAGGCAATCAGGCGCAATAATGCCCATACGGTTGGGGTTACTTCCCGGCGGCAGAGACGAGTATTTGTTTCAGCGGATAGAGGCGCTCCTTGACGCGTTGATCCGTTCAGGGTACGAAATAGTCCCGGTATCAACAGTCATCAAATAACAAAAAAATGCTTGAAACAATTCCCTCTTTAATAGAAAAAACATTCCCCATACCGGGACGTTTTAAGGGCAAATTACCGTCTGATATCGCGGAACTTTCCCATCTCCTTACAAACAACCGTGGAAGCAGATCCCTTTCCTATCTGACGCGCCCCAATTTTCTCTCCGCCTACCTTCATTATTTCTTACCGTGGAACCTCTACCGTCTCTGCCTCTTACTGCCAACTTTAAACCTAACTTTTAAAGCAGGCAATTCAATCATAGATCTAGGCTGCGGTCCCCTAACCCTAACATCGGCACTTTGGCTCTCGCGTCCAGAGTTTCGCAATGTACCGCTTGAGTTCAACTGCATAGACCGCAGCGGTCCCGCCCTTGATGCCGGAAAAAAGTTTTTTACCGCATTGTGCGAAGACTCTGGCTGTAAAAACGTTTTATGGAAAATAAATCTGATAAAGGAAGACATGGATATAAGACAGGTAAAAGGCGCGAAAAAAAGGAAACCTGCCTCCCTTGTCTGCGCTGTAAATATGTTTAATGAAATTTATGAAAAGCTGTCCCACAATAACACTGAAGGACTGCGGCTTATGGCAAAAAACGCGGCGCAGACAATGAACAGTGAAGCGGCGGAAAACGCCTCTATTTTAACTGTGGAGCCGGGAGTCCCCCAATCGGGAAAATTTATTGCATTTCTGCGCGACGCATTTTTGGAGTTAGGTCGCTCCCCCGCTTCACCGTGTACGCACACCGCCGCCTGCCCCCTATCAGGTGGCGCGACAAAAATGATCAAGGGACGGAATTGGATTGACACAAAAAAACGCTGGTGTCATTTTGCCTATGAAACCGTGGACGCGCCAAAAGAGCTTCGTAGGCTTTCAGCCGCCGCAAAACTTCCCAAAGAGAGGCTGGTTTTCAGCTTTCTATTAACCGGCAAACCCACGGCAAAAACAGGAGAAGCGCGAATTATTTCCGACGCTTTCCCACTGCCATATAACCGTTTTGGCCGCTACGCCTGTTGTGAGCGCGGACTTGTACTGGTTACAGGAGAAAAAGAGCGGATTGAAGACGCGGTTTCGGGCAGTATTGTACGACTTGCGATGACAGGGAAGTATGATGAAAAAAGCGGCGCTATGATTAGCGCGTTATAAGTTGGAGGTATCCAAAAAGAAAATGCTGACATCTATGGAGTATTCATTCCATAAGGAAGTTTTTTGATTTTTATAAGTATTAGCCTGATCATTAAAACCAAGCTTTTCAGCGCATTGAATTGCCATTTCAAGAACTTCAGGATAAATTTGCATTGAATAAACTAATGTATCATTTAAAATAATTTGTAAATATTTATACGCCTTTTTATGTTTATTGTCTTTCATATACATTTTAGCATACCAATATTCCGTCCATAATTCATAAGGAAAAAGCTCTTTCATTTTAGTAATTTTTGGTTGTTCTATATTTATTATTATACTTGTAGGTAATTTAAATGACCAATAATAATCATTCAATGACTTGAAGTGATAACTATAATCATGATAACACATAAGAGTTTCCATGGATGGAGGGGAAAAAACCATTTTATCTTCCGGTTTGGAACCTTCTAGAATAGTATCTCCAAGTATTGTTATTGCTTCGCTTAAAGGCATTTTCGGATTCCAAAAATTATAGGGGAAATTATCGCCAAAATTTAACTTTAAGTAATACACATATTTTATCATATTATTTATTTGATAATATATATCAGCATTTTTGTTTTCTAAACGGTCTTCTTTTTTTAATAAAGATATATCTTTATCCAATTCTCCGGTTTGCTCAATGAATATATTTAAAATATCCGTATCAAACAGCGTATATCCAAACATTACTCCCATAATACCGCTTTTATCAACGATAAATCCGTCAAAATTATTATTATTTTGTCCGTCTAAATTTAGACGTGAAAATAATTTACGAAGATTTGCCGCATTTAAGTTAGTAACTAGTTTTGGCGTATTTGAAATATTTTTCCATTCATTAGAATTAATTAATTTATCATCGGATTTAAATATTATATTAGAAATGGAATCATTACCCAATTTTATATTTTCATCCAATGTTATGTAGTGTAAAGAAAAGAACCTGTCTTTATATTTTTCATATAGATAGGCTCCAAGAGGTTTCCAATTTTTTTTACTGCCAAACGCGTTGGGGAAAATATATTTACTTCCATGGTCGCTGCCGGCGTTGACCAGTATTTTCTCCCCTTGCTTCACATTATCAATAACATTAATGGCGATGTTCGCCATATATTCATCCCTATAATTATATCTATCTATATTACTAACAGTTCCCGGAATAGCGTTTTCCATGTCAGTTTGAAGACCAATTATTTTTATTTTATCCTGTTCATTTTTATCTAAATTTAATTGATATATTTCATGAAATAAATCAAAAGCGCCATATCTTATACCGGCATAATCCCATGGATAACAAGGGAAGGCAGGGTCTTTTTCCTTTTGCCATCCGTATTTATAACTTTCTCCAATAGCGCCTTCAACAAAAAAATACCGCACGCCCGCATTATACAATAGCTGTAAATTTGAGCTCAGGAATATCGTATCATTTAAAAGATAATGGCTTTGGCTGGTGGCAATAAAAATTATATCCGAGTATTCCAGTTTGTCTAAAATTGCTTCAATGGCATTGGGTGAATTGGATAAAATACTATTTATTTTTTTAGCAAGTTTTCTATTATTTATTGAACAGCTTGAAAACAATACACATAAGATTATTAAAACACATGAAACTCTTTTATTTCTCATTCCTTCGCCAACTATTTCCTTTTTTAATCTTTTTGTCAATATATTTTATACGCAACTGTCATATAGCTTTTGCGGCAGATAAAAATACTGCAAATCCTTCATTTATGGTGTATAATTACCTTTGGAGGTACAATGAACGAGCAACCGCTGTTTTCCAGTATGCATATACATACTATATTCTGCGATGGAAAAGACGACATAGAAACCATGTGCCGCACCGCTTATGAAAAATCTCTTTTTGCAATCGGGTTCAGCTCCCATGCTCCGGTTGATAAACAACTTGGATTTTTTACTGACTGGATTATGAAAAGCTCCCTTGCCGAAGAATACGCCTCACAAGTCCTTGTTGCTAAGGAACGCTGGCGCGGAAAATTAAACGTCTTTCTGGGCTTAGAAGTGGATTATATCAGGGGAAAGCGCTCTTCTTTGGACGGCGATATAATTAAATTAAACCTTGATTATATAATAGGCAGCGTACATTATCTTTACCCTGAAAACGGAGCGCAGCCATTTACCGTTGACGGTCCAAAGGAAGAATTTGATAAAGGACTTAACGAAGGATTTAACGGTGACGCGCAGAAATTAATGCACGCCTATTATGACGCGGTTGGCGAAATGATTCAGAAGGGGGGCTTTGATATAATCGGACACGCCGATCTTATTAAAAAAAATACTTTTGGAAAAAATTTATGGCCGTATGAAGATGAAGCTAAAAGACAAAATGAAATTGTGCGAATGGCGGCGGAAGCCGGATTAGTTTTTGAAGTAAACACAGGCGGAATAAATCGGAAAAAAATACAAGAAACTTATCCTTCACTTGCTTTTCTTAAAATTATCAAAAAGTTTAAAGTTCCCGTAATAATCACATCGGACGCTCACTGTGCGAAAGATATTATTGGAAATTATGATGTTGCGTTAAATACGCTTGAACAAGCCGAAATAAATGAACATCTGCTTTTTACGGGAAAAAATAATAAAAAGGCTGTTTGGCAAATAGAAAAAATTATTAAAAATTAATAAAAAGTACTCGACTATATTTTACATTTATATTATATTTAAGCTAGAGGAGTTATATGGCAAAAACAAAACAATCACCAGGAACATTGCTCTTGGAGCTTATTGAAAAGAACAATTTAAATTGCAACAGAGTTTCAAAAGAAATTAAATGCAGTCAGACTGCATTAAGGCTCATAAGCCTTGACAAGAGCAGAATAACAACATCCATCGCTGTTCGGCTTGCGAAATATTTCGGTACAAAACCGGAATTTTGGCTGTTAGCGCAAATGGATTATGATCTTAAAAAAGCGGCTAGTAACAAAACATTAATAAAAGCGCTTAAGGGTATCTCAAAAACCGGTAAAAAGTAAACAATAAGGAATGAGGAACCTCGGTTTTCATTCCTGTTGTTTTTTACCTTGATTTACCCACGCCGTTACGCGAACAATGTTTCTTTATTACGCATTGCGAGCAAAATGGACTTACGGGACGGCATAGTTTCTGTCCGTAAAGAACAAGTAAGTAATTTATACGCTTCCAATATTGGAGCGGTAAAATTTCTCTCAATGTCATCTCTGTTTCTTCAGGATTCTTGCTTATTAGCCAGCCGCAACGGTTGGAAATACGGTGGACGTGTATATCCACGCATAAACCGTCAAGATCAAAAGCTTCCGTAAGCACAAGATTGGCCGTTTTTCTGCCAACCCCGGGAAAGGCAAGCAACGCTTCCATTGACGAAGGCACTTTGCCATCGTATTGCGAAATCAAAATAGAAGCGATTTTTTTTAATGAGGACGCTTTATTACGGTAAAACCCGACAGGATAGATCAATTTTGCAAGTTTTTCTTCTTTTATCGCGCTTAAAGCATCAGGACTGCCGGCTTTTTCAAGAAGCCGCTTTGACGCGGCAAGGGTTACTTCGTCCTTAGTACGCAAACTTAAAATGGTAGAAACCAACACAGCCCACGGATCGCGGCGATACTGCTCCGCTACGGTTGTTACGGAAGGATCTTCCGCTCCTTTTACGGTGATAATTTCTTCGCGCCATTTTTCAAGGGCGGAAAAAATAGCGTCCCACTTTGGTTTGGAGCCGCTCATTTAGTTTTTCTCAAGCAGACATTGGGCTAAAACTTCCACTGCCCTGCCTTTGCCTACGGAACCTAAGCCTTCCGCCGTTTTCCCTTTAACAAAGACGCAATCAAGGGAAACTTCCAACGTTTTAGCAAGCGAGTTTCGGATAACGTCACGGAAGGGAAGCACTTTTGGTTTTTCGCAGATTATTACACAATCAAGATTGACAACTTTCCAGCCGGAGCTTTTTACGCGCGCAAAAACATTACGCAAAAGTTCCATGGAGTCGGCGTCTTTGTACGCGGGATCGGAAGGTGGAAACAATTCGCCAAGGTCGCCGAGGGCACTGGCGCCAAGAAGGGCGTCGCATATGGCGTGGGCAAGTACGTCTCCGTCAGAGTGGCCTTCTTCTCCTTTTGAAAAGGGAATTTCAACGCCGCCAAGAAGAAATCTTCTGCCTTTTATTAAGCGGTGTATGTCGTATCCAAGTCCAATTTTTATCATTTTATAAGAGCGACGCCTGGCAAGGGACGGAAACCTTTAAAAGCCAAATATTTAAATGGATGAATGTCCATCGCGTTAGGATACCACCCGTCAAGCTCGCCAGTATCAATAATATTTATCGCGGGATTAAAAAATATAGGAAGCACCACCCCCCTGTCCAATAAAAGTTTTTCCGCCTTAGACAAAGTTTCCAAACGGGTCTTTCCATCTTCTACCATGGAGCGTTCTATCAATTCTTCATAATCAGGGTCATCTAAATGCGCGTCATTCAATGTTGAATCGCGCCTGAACATTTGCAAGAAAGCGTAAGGATCGGCAAAATCTCCAATCCATGTTATGGAACCAACGGTGTACCCGCTCTCCTTCATGGATTGAAAATATCTGTTATAAGGAATTACCTCCACACGCACATTCAAACCCAATTTCTCTTTCCACGCGTTGGCCATTAATGAACCGACGCGCTCGGCATCGCGTCCCGGCGTTATGCGAATAACAAGAACCGGCATTCCCGTAGTGTCTTTATATCCGGCTTCATCCATTAATTTTAAAGCTTCTTCGTAATTGGTTTCTGATATTCCTTCAACTGTAGGATATCCAGCAACGGGAAATATCAATGTTTCAGCCGGAAGAAAATAATTACTGCGTATTTCACTCCAGGGCAGCACAAGGATCATTGCCCTGCGGACTCTATAATCGTCCCAGGGTTTTTCTGAACTGCGGACATAATAATAATGCGTACCGAACATAACATTAAACTGAATCCCAGAACGATCTGTCAGCGAGTCTAGGTTAACATCACCGGAAATCCAGCGCGCTTCGCCTGAATTCCAAAGATGCGCCGCCTTATTGGCATCTTCTGTAAATTTAATAAAAAGTTTATTTAACACAACGCGTTTTGAATCCCAATAATTATCTGATTTTTGCATAACAATGCTTTCAGCATTCATTGAAACTATTTGAAACGGCCCATTGGTAACAGGGGGAGTCCAATTTTTTCCGGCCTTAAAAGGAGACCAATCTGTTTTATTTAACATAGAGGGATGAATCGGGCTGAATGAATGATGGCATAGCATTGCCCGAAAAAAAGACGCGGGAGTATTAAGTTTTATAACAAGGGTTCTTTGATCAAGCGCCTGTATACCGATCATATTCGTATCTTTTAAAACACCGTTACGGTAATCTTTTGCGCCTTCGATAATGTCAAAAAAACTTGAATAAGGGTAATCGGTACCGGGAGCAAGAACAGAAATCCACGCGGCGCGGAAATCTTCCGCCCGTATGGGATCGCCATTGGAAAAACGCGCATTACGGCGTAACGTAAAAGTCCATTGCAATTTATTTTCTGAAAGCGACCATTTTTCAGCTAACGCCGGAACCGGCTCCAAAGAAAGTGGATGATAGGAAAAAAGTCCTTCGTATAATGCCGTATAAATCTGAGCTTCACTAGAAAAGACAGATTTGCGAAAATCAAGCTCCATTTCCTGACTTGTAAACGCAACTGTAAGTTCATCAAGATTGCGGTTTCCAGGACGCATTTCCGCAAAATCCTTGCTTTCAGGTTCCTGCGGTTTTTGGATTTTTTGGCTCTGACAAGCGGCCAATATCAGCACACAGAATGAAAAAAGTAGGATTTTTAGGCATTTATTCATACATCTATTATAACATATAAACATTCAAAATACAAGTATAACTTTAAACGGAGTATAAGGGATAATTAAGCCCTATTCCTTTCTTGTAGTAATAACCCTATAATGCGCCGTAGTCAAATCAAGTCCGGCTTCTTGAAAACCGGTTTGGATATTCGCGTAAAGCGCCGCATAAATACCCGGAACTTTGCTTACTTCTTTCGTGTAACAGTTAATTTGATAACTTGCGTAAAAATCATCCAATTTAGTTTGAAGCACAAAAGGCTTTGGTCTTTTTTGAACATACTCGGTATTAAGGGCGGCATTTATCAATATGTCATGTATCGTCTGCCAGGGCGTCGCATAGCCAAATGTAATTTCAGTGTAAATAATTAATCCTTCTTCATCCTCGTCCGACGAAGTATTGTAATTAATAATATTTGATCCTAAAATAATCATATTGGGAAATGTCACATATTCATTTTTATGCGTCTTTAACCGTACTACCATCAGATTCTTTTCCACGACAAAACCCGTTATCTCTTTAATTTGAACACGGTCGCCTAATTTAAAAGGACGCATATATGTAATTACAAGCCCCGCGACAAGATTTCCAATGGCGCTTGTCGATCCAAGTGAGAAAATAATACCTATAAAAACCGAAACCCCCTGAAAAGCCTTTGAATCGGAACCGGGCAAATAAGGATAAATAACCGCAATGGTAAACGCCCACAGAAGAACCTGTAAAATTCTTAATGTAGGCGCGGCCCAATCCGGAAAAAATCCGGAAATTGTCAACTTACCCCTTCCTATTTGAATCGCAAAATATTTAAGAGCTTTTATCACATAACGTGTGACTAAAATTATTATTATAATTGTAAAAAGATTCGGAATATACTCAATCGCGCCCATAAGGATTCTTTTTATTGGGTTTAGTATATAACCAAATAATCTTGACGCGATACTCTTTGTAGCGGAGAACAAAGTGAAAATAATGGGAATTGTAAGAAACAGCAGAATTACCGTGATTAGGTATTTTATCAATTTGAAAAAAACCT